>Ga0209977_10000878_pt1 | contig 12566 bp, 23 predicted proteins | sample SumtaG_2_FD_183113 | JGI IMG/M metagenome (GOLD analysis project Ga0209977, IMG submission 183113) | Deep subsurface microbial communities from Indian Ocean to uncover new lineages of life (NeLLi) - Sumatra_00607 metaG (SPAdes) (version 2) | ecosystem: Environmental > Aquatic > Marine > Oceanic... | reverse complement strand
ACAACTGCAGAAAAGGGCTGCCTTTAGAAGAACAATTAAGAGAGCAGTAGATACTACCATGGGAGTGGGTGCAAAAGGGGTAAAGGTTCAAATTTCTGGACGTTTAGGTGGAGCGGAGATAGCGAGGACGGAGGGGTCCACAGCAGGGAGTATCCCTTTGCATACATTAAGAGCGGATGTTGACTATGGATTTGCAGAATCTTTAACCAAGTATGGTACGATTGGTGTGAAGGTTTGGATTTTTAAAGGATTAAAAACATTGGGAGAAGGGGATAAAAATGCGGTTGATGCCAAAAAGGGTAAAGTTTAGAAAAACCCAAAGGGGACAAATTAAAGGTAATGCAACAAGGGGAAACACTGTATGCTTCGGGGATTATGGATTGCAATCTACGGAACATGCTATGATAACGGCACAACAGCTTGAAGCAGGAAGAATAGCGGCAACACATTTTGTTGCACGAGAGGGGAAATTGGTTATAAGGGTATTCCCGCACAAACCGGTTACATCAAAGCCTATTGAGACAAGAATGGGTAAAGGAAAAGGCGAACCTGAACTTTGGGTTGCTGTTGTTAAACCGGGAACTGTTTTATATGAAATGGGGGGAGTGCCTGAAGACATAGCAAGACAAGCATTTAACAGGATTGCATACAAGATGCCGGTTAAAGTAAGATTTCTACATAGAAGGCGGACAATTTGAAGGCAAGTGAGATTAGAAATAAATCGAGTCAGGAAATACTTGAAGAACTGGAAGGTTGTAAGAGGGAATTGCTAAATCTTAGATTTCAGTGGCAAGTAGGAGAGTTGCGTAATTCTGCACAATACAAGCAAACCAGAAAGAATATTGCACGCCTTAAAACTGTCTTAAGGGAAATGAAATTGGGGATTAATAAAAAAGTTTTTCAGAAAGAGGGAGATAAGGCTTAGTGGAAACTAAAAAGGTAAGTAGGCGAAAGACTGTTAATGGAGTAGTTACAAGCAATAAAATGTCCAAGACAATTACAGTAAAATCTGAAAAACTTGTAAAACATCCCAAATATGGAAAATTTGTTAGAAGGGTAACAACTTATAAGGCCCATGACGAAGAAAATAAAGCCAGCATAGGTGATAAAGTGGAAATTGCAGAAACTCGGCCATTAAGTAAAACTAAACGCTGGAGATTAGTTGGCATTGTAAAATGATAGTAGGGTACTGATAAATGATAATGGAACAAACTATGTTGGATGTTGCGGATAACTCTGGCGCTAAAAAGGCCAAGTGTATAAAGGTACTTGGAGGTTCCAGGCGTACCTATGCTTCCATTGGTGATATAATAGTGGTTGCTGTGAAAAAAGCTATTCCAAGTGGCGTTGTAAAGAAAGGTGATGTTGCCAAGGGTGTGATTGTGAGAGTAAAGAAGAATGTAAGGCGAGAAGATGGTTCTTATCTGAAGTTTGATACGAACGCAATTGTAATAGTTGACGATGAGGGTAATCCTAGAGGAACCAGGATATTTGGTGCAGTTGCAAAAGAGCTGAGGCAAAAGAAGTTTATGCGAATAATCTCTTTGGCTCCTGAAGTGGTGTAGAAAGTTGTAATATTTTGTATTAATAGCAGGTTAAAAGACATGCATATAAGAAAAAATGATACGGTACAAGTGATAGCTGGTGATGAGACAGGTAAGACCGGTAAGATACTGAGTATTATACAAAAGAAAAAAAGAGTAATTGTAGAAGGGGTAAATTATATTCAAAAGCACATACGGAGAAGTGAAAAAAACCCACAAGGCGGTCGTGTGCAAAAAGAAGCATCTATGTCCTGGTCAAATGTACTGGTGCTGTGTCAAAGCAAAAATTGTGAAAAATATGGGAAGGGTGTACGAACCAGGCGTAAATTTCTTGAAAACGGTGATAAGGTTAGAGTTTGTTATAAGTGTGGAAATGAAATAATTGCTGCTGAGTAAGATTATAGTATTTGAATATTAAAGATATGGCACGTCTACTAGAGAAATATAAAGAACAAATTGTACCTGGAATGATGGAAAGGTTCAATTATAGGAATAAACTGGAAGTTCCAAAGCTAATTAAGATTGTGGTAAATATGGGCATTGGAAGAGCAAGAGAAAACAAGAAAGTGCTTGAGGATGGTGTTAAGCACTTGGCTACAATCTCTGGGCAGCAGCCAGCTATTACAAAGGCGCGAAAGTCCGTAGCAGGTTTTAAGCTCAGAAAGGGTGATCCTATTGGTTGCAAAGTAACACTTCGTGGAAAAATGGCGTATGAATTTTTAGATCGTTTAATAAGTATTGTTCTTCCAAGAATAAAAGATTTTCGTGGTCTTTCAACGAAAGCGTTTGATGGTCGCGGAAATTATACATTGGGTATAAATGAATTGGCAGTATTTCCTGAAATAAATATAGACAATGTTGAATTTACACATGGCATGGATATAACAATAGTAATGTCCGGAAAATCAAACGAACAATCATGCGAATCCCTTAGATTATTTGGTATGCCGTTTAGGTCGTAGTTCAAGGTTTTTCGGGATCTCAGAAATACCAATAGGTTGTTAAGGAGTGGAGAGATTATATGGCAAGAAAAGCATTAATAGTGAAATGTAATAAAGAACCAAAATACAAAACACGAAGATATAATAGATGTCAACTGTGTGGTAGGCGACGAGCATATTATAGAAAGTTTCAGATTTGTAGGATTTGCTTTAGAAATCTCGCTTCTAAAGCAGAAATACCTGGTGTAAAAAAGGCGAGCTGGTAAGGTATAGAAAGGAAAAAAGTGTTATGAGAAAGAGGAGTTGTTTATGTGCATGACTGACCCTATTGCTGATATGTTGACACGAATTAGGAATGGAAATATGATAGGCAGGGAAAGTGTAAATATACCTTTGTCTCAGATTAAGGCTGGCATAGCTGAAGTTCTAAAGAAAGAAGGATTTATAAAGGATTTTAAAAAGATTCCTGATAATAAACAGGGTTTGTTAAGAGTTTATTTAAAATACGGGCCTTTAAATCAAAGAGTAATTAGCCATATAAAAAGAGATAGTAAGCCGGGCAGAAGAATATACAAAAGTGTGGATGGAATTGGAAAAGTGCTTAATGGTGTGGGTATATCAATATACTCAACTTCAAAGGGAATATTAAGTAATGGAGAATGCAGGAAAAACAAAGTGGGTGGCGAACAGATTTGTACTATCTGGTAGGAGTGGTTAGTAGCATGTGTTTTTCTAAGAGATGTCTTAAAGGTAAAAAAATATGTCTAGAATAGGGAAAAAACCAATTTCAATTCCTGATGGTGTGACTGTTAGTCATGATAAAGACACGACAACCATTGAAGGGCCTAAAGGGAAATTAGCACAGAAGATTCATCCAGGGATCAAGATAGAAGTTGACAAGGAGGGGAAGCAGGTTTTGGTAAAAAGTTCCTCTGAAGAGAAACAGTTTAAGGCACTTCATGGTTTAATACGCACACTTTTAGCAAATAATGTGCATGGTGTTACTAATGGTTTTTCAAAGGACTTGGAGATAATAGGTATAGGATATAATGCTAAATTACAAGGCAAAGATTTGGTTTTGCAATTGGGATTCTCACATCCTGTTAAGGTAGAAATTCCCCAGGGTATAAAGGTGGAAATTAAGAGTCAGACGAATCCTGCAAAGCTAACTGTTATGGGAATTGATAAGCAATTAGTCGGTCAATTTACAGCAAATATCAGGCGCCTGCGTCCACCGGAACCGTACAAAGGGAAAGGTATCAAGTATGCAGATGAGGTTATTCGCAGGAAAGCAGGTAAAGCTGTAGCATCTGCTTCATAGTTTTATTTGTATTTATTGTTTTTATTTTTGAAGAGACACTTATGAATATTTTAAAGGCAAAACGTAAACGGAGAATTAAACGCCGTAAGAGTATACGAAAAAAGGTCTTTGGGGTTAAAGAAAAACCCAGATTAAGTATATACAGAAGCTCAAAGAACATATATTGCCAATTAATAGATGATACAATTGGCAAGACACTTGTCAGTGCTTCTACGTTATCAGAAGATATCAAGAAAAAGGTTCCCTATGGTGGAAATAAAAAGGCTGCTGAATTAGTAGGTCTGAAGATAGCAGAAGAAGCAAAGAAAAATGGTATTGACAAGGCAGTTTTTGATAGAGGCGGATATAAATATCACGGTAGAGTTAAGGCTTTAGCTGAGAGCGCAAGGAAAAACAATCTTGTTCTCTAAAATCCTGGTGTGTGTTTTTTTATATAAAAGCATAGGAGGTGTTTTTGGCAAAAGAGATAGAAACTGGTAAGCTGGAAGAAACAGTTGTAAAAATAAACAGATGTACTAATGTGACAAAAGGCGGAAAAAGCATGAGCTTTAACGCATTAGTTGTGGTAGGAGATAAAAACGGAAGAGTTGGCCATGGTTTTGGGAAGGCCCGGGAGGTTCCGAATACGGTTGGCAAAGCAGTAAAGGATGCGCATAAAAATCTTATTTCTGTGCCTGTTATAAATGGAACCATACCATACGAGGTATGGGGACGTTATAAATCTGCGAGGATTTTTTTAAAGCCAGCAGCACCAGGTACCGGGATTAAGGCGGGTGCATCGGCCAGATCGGTTCTTGAATCTGTAGGAATTAAAGATATTTTAACAAAATGTTATGGTACGAGAAATGCGATAAATGTTGTGAAAGCAACATTTGAAGGTTTAAGATTGTTAAAGACTAAACAACAAATTGAGACTTTAAGGGGTGTAAAGATAGAATGAACCTCATAGATGCTAAGGCATTAATTCATAAAAGGAAGAAAAGGAAAAGGGTTGGTCGTGGCCGTGGTTCTGGACATGGTAAGACAAGCTGTAAAGGCCAAAAAGGTGAGAAATCACGTTCAGGTAATAAATTAAGATTATTATTTGAAGGTGGGCAAATGCCTTTGTTCCGTAGAATACCCAAAAGAGGTTTTAATAATCCATTTAAGAAAAAATACACAATAATCAACGTTAAAGACCTTGAAAATTTTGAATCGGGGACGGTTATTGATCCTCAAGAATTGAAAAAGAATAGAATAATTAGAAATACGAAATACAACTTGAAAATTTTGGGCGAAGGTGAACTTAAGAAATCGCTTACGGTTGCTGCACATAAATTCAGCAAGACTGCCATAGCAAAAATTACTGAGGCTGGCGGAGAAGTAAAGACACTACCATGATAGAAAAATTTAGCAATATGTTTAAAATTCCTGAGTTAAGGAATAAATTATTAATAACGTTGGGGTTAATCGCTATATGTAGATTAGGTGTTTTCATCCCAATGCCGGGGGTGGATACAACAGTACTCAAGACATATTTCCAACAATTTACACAGGAAGGCGTAGGTAAGTTGTTGGGTTTAGTAGATATGTTTGCCGGAGGCGCCATGAGTTCAGGCGCAATCTTTGGTTTGGGAATTATGCCATACATTAGTGCGTCTATAATCTTTCAGTTACTTGTAGGTGTTGTTCCTTTTCTTGAGAAGTTGCAGAAAGAAGGTGAATCAGGTAGAAAAAAGATTAATCAGTATACAAGGATAACAACTGTTGTTTTGTGTTTATTTCAAGCCTTTATAATGATACGTACTTTATATGCTATCGAGATCAATGGTATCCCTGTTGTACCTGTTCACATTCAGGGCCTTCAATTTCAACTCACAGCGGCAGTACTCTTAACAACTGGTACTATTTTCTTGATGTGGATAGGTGAACAGATTGATGCAAATGGTATTGGTAGCGGAATATCATTGATTATCATGGTGAGTATTATTGATAGGTTGCCATGGGCATTTAATCAAATTTTGCAAAACTTTACTTTTTCAGTAGCACCGGCAGAACACCAGATTGGAATTGCCAAGTTGATTTTATTAATAGGTGTATTTCTTGCGATAGTGGCAGGAGTTGTGTACATAACTCAGGGCCAAAGACGCATTCCAGTTCAACAGGCAAAGCATACGAGAGGCAGAAAGGTTTATGGAGGCCAAAAACATTTTCTGCCATTAAAAGTAAATCAAGCTGGAGTTATGCCCATAATCTTTGCACAATCATTACTAATCTTTCCTGCTGCCATAACCAGAGGTTTGCAAGTTAGATTTGAGCCGGGAACATTCTGGTATTGGATTACATCTCGATTAACTGAAATGTTTCAGGGCGGTTTTACGTATGTAGCTATGTATGTTGTACTAATCACTTTCTTTTGTTACTTTTGGACGGCAATCCAATTTAATCCAAGGGAAATGGCAAACAATATGAAGGATTATGGTAGCTTTATTCCTGGGATTAGACCAGGACACCGTACTGCCGAATATCTTGAAGGCGTGATGAGCAGAATTACACTTGCGGGGGCGTCATTTTTAGCCGTAATTGCTATTTCGCCTATGTTAATGACAAGTGGGTTTGAGATTAACAGAGCGGTTGCAAGTTTTTATGGTGGAACAGGTCTTCTAATTTGCGTTGGAGTAGCATTGGATCTAGTACAGAAGATAGAATCTCATTTAGTGATGAGACATTATGGTGGTTTTCTTGGAGGTACCAGCAGGATAAGAGGAAGAAGAGGATGAGGCTTGTTTTCTTAGGCCCTCCTGGCGTAGGCAAGGGTACGCAGGCAGAGAATGTTAGTACAAATAAAGATATACCTCATGTTTCATCGGGAGACTTGTTAAGGGATGCCGTTGAAACAAAAACGGAAACAGGACTAAAAGCAAAAGAATACATAGAAAAAGGGTTGTTAGTTCCAGATGAATTAGTAGTTAAAGTAGTTGTAGGTAAGATTACTACTGAATGCTGTAAGAATGGATTTATTCTAGATGGTTTCCCAAGGAATTTATCTCAAGCCAAGATTCTTGATGAAACTTTAAATAGGTTGGGAGAAAAGATAGATAAGGTTTTTTATTTTACAGCTTTTGAAGATGTAATAATTAAACGTCTTGCAGGTCGGCGGATTTGTAAATCATGCGGCGCACATTATCATGAGGTGTTTAAGCCACCAGTAAAGGACAAAGTGTGTGACGAATGTGGTGCGGAGCTGCAACAACGTAATGATGATAAGCCTGAAACGGTATCAACGAGATTAAAAGTTTATCGAGAGCAAACAGAAGAATTAATCGATTATTATAGGGTGAGCGGTGGGTTGGTAGAGATAGATTGCAATGGGAGTGTGTCAGAAATCCTGAAGAATATACTCAAAGAGTTCCGTTCGTAATCAAGCGATGAAAGGAAAATGGAGTAGTTCGTGTGATAGTTTGTAAATCTGAGCGTGAGATCGACTTGATGCGGAAAGCAGGAAGGATAGTAGCTGACGCTCTTGGGATTGTGAGAGAGATTGCGAAAAAAGACGTAACTACTGAAACTTTAAATACAAAATTAGAAAGATACGTATTACAGAAAGATGGCATACCGGTTTTTAAAGGTTACAGAGGTTATCCAAAAAGTATATGTGCATCTATAAATGAAGAAATTGTTCATGGGATTCCCGAGCAACGGAAACTTTGTGAAGGGGATATATTGAGTGTTGATATAGGGGTAGAGTATTGTAAATATGTTGCGGATGCAGCGATAACCGTTCCAATTGGAGATGTTTCTGAAGAGGCAGAAAATTTGATGAATGTTTGTGAGAAATCACTTGATAAAGTAATTAAAACGATACGTGCAAATATCAAACTATCAGAAGTCTCAAGGTGTATACAAAACTACGTTGAGAGTAAGGGTTTTTCGGTAATACGAGATTATACAGGTCATGGTATTGGTAGGAATATGCATGAAGACCCTCAAATCCCTAATTATGTCAGCAAAGAATTATTAAAAATGGATGAAATTCTCTTGCAAGGAATGGCGCTTGCAATAGAGCCAATGATATGTGTAGGTAAATACGATACAGAAGTCCTTGGAAATAGGTGGACGGTCGTAACTAAAGATAGAAAACTCTCGGCACACTTTGAGCATACAATTGTGATAACAGAAAATGGTGCTGATATTCTTACTGTGTAGGGAGGGGAGTTTTTTAATTACAATAAACATGTATTGAAGTTTGTTTTATGGTCAAAGAAGAACCTATAAAAGTTGTAGCAACAGTAAAAGAATCTTTGCCTAATGCTATGTTCCGCGTTGAGTTAGAAAATGGTCATGAAATCCTTGCTCACGTGTCAGGAAAGATGAGGATGCATTTCATTCGCATTCTTCCTGGAGATAAAGTCACAATAGAGATGTCTCCTTACGACTTAAGTAAGGGAAGAATAATTTATCGTCAGAGTTGAGAAGGGAAATTTATGAAGGTTAAATCATCTGTAAAGAGGATATGTGAAAATTGCAAAATAATAAGACGCAAGAATGTGATACGTGTAATCTGTACTAATCCACGCCATAAGCAAAGGCAGGGTAAATAATATATATTAGAATCTTAGACTTAGAATTCTTTTTTAAATTTTTGAAAGGATTGTTGTAAATGGCGCGAATTGCAGGAGTTGATATACCTGGAGAAAAAGGGATTGAGATAGCACTAACTTATATTTATGGTATTGGTAGGGAATTATCACGAGAAGCACTTAAGGCGGTAGGTATTGATGGCGGCATACGTGCCAAGAATATTTCGGAGGATGAATTAAGTGCATTAGCTGCTTATATAGGAAAAAAATTTACTGTTGAAGGTCAACTAAGAAGACAGGAATCACAGAATCTGTCACGAATGAAAAGTATAGGGTGCTATAGAGGTCTTCGTCATCGTATGGGACTTCCTGTAAGAGGGCAGAGAACAAAGACTAATGCCCGTACAAGAAAGGGAAAACGAAGAACGGTATCCGTAAAAAAGAGTGTGAAGGAAATGAAGGGATAAAATTATTGGCAAAAGTAATCAAAATGTTAAGTAAAGCCGAAATACTAAATATCCTGGAGCAGGAAGAGCACGTAATAAATTGCCTTGGGCTGAAGAAGCATAAGGGGCAATTCAAAAGTGAGATAAAAAAGAAGATTAATGAAATAGCTGGTTTTTGTGAACAAATTTTGAAGATAGTAAAGAAACTTGATAGAAGCAAGGAAATCGTCTTTTTAGAATGTTCTTGTGGTAAGTCCTATCTCTCATTTGTTCTAAATTATATTTTTGAGAAAGAGTTTAATATAAAAGCTTTCTTTTATGGTGTAGATATCAAGGAGGAACTTGTTCAAAGATGCGAAGAAATCAGTTCTGTTTTAGGTTATAGTAATATGATTTTCAAACAAGGTAGGACTATTGATTTTATTCCGCCGGACAAAGAAGTTGATGTGGTAATTGCGCTTCATGCATGTAATACAGCTACTGATGAAGCTATTGCCAAAGGTATTAAAATTAGTGCTAAACATATTATGGTTGTGCCATGTTGTTATGGGCAGTTGAGTTCTCAAATTAAAGATAGCCATCCTTTGATTAGCCTGACACAGTTCGGGTTGTTGCGATATAAATTTGCGGATATATTGACAGATGCACTAAGATCACAATTTCTTTTAGGTAATGGATATTATGTGGATCTTTTGGAGATCGTATCTCCCAAATTGACTCCAAAAAATATTTTGATATCAGCAAGAAAGATAAAGGGCAGAAACAAAAGGAACCTGGAAAGATACTACGAGCTAAACGGTATGTTTAATACAGATTTTGGATTACAAGAGTTTTTCCATGCACGTTCTCCAAATGATGCTTTGGCTTGTACTGGTTAGTTGTCTGAATAAGTGTTTTTCTTCTGGAAAGGATAGGGTTTACTAAATGGGCAAAAAGAAGGTAAGGCGTAACATTGCTAAAGCAATTGCGCATATTAAGGCAACTTTTAATAATACATATATAACAATTTCTGATATAAATGGGGAAACATTGTGCTGGGCTAGTGCTGGAACGGTTGGTTTCAAAGGTTCCAGAAAGAGTACACCGTTTGCCGCTCAAAGAACTGCTAGAAATGTTGCAGAAAAAGCACGAAGGTTTGGTGTTAAAGAAGTTGAGGTTATGGTAAAGGGGCCAGGGCCTGGAAGAGAGTCGGCAATAACGGCTTTACAGGAAGCAGGTCTTTTGGTGAAGGCGATTGAGGATGTTACTCCGCTGCCTCACAATGGCTGTCGTCCCAGGAAGAAGAGGAGAGTTTAGGAATATCTATAGATGGAAGTAGATTTAGTATATAAATTTCGATTTTTTGAATAAAGGGTGATATGGCTAGACATATAGATTCTAAGTGTAAATTGTGCAGAAGAGAAGGTGTTAAACTATATTTAAAAGGTATTCGTTGTGAATCTTCAAAATGTAGTATAGCTAAAAGGAAAAGTGTACCTGGTCAATTGAAAAGAAGAGGCAGGAAATTATCTGATTACGGAATACACTTTAGAGAAAAACAAAAATTGAAACGGTTTTATGGTGTCTTTGAGAGACAATTTAGATGTTATTATGCTAAAGCGGAAAGAAAAAAAGGCAATACAGGAGAAAATTTACTTATATTATTGGAAAGAAGACTTGACAATGTTTTGTTCCATATTGGGTACGGGTTTTCGCGTAGTCATGCAAGGCAGATAATCAATCATGGCCATATAACCGTAAACAGTAGAAAGGTTGACATTGCGTCTTTTTTAGTTAAGCCGGGAGATTTAATTAAGCCGGTCAATAAAGAAGATAATGTGAAAATGATAAAATTAAATATGGATTCGAATAGTAAAGAGCTACCCTCTTGGTTGGAGCTGGGAGATGATGAACTAGAGGGTCGTGTTTTGCAATTGCCTGTCAGGGACGATATATCAATGAATATACAAGAACAGCTTGTCGTTGAGCTTTGTTCGAAATAATCTATAAATTTGTAGGATATAATTAGAATTATTATGTATCGTATTATTGAGTGTTTTATGAAACCATGCCTTGGGTGTCTTACCCAACTAAAGGATATTTCTGAGCTTAAAAAGATATTCATTTTTCGAACGTAATCGAAAAGGAATTTATGGCCAAAAGGAGGCTTCCACATGCGTATTAGATGGGGCGATTTTGAATTACCTACAAGAGTTAATGTAGAAAAGGAAACATATACTGACACTTATGGAAAATTTTTTGCTGAGCCTTTTGAACGAGGTTTTGGAGCTACAATTGGTAATAGTTTAAGAAGGATTTTGCTTTCTTCGATAGAAGGAAGCGCTGTTGCCGCGGTTAGAATTGAAGGTGTCAAACATGAATTCAGTACAATTCCAGGTGTAGTGGAAGATACAACCGATATTATTCTTAATATTAAAAACCTTATTGTGGAGTCGCACTCGGATAAGCCTGGAAAGATCAGGATTGAGGCAAAGAAAAAAGGGGAAATTAAGGCAAAAGATATTATTACTGATGACAGCGTGGAAATTATTAATGGAGATCTTCATATAGTAACTATTTCTGAAAATACAAATTTCAATGTTGAAATGGAAGTTAGAAAAGGAAGAGGATACAAAACAGCTGAGGAAAATGAAGCTGAAGGTCGTGAAATAGATGTTATTCCAATTGATGCTGTTTTTTCTCCTGTGCGCAAGGCTAAAATCCGTATCGAAGAAACCAGAGTTGGTAGAAGGACTAATTATGATAAGTTAATCATTGAAATATGGACAAGTGGTATAATCTCGCCTGAAATGGCATTGGTAGAGGCTGCAAAGATTTTTAGAAAACACTTAAATCCATTCGTGCATTACTTTGAATTGGGTCGTGAGTTGCCACAAGCTGGTGAGAAGCTACTTGAAAAAACGGACAAGGAAGAAGATTCTGCTGATGGAATAGACCAGAAATTGACCACATCAGTTTCTGAACTGGATTTGTCTGTGAGGGCATCCAACTGTCTTGCAGTAACTAATATAAAGACACTTGGTGATCTTGTTACAAAAAGAGAGAATGAATTATTGGAATTAAAAAATTTCGGCATGACAACATTGGTCGAGATTAAGAAAAAGCTTAATCAGTTGGGTTTATCGTTTAAGACTGATAACGAAGATGTGAATCAAGTTGAAGAGGAAGCGTCAATATGAGGCATAGAAAAAATGACAAACATCTGGGAAGGACATCCAGTCACAGGAAAGCCTTGAGGCGTAATTTGGCCATAAGCCTTTTCACCTATGGCAGGATTGTTACTACTGTGGAAAAGGCAAAGTATGTTCGCCCTTTTGTAGAAAGGATTATTTCATTGGCAAAGAAGGGCGTTGCAAAGAGAGAAGCGGATAGGCCTGCTTATGTTCACTACTACAGGCAGGTATTGACAAGGCTAAGCAATAAAGAAGTGGTTAAAAAGCTATTCGGTGAAGGTAAATGGTATGAATCCGGTGGGATAGGTGAAAGATATATTAACCGAAACGGTGGTTATACGAGGATACTTAGACTATCTGGAAGCAGAATGGGTGTTTTGTCTGGGAGTAGTGTGGGAGATATACCGGAATTGGAATATAAGATGGAAGGTTTTGAAAGGAAACTTCGCCTGACAGGAAATCGTCTGGGGGACAATGCCAGTCAAGCTATTTTTGAACTGGTAGAAGAAGTTAAAGAAGAAGAAGAGGAAAAAGAAGTAAAGCCTAAAGTATCTGTGTCGAAAAAGAAGAAATAAGTTTCAA
>Ga0209977_10000877_pt1 | contig 12576 bp, 10 predicted proteins | sample SumtaG_2_FD_183113 | JGI IMG/M metagenome (GOLD analysis project Ga0209977, IMG submission 183113) | Deep subsurface microbial communities from Indian Ocean to uncover new lineages of life (NeLLi) - Sumatra_00607 metaG (SPAdes) (version 2) | ecosystem: Environmental > Aquatic > Marine > Oceanic... | reverse complement strand
GCTACCGAATCGAAGGCTACGCTGGAAAAGGGGTTGATCTCTGGGGGGTGGACGCCGATCATGAGGCGATCGAGGTGGGTAAGCAGAGAGGATCTCCAGTTAACTTGATCGAAGCCGATGCAGGCAGGCTGCCTTTCGCGGATGGTTTCTTTGATAAGGTGTTGTGCGTCCACCTCCTTGAGCACCTGCCCGATCCTGCAAGAGCGATAGGGGAGATGGCGCGTGTTTTGAAACCTCAGGGTCAAGCAGTAATCGTGGTTCCGTGCGAGCGCATCCGGGGCGACACCGCGTTCGCCGGCTGGCTGAGATTTCAGAACCTGCACCTGCGCCGCTTTAGCCCTCCTCAGATTACCTCCTTGCTGTTACCTCACTTCTTTATAGAAAAGGCCCTCTTCCATACACTTATCCCGGGCCAATTCAAAAAGATGCCTCTGGATCGTACCCCGCTCCTCTACTACCTCTCGCTTGCCATGTTGTTTAGGTTAAGGAAGACGTGGTAGGGGCACGGCATACCCTATGAGATGTCAAACATCTCAAGGGGCAGGCCCTGCCGTGCCCCTACTGCTAACCTAAGAGAAGATCAACTATCTCCTGGGTGGCCGAAAGATCAGGGTAAAGCCAGTCCGGATTATGTCTGGACAGTTCCTCAGCGCCAATCCATCCGCTGCCCACGGCCAGCATCCTGATGCCATAGGCGCGAGCCGCGCGGATATCGTTTGGCGAGTCACCAACCAGGATTACCCTCTCCTTTGGGATTTGCTCCCCTGCTTCCTTCTCACCTCGTTTATGGGCAAACTCACACATCCGGGCACGATTTGTAGTCTCGTCCCCGAACGCGCCGAAGCTGAAATATCCGGTAAGCGAGCCTCTATCGAGCTTTACCGCGGCACCCACCTGACAGTTGCCTGTAACAAGACCCAGAAGTGCCCCTTGCCCTTGAAGCTTTTCCAGTATCTGGGGGACTCCGGGGCAGAGGATGAAGTTATCCCAGGTTGCCAGCTTTTCTCTAAGTATCGGGCCGTATGTCTCGATAAGTTTTGGGAAACGCCGGTTGATTTCTTCTTCGGTGAAGCCTTCCTGCCCCATCAGATCATGCACAACCCCCAGGTCGGTTGCGCCTATGAAGGATGCCTCGGCTATCCCCCCGCGTGTGCTGAAAATCTCTTCCAAAGCATCGCCCATCGCCTCACGAACAATCCCACCCGCCTTGAGCAGGGTGCCGTCAATGTCAAAGAGGATGATTCTCATGAGCTTAGGTGGCAAGGATAATGGGGATAGCGGAGAAGTCAATATAATGCTCCTTTTTGCTTACGCAAAAAGATCGCAGGACAAAAAAACTTAGGGGTTGACCTCAGCGTGCCCTTTTGGGTATCAGGTCGGCCCGCAAATATAAGCGAACCTAAAGGTTCGCACTACAAGCTATTTACCCCACAAAGCCGCTCCGCGCCTTTGTGGGGTCCCCGAAAGAAGGCGAAGCATTCTTTTGGGGTAAATAGTGCATACACACGAGCGAGCCGCAGTCCTCGCCTATCTTTTCCGCTACGACTTCGCATTTTATCTTGAGAAGCAAGAACGCCTCCTGGGGGCCGTCTATAAAACTCTCGAAGTTCGCGTGCCCCTTGGCGATCACCACGTCAGCTTCTCTCATTAGATTCCTCACCTTAGGATTAAGCGTCTCCCAGTTTATCCCCAGGTCGTTTGTGCCAGTGCTTGTTACCTTCTCTGTGGAAAATCCTAACTCTATCATTTCTCTTGTGGTTACGTCGTTGAGGATGGGAGATTCCTTGGCCACGAAGATCGTCTGCGGCACACCCAGAATCTCGGCACACAGGTTGTCAAGAAGCACCTCACCTGCGTTATCCACAACGTAGACCAGTCTTTGGGCGGTTTCCACTCGTTTCAAGAGCTCAGGGCTGTCGTCACGTTCAAATGCCGCATTCTCGAGGAAGTTTTTGACTTCGCCGGTGTTGATGTGTTCCTGAGTCCCTAAATCAATAACGTTGCCCAGCGATGCGGCCAAAAGCGCGGTATGCTTGGGGTTGGGGGATTGTGCGATTATTTTTCTAACAAACGGAATAATCTCTTTCACCTCTTGGTTATGCTTTGCCTTCTCACCCTTATAGGGATCAGCACCATCCTGGTAAACCAACCGCAGGAGTTCTGTTGAATATATGTTGGGCGGCAGGCTGAGTGGGATGTTCGACACTTGGGTTCTTGCTTTAGTGATCAACGCATCGAACTCGTCGGCGGGCAGATGCAGGGCCTTTGCGCTGCGCTCAAACTGGCGCACTAAACACGGGATGCAGCGAGGATCGGATTTCATGTCTTTAAGGGCTTGCGCTCCGCCGCCGGGAAGAGCACGTTGTTTAGAATCAACCTGTATCCGGGTGAGTTGCGGTAAAGCTCAAGCTCGGTAGGTGGATCGCCTATCCGGTGTGCATAATCCTCGGGGTCGTGCCCGCCAAGGAAGGTAAACGTCCCCTCACCCCGGTTGCCGTGGATGTACTTTACCTCCTCCGTTCCCTTAACTTCGCCCAGTACCAGCACATCTCGTTTAATGAGAGTGCGGTTGAAGCCGGTGTTCTGGCCCAAAAACTCCTTGCAAAGTGCGGTGTGGTCTTGCACAAGCATGCAAGGTACCGGATCGAACTTGGCAGAGAAGTCAAACAGCGCGAACACCGCCTCGGGGCCTCGTGCCACCGCCCCCTCGCTTACGTCAATATCAGAGTGTTCGTAGCGGTAGGGATCGGTCACCAACTGGAAATCTTCAAACGCAAAGGTCTTCGAGTAGTTGAGCTTTTCCTGGCAGTTCTTGTCCATCGGGGTGCCGTCGAAGATCTGGTGCACCACATCCGTAGCTTCAGCCGCCAGGGCGATGTCATAGGTGTCGGTTGCCGAGCACATGGCAAACAGGAAGCCCCCTTCGAGAACGTAGCGCTTGATCGCCTTTGCCACCGCCAGCTTCAGTTTGGGAACCCCCTCAAACCTCAACTTCTTTGCGGTCGCCTCGTTGAGCCTCACCTGTTCCTTGTACCAATCGGCGTTGTGGTAGTTATAGTAGAACTTACCGTACTGACCGGTAAAGTCCTCGTGGTGCAGGTGCACCCAGTCGTAATCCGCAAGCTTTCCTGCCAGCACCTGGGGGTCCCAGAGCACATCGTATGGAATCTCCGCGTACTCCAAAGCCAGCCTGACCGCGTCGTCCCACGGATCGGCGGTAGGGGGGGCGTAAACCGCGACCTTGGGTGCCTTCTCTAAAAGAACCACGTTCATGTTGCTTTCCTCGATGGTAGCCCTGATCGCCGCCTCTGCACCGATGTCTACCTCCACGAGCCTAACCCCTGCAAGAAGACACTCCTTTGCACTTTCCTTCGAACTCTCCACAAGGAACGAACCGCCCCGGTAATTCAGGAGCCACTCGACCTTCTCCCCGCGCGCCAGCGCATGATAGGCTATACCGTAGGCTTTCAGGTGATTGGTCTGGGATAAATCCATAGGGATCAGGAGCTTGCCTGAGATCGCCAGCATCAAGATAAACCTCATGGCTTTATCCTCGTTCCGGTCTCTCCTACTATCCCTCTGATCAGGTTGGGCGGATCGGTTATAAGCACGTTACTGCCGCCCGCCTCAAGGAAGCTTATCGCGGCCTCGATCTTCGGTCCCATGCTGCCTTGTGGGAATTGCCCGGCTGCAAGGAGCCTTTTTGCCTCCCCCGCACTCAGGCGATCAAGCGGGCGCTGGGTTGGTTTGCCGAAGTCGGTGTAGACGTGCTCCACCGGGGCAATAATCGCCAGAAGCTCCGCCTCAAGGCCGGTGGCAAGAAGCGAGGATGCGTGATCCTTGTCAATCACCGCGGCTATACCTTTTAGCTTATCTCCTTCTTTAACTACCGGTATCCCGCCGCCTCCGACGGTCACCACCGACACCCCAGCTTCCATAAGTTGTTTGACAACAGGTAGTTCCACAATCTCGCGAGGCTTTGGCGAGGCAACCACCCTGCGCCAGCCGCGGCCTCGGTCCTCCTTCATCCGCCACCCCAGACGGATGGACAGCTCGTTGGCCTCCTCGATTTTGTATGCAGGCCCCACGAACTTGGTCGGGTTGCGGAACGCAGGGTCTTGCCTATCCACAACCACCTGGGTCACCACCGCGGCTATCTCGTTTTTCGTGTCGTTGGTTGCAAGTGCGTTGCGCACCGCCTGGACGATGAGGTATCCGAGCGAGCCCTGGGTCGAGGCGTTGGCCGCGTCCAGCGGTATCTGGGGGATCTCGCGTTGCGCCTCGTGCGCCATGTGAGAGATCAACAGCAGATCGCCCACCTGCGGGCCGTTGCCGTGGGTTATGGCCACGCGCCAGCCCTGGGCCATAAGCTGCGCGATCTGGCGGGCGGTCGTCTCCACCACCTCGCGCTGATCCTCGAAGGACGCGAACCTTGCGTTCTTATTTACCAGCGCGTTCCCGCCCAGCGCTATTACCGCACTGCGTTCCACCCTGAATTGTATTGATTAGGCAGGAAGGGTCAAGCCACCCTGTCATTGCGAGGGTGGCGATGACACCCGAAGCAATCTTATATGTGGCACGATGTGAATGTAGTAGAGACCCCTTGAGATTTCTCGATAGCTGGTGATTTAAGGTCGCAGGTAATCCTCGCGTCGGTAGTATATATGAGATTGCTTCGCTTCTTTCAGAAGCTCGCAATGACACTTCTGTCTTGATCCTTCCCCGTTAAGGGGGCGGAGATAATAGTTTCCCCCTCCCTCGACGGGAGGGGATTAAGGGGAGGGTGAAATATTTACTTGACTCACCTGTATCCCCAAGTATAGTGTGAATACAATAAGGAGGCAGTATGCGTAGCGTGGCAATCTTTGCATTAACCCTAACCCTCGGAGTCAACATGACTTACGCGGGGAGACTCAAGGGCTTCAACCCGAAAGAGGCCCAGCCCGATGTGGGCTATCGGCTGAATGAAGAAAACCTTGCAAGACTCGACAGCATCGGTTTCGTTCTGCAGCCCACCTACTACAAGACCATCTACGAGGTCTACTCCGACTACACCACCTCGCCACAAACCCCGATGTTCATCTCAGCCGACCTTTGCTTCCATACCCTGCACCTTATGATAGACTACACCGTGCGCATAATGGAGATCGAAGAACTTCTTCCCAAACTTGAGCAGCTCACCGCCGGCATACTGGAGAAGTCGGTAAAGAATTGGAAGAAGTCCTCCGGTTCTCTAAAGGAAGCGGCTCAGGCGGAGTATATCTACTTCGCGGTCGGTGCCAGGCTGCTTGGTCAGGAGGTGGAACTCCCGAAGGATATCGAAAAGTTCGTCGCAAAAGAGCTTGCACGCATCGAGGAGCACAAGGGCATCCAGGAGATCACCTTCCTTCCCGGTGTGAAGGAGGATTACTCCCAGTACGTTCCTCGCGGGCACTATACAAGGTCTGAGGATTTCCGCCGCTACTTCAAGGCCATGATGTGGTACGGGAGGCTGCCGTTGCACGTTCCCAAGGAGGGAAGCGACCCCGTGCTTCCTTTACAAACGGCACTTCTCCTCTCCATGCATCTTGAGGGCGATGTCAATCTAATCCAGCTCTGGGAGGAGATCTACGAGCCGACCGCATTCTTCTTCGGTGCGGCAGAGGATATAACACCCGGGCTATTGCTGGAAGAGGCGCGGGAGTTCTTTGGCAAAGAGGTAGTTGCCGATATAATCGAAGACGAGATAAGAATGCGGGAATTCGCAGCTTATCTCCACAAGAACATCAAGCCTAAGATACTCTCGGAGATGGCCGCATTCTATCCCGGCCAGAAACCCATCGAGGTGCCTTTATCCGTGCGGTTCATGCCCCAGCGGTTCGTGCCCGATTCCTACATCTTCACCGAGCTTGTCGCGGACAGGGTGACGACCTACCAGGGCAGCAGAGACCCCAGGCCCTTTACCTGGGGGATGACCCAGCTGGGTCCGATGCGCGTTTTCCCCAGAGGCCTTGACGTGATGGCGGTGCTCCGCTGGACCGAGGCCGCAAAGATCCTCAAGGATGAAGGCGATACCGATTACGAAGGCTATGCCGAGCAGTTCGAGAAGATGGTCCGCTGGTATGCCACGCTTTCGGCAGCAGAGCGGCGCTCCTCGGTTTACTACCGCTGGTTCGAGTTGTTTGCGGCCTACAAACAGTCGGATGCCCCTGCGAAGGTCGATGAAGAGGCCTGGGATCGCAAGAAGCTTACGACCGCGCTTGCGTCGTGGGCAGAGCTTCGCCACGATGCGATCCTCTATGCCAAGCAGAGCTACACCGCTCTTGGCATGGGAGTCCCTCCGGGCGATGAAGAGACCCCGCCGCCGCCCTTGCACCTTGCGGTGGTTGAGCGAGCTTCCAAGCTTTACGCTCAGATGGCCTCCTGCGCACGGACAATCGCCGAGTTCTCTGCAAACGAAGGTCATGATAATCCAATCAGGGATACCTACCTTTACTTTGCCGAGACGCTTGATGGGCTGGATACCCTGGTCCGCAAGCAGGCCGATGGTGAAGCTTTGACTGCGGATGAACACGAATGGCTGTGGAACGTTGCGGGACGCCTTTCCTACATGCCTCGCAGGTTGGGTGAGGTTGTCACAGGCGAGGCGGACGAACGCATGGCGCTTGTTGCCGACGTGCACACCGACGTGAACACAAGCCAGGTGCTCGAGGAGGCAACCGGCGACCCGGCAAGGCTTTACCTTCTCGTAGAGATAGACGGCAAGCCCTACGTGGCCCAGGGCGGAACATACACCTACTACGAGTTCAAGCAGCCGATGGCAGATAGGCTGACCGATGAGGCGTGGCAGGAGATGCTGGGTCGAGGCCAAGCCCCGGATATGCCTGGCTGGACGAACGCGCTCTTCGGACGTTGATCAAGGAAAAACGTCGGATAAGTTGTAGTATGCAGACAAATGCGTTCCCGGTTGGAGTTCGGTTCACCCCTCCCTTGATGGGAGGAGATAAGCAAAGCTGATGTTAAGAAAAATTTTCTTAGGTTTTCTCCTCACCCAGCCACTTTTTGCCGCCAGCTGGGCGGTCGGCGTTGGCGGTGGAAGCAGTCATTACCTTGGAGGTGAACCCTCTGCCCGACTTCAGAACCTTTCGGTGATCCAGAGCGGATGGCGGGTCGAGGCTGAAGCCGGTTACTACGCCGGGCGTGAGGGGTTTGATGTGATAATGGTCTATGGCGAAACGTTCTGGCGCAGCGAGAGCCGTCAGACCCTTTTCCGCGACCAGCATCTTGGGCTTCTGGGCGAGTACCGGTTGTTCGTTGTCAGAATGGATGAAAGGTTGCAAGGCGCTTTGGGGTTGGGTCCTTCACTTCGCCGACTGAGTTACTACATTGAGGAGGAGAAGGGTCGCTATCCTATTAGATTCAATCTTGACGCCGAGATCGCAGGGCTTTTCTTTGCATCAAGACACTTCCTGCTTCGCGCTCAGGCCACCTACTCCTTTCCACCACTCACACCGCTTCAGGGAGTTGTAGGTTTCACCCTCCGCTTAGTATACCGCTCCTGATCTTAACCCCACGCCTTAACTTGTGCCCGTCGGGAGTAACAAAGAGAAGCTTTAAGGTCGATATGATGCTGCCGTGTTTATAAGCCAAGTGAGAAGCTTACTCTTCACCACGGGTTTATCTAGCTCTTCTTCTTGTATCCCTTTCTTGAGTATATTTTTAAATTCCTTCATCCGCTGCAGTTGATTTTTCCGCCATAGAGGGAGCAGCAGTATACGCAGAAACGCATAAAGCCAAAGTATAATGATTAGAGAAAGAGCAATCCACCAAACGGATACGTGGGCCAGACTATTATTCCCTGCTACAAGCAGCGATACAGAAACTACTATCGATATGGCCATGAGTGAAAAAACTAACCAATTAATCGGCAAGCGAAAGGAACGTATGCTCTCAAGCTTTGTTAACATAACATAACTTTCCCAGTTAAGTCCGTGCAACTCCTTTTCCAACATGAAAGCGATATAGGTACCAGTATGAGCGACCCCATAGGACCTTTCTATCTCCATAATCCAAATGACCAAAGGAATAAAAGCAGTGATAAGCACCAAAAAAGGATCAGGCTCTTCAAAGATAGACACCATAAGTGTAATTGCAGCTGTATAGGCGAGGACGAGAATAGTATATCTTACGTCGCTGCTTCGGAAATCCTGAAATATCTCCGCCCTCAGTTGCTTGTATTCTTCCAACTGGGCCTGGAACTTCATCTCTTTTGCATCCATGAAAACCTCCTAGGTTTTAAGCAAGGGCAGTGAAGTCCTGACGTTGTTTTTTCTCTCCCGAACCTCTCAGCGCTTACGCTTCTTCCTTTTGCGCTCGCGGCGCGCGATGAGCTTCAAGATCGTGTCTATCCCAGGTTTGGCTTTATGTCTCTTGGGCGGCCAGTCCGAGGGCTGGGGCTTGATCTTATCAAAGTTCTTCTCCAGCCATCTCCAGGTTGCCTCATACTGCTCGAAACCCTTCTCGAAATCCATGGGGTCGAATGGATACTCGAAAACAGGTTGAATCACGTAGTAGTCGGTCTGGGGGTCCAGCCTGGGGTAGTAGTCAACCTGCAGGTCAAAGATATCGTTCAACATGTGATCCACCGCTGCGTAGACGTTGTCCACGATCCACTGTGAGTTGATCTTGGGTGGGTTCTTGCTTCGCCCAGGAATCAGGACGTATATCTCGTCCAGCTCGTGTTTGAAAAGCACCTCAAGCGGCGAGAAGTCACGCCCAGCCCCGCCGTCAACATAGTATGGTCCCGAGTTGTAAGGCACCTCCTGGGGCGGGAACTTGAATGGTATGGCCGAGGTCCCCATGAGCACATCCTCGATCTTAAGCTCACCGTGAGCCGGATCGCGATTGTACCAGCGGATATCATGCCCGTCTTGGTTTCGCACACCGCAGATGTAGCAGATTCTCTTAAGCTCCTTGAGTTTATTGATTTTGATCTCTTTCAGCATCTTCCTGAAGAGTTCGCGTTCTGGTGAGGTCTCGTACCATGCAGCGAAACGCTTACACAGGATAAGAGCAGCCTTCTTTAATACGGGGATATTCCTGTATATCTCATCGTTCTTCAGGTTCCAGAGTGTATTCTTGAGTCCGTCCCAACCCCAGCGTCCGGCCAGTATGGAATCAACCGCAACGGTAAGCAGCCCTCCTGCCGATGTTCCGGAAAGGACCTCCGGAACCTTTCCCTTTTCGTTTATCAGGAAGTCGCACATCGCCGCCTGCTGAGAGATGCGCGCTCCTCCTCCTGTGATGCAAAAAGCGATTTTCTTCGCCATAGCCTCTCCTTTGATACCTATCTAGATCATTATACAATCTATTCTAAGCAGAATCAAGGTTTTGTCAAGTGTAACCGACGCATAAAAAAGGCTTCTGAGCTTATCCCCTAAGACTGAGATACAGATCAAAGACCTGGATTTAGAACAACCCAAGGAAGCGTTTTCTAGGCTTCTTTATCTCGACCGGGTCGTTGCGCTTGGCCCATTCCAGGGTTTCCTCGTACTGTTCGCGCTGGGTTGAAAAGTCAAGTAGCGGATATTGCTTTGATTATGTAAAGCTCTCTGCAGTGCTCGGCGGCCATCGCCTCTACCGGGATGCCGTCGTGCCCTACCCCGCCGTCGAAGAAACTTCCTTTTTCTGAACATACGCATCCTGTTTGCTTAGTTGCCTGTAAATATTGTAGATAGCTGCCCAGGGATATCAACGTCTAATAAACCGTCTGGGGCTTGACATGGTGAATAATTAACTTATAATTATGCTGTCCAAGGAGAAAACTTCTTAACTAACCCCCCAGACAGGGAGGCTCATGGAACTCGAAGAGTTGCGCAAAAAAAAGATAATCGATCTTCAAAAGATCGCGAAGAAGTTCAAGATAGAGACCATTGAGATGGAGAGGGACGACCTCGTCAAAGCCATTCTCAAAGCCGAAAGCAAGGAACAGGAGAACGGGCTGGTAGAATGTTCCGGCGTGCTTGAGATCCTTAACGAAGGATTCGGCTTCCTGCGCTCGCCCAACTACAGCTATCTGCCCAGTCAGGACGACATCTACATCTCACCCGCACAGGTCAAGCGCATCGGGCTGCGGTCGGGCGACACGGTTACAGCCCGCGCCAGGCCGCCGCGGAATAACGAAAAGTTCTTCGCTGTAGTTAAGGTAGAAAAGGTCAACGGCGATCCACCTGAGGAGCTCCGCAGCCGTGTGCCATTTGATAGCCTCACGCCGCTGTATCCAACCGAGCGCATCCACATGGAGAACCCGGACGACAACGACTCTACCACGCGCGTTATAGACCTCTTCACCCCTATAGGTAAAGGACAGCGCGGGGTGATAGTTTCACCACCACGTGCCGGCAAAACGGTAATACTTCAGAAAGTAGCCAACAGCATCACACGCAACCATCCGGAGATAGGACTCATCATTCTACTGATAGACGAGCGCCCTGAGGAGGTAACCGACATGGAGCGCTCGGTCAAGGCCGAGGTGATAAGTTCCACCTTTGACGAGGCACCGGAGCGTCATGTCCAGGTGGCCGAGATCGTATTGCAGAAGGCGAAGAGGCTGGTGGAGCACAAGCGGGATGTTGTTATTCTTCTTGATTCCATCACCCGCCTTGCGCGCGCCCACAACATGGTCATTCCTCACTCCGGTAAGACCCTTTCCGGCGGATTGGATTCAAACGCTTTGCGTAAGCCTAAAAAATTCTTCGGCTCTGCTCGCAACATCGAGGAAGGCGGCTCGCTTACTATCCTTGCAACCGCCCTGATCGATACAGGCTCGCGCATGGACGAGGTGATCTTCGAGGAGTTCAAGGGCACAGGCAACAACGAGATGGTGCTTGACCGCAGGCTGGCAGACCGTCGTGTTTTCCCGGCGATCGATCTGCAGAAATCCGGGACGCGGAAAGAGGAACTTCTCTTAACCGACCACGAGCTAAACCGCGTGTGGCTCTTAAGGAAGATCCTTGCCGAGATGAGTCCGGTGGACATGATGGAGTTCATACTCGACAAGATGCGGCTTACCAAGCACAACGAAGAGTTCCTGGAGGCGATGAACGAATAGCTAATCTTGGCGTTGGCCCGGGGAGATAATGAGGGTGGAAGAAGCCAAGAGAAAAAGGCAACAGGTTGACGCAGTAGAGGAAATCAACTATAATTGGTGCTATAGCGAGCCAAAGGTCAAGATGAGCAAAGGAGATTTGGTAGAATGAAGGACAAGATTCACCCAAAGTATGTAGAGGGAACCATCCGCTGTGCTTGCGGATTTACCTACAAGACCTACTCCACGCGGGAGAAGATGAGGGTGGATATCTGTTCGCAGTGTCACCCATTCTACACTGGCAAAACTAAGATGATTGACAGCGCGGGCCAGGTGGAGCGCTACCGCCGTCGCTTCGGCGAGACAAAGGCCACCAAGATCCTGACCGCCAGCGAGAAGGCAAAGCTCGAAGCCGAGAAGGCAGCCAAGAAGGCGGAGGCCAAGAAAGCCAAAAGAACCAGAGCCGCCAAGAAGTAACGATGAAGGAACGCATCTCCGAGCTTGCCGAGAAGTTTACAAAGATAAAGGAGTTTCTTTGACCTAGAGGAGCTCGTAGCGAAGCGTGAGGGGCTGAGGGAACAAGCGGCCGCACCAGATTTCTGGAACAATCAACGCAAGGCACGCGAGCAAATGTCTGAGCTTGCGCGTATCGAGCGAATCCTGGAGACGGTTGAGCGTCTGGAACACGATGTAGGCGAAGCCGACGAACTCATGGAGATGTTCGCAGACGACCCACAGGCCCAAAAAGAATTGGCAGGAACCCTGGATCGAGCCGAAAAGGAGCTGCGCGAACTTGAGGTCTCCCTGGTGCTCTCCGATCCAAACGACGCCAAAACAGCGATCATGACCATCCACCCGGGTGCGGGCGGGGTGGAGAGCTGCGACTGGGCCGAGATGCTGTTTCGCATGTACATGCGCTACTTCGAGCGCAAGGGCTACAAAGCGAACGTATTGGACCTGCAGCCCGACGACGTTGCGGGCATCAAGGACGTAACCATCGAGGTCTCAGGCGAGTACGCCTACGGGATGCTCAAGGGCGAATCAGGCATCCACCGGCTGGTCAGGATTTCTCCCTTTGATTCCGGGAGACGCCGCCACACATCATTTACATCCGTGTTCGTGATGCCTGAGATGGAGGAGGTTGAGGTTACAATCAATCTGGACAACCTCAGAATCGATACCTTCCGTGCATCAGGCCACGGCGGGCAGAACGTCAACAAGCTTTCAACCGCGGTTCGCATCACCCACATACCCACCGGAATCGTGGTGCAGTGCCAGAACGAGCGTTCCCAGCACCAGAATAAGGAAAACGCCATGAAGATCCTGCGCGCACGTGTTTACGCCCATGAGGAGAAAAAACAGGCCAGGGAGCGCGAGAAACTGGAGGAACAAAAGACCGAGATCGCCTGGGGACATCAGATTCGTTCATACGTGCTTTTTCCCTACCAGATGATCAAGGATCACCGCACCTCCCACGAGGAACACAACACCGACGCGGTTCTGGACGGCGA
>Ga0209977_10000876_pt1 | contig 12578 bp, 11 predicted proteins | sample SumtaG_2_FD_183113 | JGI IMG/M metagenome (GOLD analysis project Ga0209977, IMG submission 183113) | Deep subsurface microbial communities from Indian Ocean to uncover new lineages of life (NeLLi) - Sumatra_00607 metaG (SPAdes) (version 2) | ecosystem: Environmental > Aquatic > Marine > Oceanic... | reverse complement strand
AATTTTTAATTTAGACTTCATATCGTATTTAGGAAAACCCACTGTTATTTTATCGTCTATTTCAGAAGATTTGAATGCTATTAAATCGAAAATTATGAGTAATCTTAAAGACAGCGTTAATGTGATAATAGACGATGATCTCTTTAAGGGAGGAAAAACGGTTGATACCTTAAGAAGTATTTTTTACGGAAACCACTTTAAAATAGTTAATTTGGTGCTATCCTATGAATTTATCAACGATTATAATATATTTAAAAATTTAATTCAATCATTAACTTAATCTAATTATAGAAAATGTGATCTAATTTATGGCAAAGGATAAGAAAAAGAAGAAGAAGAAAGGATCTAGCGAAGGAAATAATAATAATTTCTCTCAAATGATGGGACAAAGTTCAGGTAAAAAGCATAAAGGTAAAACGACATCAGGTGGAGAACTTCCTTATGGTGTTAGTCTTGGCAACCCTATAGATAGATCTAATGATCAATTATTTCTTGGAACTGACTACCGAGAAGTTTTAATACCTGAAAGGCCATGGGCTGAAATTCTTGCAGATATCGAACATTGGACACCATTACCCTTCACGCATGGAATAGAAATGGAATTAATTATCGCTGATGACAATGGGAATTATCCTCCTGGCGACGAGATGGTCTTTCGAATGAAAGAAATCGTGAAAGACGCAATTAAAATTATGGATCAGATTTTGTATGAAGGTAGAGAGGGTTTCTTACCTGTTCCCGATTATATAAGGCAAAAGGTAACTGCGAGACCTTATGGTCGCGATGATCTTGAAAAAGGATATGCAATGGACATCCGATATCGATTACCCGATGGAGTTGAAGTTGATATAGACACATTTGCACGCGACGGTAATGTAACCGCTGTGACATATATATTGGAATTAGTAACTCCTCCATGTGAATACGCAGAAGAATTAGCGTACTGGGCAAGCACCTTATTTCTGCTCGCAAAAACCACCTTACCAAACGATTTACATATAATTGCATCTGCCATAAATCCCGCTGCTAAGGAATATATGCGCGGACTGACTCAAGCAGATCACAGCCACATTGGATCGTTCAAAACAGATTTAGAAAAAGTTCAAGCTTATTGTATGATAAGAAATTTTATTCCACACATTATTGCCCTTACTTGTAATTCTCCTATTTTAAATAATCAACCAACAGATGTTGTTAAAATAGTTAATAATAGAATAACTGCTCCTAACTGTGTCCGCTCTTTAAGGTTAAAAAATAATACTACAATGTTAAGTAACAACGACCCTAAACATTATATTCCTTATATCACAGCATACGACGAAAACACAATGAATTACTTTCTTCAGGTTATCCAAAAAGCAAGTTTGGAAGATGGACGCTTCCAAGATGTTTTCCCTTACACAGATTGGAATACGATAGAGATTCGTATATCAGACGCACAGATATCTATTTGCCGGAGGATCGGAATCGGACTTTTATTGCAGGCTATGTGTTATAAAGCTCGAAAGTTATTAGAACAAGAAGTTTGGATACCAGATGCGGGAAGCGAGACAATAGCTTATAACAGAAAAACAGCGATCGAACGAGGATTAATTTCCCTATTTCGTCCCCAGAACCTTACGCGAGAGCATCTTGCCCAGTATGATCCTGAATTTGCTGAGCAATATCTAGGTCCAGAAAACCAACCAGTTAGATACATGATGCAAGCTTGCCAAAGAATGTTTTTCTATTTGAAGGACGTCCTAAAAGAACTTGGATTTCTCTACTCTCCGTTTCTGAAACCTATCCTTCAGTCAGTTTTTGGAAATGTAAGTTACGCAGAACCTCCAATAACAGAAGCAGAATATCAGTTAAGCCTTTATCAGTATAAGTTAGATAATAACGAAAATCCTAACATCTTAAACGATTTGATTTACTTTACCATTGAATATTGCCAAGATCCCTTAAATAATCCATTAACCGGAGTTTTATCTCTTCCAAAAGAAATGAGAGAATAAGGATAGATCATAAAAATAAAAAAAAGTTGAAATGGAAAACTATGCTTACTGCGATTATTGAACAACAAGGAAAAACTCGAACGGAAAATATATTTGTAATCGATTCTCATTCACATTTAGGAGAAGATGTCGATGGAGCAACCATGATGAACCCCTTAGCGCCGGGAACAGGAACATTCGACTTTTGGGGCAATGTCCAAGGGAGAATAAAAACTGATTGGGCTACTACAGGAGAACAATCGTTTTCAACAAATCTAGATGGTAAGCATACAAAGATTAGTTGGAAGTTCAATCTTTATCCCTTTACAGACAACCTTTATATTGCTTTAGAATCGTTGGGGAAAAGACATTCTGATTTAAAAGCAAAATCGAAATTTTATTCTTTTATCGACCAAGGTGTAGTTTTCCCGTTTCAGGATGTGTTTAGGGATAAGCATCCAGAAGCGCGATACCGAGCCAGTAATATTAATGTTTCTCGATTTACTACTCGCTTTCCTTTTTCCATGAAATTGATTGGGTATGCACGTTGCGATCCAATGGAAGGGGAAAAAGCAGTAAACGAAGTATGCTACGCTCGGCAAGAACTAGGTCTCCGAGGATTAAAACTACACCCTCGTTCTGAAAGATGGATTGACGATATTAAATCAGGAAAACCTTTAAAAGTTTTAGTTGAGGCTGCTAAGTATTCCCTACCCGTGATTTTTGACACTCGGGGGAGAGGTTCCATATTAGATATCGCTGAATTAATTAAATCAACGCGTTCAGTTATTAGTCAACAAAATCCTGCCTTATTACCTCACTTTAAAGTAATTATTGCTCATTTTGCTCAAGGGAATATAGGTGATTATGAAGTTTATAACGCTTTAGTTCAGCCCAATACCTATGGTGACTTATCTATGCTTCATGGTGAGGGAGCTGGGAACTTTTTTGAGGATTTCCGAAAATGGTTCAAGGCTAACAATAAGAAAAGAGTGGATAATCGAGATTGGTCAGAGTACCTCCTTTATGCTTCAGACTACCCATATTTTGGTGATATACACGCTCAAAAGCTTATAAAATATATTATAAATAAACGATTTTTTGATACTGGGGGAACTATTAGTGATATCAGAAATATAATGGGTTTAAATCAGCTCAAACTTTTACCTGAATATTCACTACCCCAAAAAAAAAATTCTGGTCCTCCTTTACCAAGCGTACTTCTATCTAACGCTTCAAATCAAGAAGTAAATCCTTATGAGGTAGCGATTAAAGCATTAGCTGAATTACTAGTTAATAATAAAATTGATATTAGGCGTTTCTGTTTACAATTCAAAGATTCTTGGAACGAAATTAGTGATGATGTTTTATTAAGCGTCTTAAAACGCCAGAGTTCTGAAGAAATTCCAATCTTATTTACAACTATTCTAAAAAACCAATTGACATTAATCGCACCATTAAACAGAGAGGCAACTTGGGATAAATTTGGACACAAGTATTTTAACCCTAAGGGTCGTAAATTTTATTCCTCTCTATTGAAACAAAATTACTTAGCTTTGGAAGAAAAGCAAGCCATTAGTAGCCTAAATCAAATATTCTAAAATGGCGAATAAATTAACTTACAGCAGTTAATCTTTTAAAAAGATTATTAAAAAGCAAATTGAAGACATCTTCTACATTCTTTCCTGTTTTAGAGGAAGTATTAATGCTAGCAATTAAATCGAACTTTGTTACTACTAGATTTGATGCAGTTTCATCAATAAATTCTGGATCTACAAGATCGTATTTAGTTCCAACAAGGATTATTGGTAGGCTAGAATTATGCATTCTTACCAATTCTACCCAATCATTAGCGTTTTCTATTGTTGCTCGATTTGTTAAATCATAGAGCAGCAAAGCTCCCGCCGCACCTTTCAAATATTTCTTGAGTAGGAATCTGAATCGTTCTTGCCCTCCGAAGTCCCATAATTGCAGTGCTATATCAAAATCTCTTGTTTGAATGCGTTTGAGATAAAAATTTACTCCAATTGTCATTTTTTGGTCTTCTTTAAACAATCCAGTGACATATCTCTGTAGAAGAGTCGTTTTACCTACGCTTCCATCCCCGACCGTGAGTATCTTAAATAGAACCTGCTTCACCATAATTAATTACCCAATTATTAATTTCATTGTTGAACTAGAATTTGCTTCAGTTTTTCACATTTATTGTAAAATTCTTTGCTAAGAGAATAATCTCCTATTTCAGAACATTTTTCCGCAATCCCTTCAAATAATCGAGCTGCTTCCGGGAAATCTCCATTTTCTAAAGCAAGTTGAGCCAGATTCATTAATTCATCTCGTTCTATAAGAGGTTTTAGTAGAGGGGATATCTCTGCACTCATTTCCAAGATATCTGCAATAATTTGAATCATTTTTTTCCGATTTCCCGGTTCAATTGCTATCATGGAATAAGTTTTTACACCTAAGATTTTTTCTATCCTTTCTACACTCACTGCTCCAAGTAAATCTTGTTTATTTCCTATAACTGCTGAATGAGCATATGGGGCTTCTTCTTTTATTAGTTCCAAAAAAAATTTACATTTCTCAATGTTTTCAAGAGTAGAGTTAGTAATCAATAGAACCGCATCGCTCCCCTTTATAAATTTGTTCCAAAGAAAACTAAATTGCTCTTGGCCTGCAAAGTCCCATAAATAAAAAGAAAGCTTCCCTATTTTTATAGTAGCAACATCACCAGTAATAGTTGGAATGTGTTCAAGAGGAATTTCTTCAGCCTTGATTAATTTTGTTATTGTAGTTTTCCCCACTCCTGAAAATCCAACTAGTGAAATTTTAGGCTTTAAATTTCTATGTATACTATCGATTACCGGATTGATGATTTCAAGCATCGAAGTTTCTAACTCTCCATTTATAACATCACTAAAAATGCTTAAAAACTCGTTTTTAAATCGAATCAGTTCTGCTTGAAGTCTCTCGATATCATCGCTTAATCCGGATATAAACATAAATGTATAATTTGTAGCTTTGTCGATAATGTAAGAAATTTTGTACATAAAATAATCATACACCCCCATTTCCTTTCCTCTCTTTGAAAATGCTTCCTTGATTATATCTGGAACTATCGAGTCAAACTCATGATCACTAAAGGCTTTTCCAAAATCTCTTCTATATACTACTTTATCCAGGTTTAGAATGTAAACTTTCCTTAACATATTTTATTCTACTCTTCCTTCTTATCATTTAATTCGATATTTAAATTATTTTTTTAGTGGTGAACGTAAATATTTCTAATGTCTAACTTTATTTTGGTCATTAACTCAGAAATCTCTTCAATATCATGGTCTTCAGAGAAAACCATCAGAGCATTGAGATTTGGGTTATATTTTTCTAAATTTTCAATTACAAAACTTAAAACTTGTGCTCCAGAGTCAACATAATGAACTTTTCCGTCGAAAATGTTTACACTCTTATTTAAATTTCTATAATGTGCGATTAAAACATGAAGATTATGTATATTGCTTGTATTAAATTCACTTCCGATTGACTGAACAATAACGCTATTATCTTTTTTTGTGATAAAACATATTGTTCTTGGGAAGGCTGTAATATTACGATTTAAAAATTCTCTCAACTTTTGTGATTCAATGGACAAATTGCTTAGAATATCTGAAAATGCATTAAATGTGGAATACACTGATTCGGGATATAAGCTAGTGAAATAAATAGGAACATTTTCTGGCAAATTGATTCGATTTTTAACGCCATTCCTCATGAGAAAATAATTTTTATTAACTTTTTGATTAATAAGATCAATTTTATGAAATATTAAAGCAAGTTTGATTTCGCCATTGATATTCTTTAATGAATTATATATGGTGTGAATTTCATCAATAATTTCTTGAGACTTTGAGGTCCATGTAGGATAATCGAATGTATAAATAACAACATTTGCATTTTCAAACGCTATCAACTGTTCTTGCTCATCCTCTAGTAAATAAGGTAATTCTTGGCCGGAAGTATCGAATACACCTAGTTCTAAATCCATCCAGTAATACCCCTTAGGATTAATGCCTCGAGTAGGTTCGAGTGGCTTAATCATGAGATCTTTAGGATCGTATCCTTCAAAAATTAATTTAATAATGCTTGTTTTGCCAACTCCGGCTCTTCCTATTAGCGAAATTTTACTTGGCATGATTATTTTCTATCCTCCTTGTTTTCCTCCAATACATGGACAACATCAAAAATCCCAATTAAAATTACTTCTTTAACCATTTACATAAAAAACTATTATTAACACACATGATATTATGTGTCAAATTTTGATTTATACAATAGGAATAGTGTATATTAATATAAACTTTAGTAAAAAATATAATGCAATCATATTGAGATATAAATAAGGAGTCTTTAATCTTTATTGAACTCAATATTATAATTCTAACAGTCTTTAGTTTCATATTAAAACAGTTGTAATCATCTCTAGTGTTTTTCGAAAGCAAAACTTTTGCCACCCAAATATTTAAATATAAAAATTTCTGTACTTATGATATTTATATTAGTGCATAAATAATTATTGTATGTTTAAAAATATTTATAATAGGGTAAAAAATGTATCTCCAAACAGAATCATATCACGAACCTGAAATCTCTATGAGTTCTACGGAAATGCTAGGAGTAGAAGTTATTCAAGCTGCTAAGTCTGGTAAAAGGTTAGAGATCATTTTTCATAGAGGAATAGCACTTTCGCTTACCCAAAAAATAATGAACATATATTTAGAAAAAATATTTAAAGCAAAACAGGGTAATTTAATAACTTCAGTGGATGATTTTGGTGTATATCTCCATTTTTTCAGCTTAGATTTAGACAATATTCTGATTATCATTTATGTTGATAAGAAAGGCAGTATTGTTGATAAATGCACGAAAATGTATATACTCTATAAAAAAATTTATGAATCTATTAAAACAAATAACTCTTTTGCAGAAATTTTAAAATTATGCAAGAGAGCGATCAAAATCAAATAACTTTGTGCTGAAAAGCTTTTGTTTTGTTAGGTTAAGAAGAATAAGATATTTTGGGTTGAAATCCTAATAGTTTTTTCACAAGTAAGAAAGTTCCTTAAGTGTGTATTAACCTTTTTTTCTGGATTTTACATAACAAAGTATTTATCTACAACATTTTCAAATTTTTGATACTTTGAAAGATCCCCATTAAAGGTTCTGGGATTGATATAGTCTTTGTACATGTCCAAAAACTCATCAGAGACTATTTGCATGTATTTTCGATCAAGTTTTGAAATTCTCTCCTCTTCTACTAAATAGGTAGAAATCACATTATTTTTTACAATCAAATATATTTGCTGATTTCCAAAGTTAATATGCTTCAGTTCAACGCCCGGCCCTTGTCCAATCATTTTGTTAGCAAAAATTAATAAAGCAGAGATAAAACCGCTAATTTGTATTTCATAATCCCCTAACCTACATTTTTTATCGTTTACTTTAGAGTAGAATAAGTGACCTGCGGTACTTATCATAAAAAGTGCTAATAAAGAATCTGATTGTGGAATGATAAAATCGGAATCGCAAATTTTTTGGATAACACTAAATTCTTCACAAGAATAGATAGCCTCATTTAACTTTTTAGAAATTTCATAATAACTCGAAAATTTCAAAATTTCGTCTTTCCTATCCATATAAATAATGACAATAATTTCGTTAGGGTTATTATTGAAATAATGAATATAGACAGTATAATCGCTAATCAGATCAATTGCAATGCCTTGTTTTTTTGTCAGAATTTTAATTTTGTTAAGTTTCAGTATAGTATTAATTAGTTGGATACCTATTCCTTTTTGAAATAAAATTTGCGTGGTGCCTCCAGCATTTAAATCCGATATTTTTATCAAACCTACGCCAAGAAGATGCAATGGTGGAGTACTGTCATTATCTAAGACAATCATTATCTATTTTTGCGAATATACCTAAAATTAATTTATTTTATGTTAAAATTAAAAAATAAATGGTAATTTAAGCTTCAAATAGATAATAATTACGTTCATATATAAACTTTTTTATAACAAATGTGAGATAATAGGTTCAAAGAAATAGTGTGTAGTGTAAACATTTATATTCTTTATATTTTTATCCTATTTAGAAGTTTTTTAGTTAACATTTTAATATTAATTCTTTTTTATTATTGTTAAATTCTGATAATTCGATAGTTTTCATAACTCTCAAAGTTAGAATAAATTATACTAGAAATAGAAGAAACTTCATAAAGATCAGAAAATGTCTTTTTAACATTATTTAGTTAATAGTTGGTATCATAAACATGTCGAATGGAGCAATATCCGTACTTATAATTGAAGATAATCCTGGAGATGCCAGACTTATTGAGGAAATGTTAAAAGAAGCTAAAAGAGAGCGGTTTTATTTTATACACAACACAAATCTTAGTGGTGGATTAGAAGAACTTCTAAGTAATAAGGTTGATATCATCCTATTAGATCTTAATCTTCCTGATTGCACTGGGTTGGATACAATATCAATTATTCATGAGAAGGTTAAAAACATACCAATCATAATCCTAACTGGAAGGGTGGATGAAGAATTAGCAATTGAATCTCTTAAACTTGGAATGCAGGACTACCTTGTTAAGGGAAAATAGATTCCGAACTATTGGAACGCTCAATTTTGTATGCCCTTGGCAGGCAACAAGTAATGCAGGAACTTGATGGCTCAAAAAAAGAAATTCAAGAAGCTTTCCAACGAGCAAACTTTTATAAAGATATTTTTGCTCATGACATGAGCAACATCTTACAAGGGATATTATCTGTAGCACAAATAACTAAGCTGCAATTAGGCAAAACTATTGATCTAAATGAAATTTTGGACATTATAGGGATAATTGAAAACCAAATAATCAGAGGATCAAAATTGATATCAAATGTTCGCAAATTGTCTGAACTTGAGGATTTAGTAGAACCCTTGAAATCGATTGATGTTTGTAATCTTTTGAAAAAAGCAGTCGAAAATCTAAAAAATGCTTATCAATCACATTCCATAGAGATCAAAGTTGATTCTTTTAGTAAAAACATCATAATACAAGCAAATGACTTGTTATTAGAAGTATTTGAAAATATATTAATGAACGCTGTGAACCATAACGAAAATCCAATTATAGAGATTATATTAATAATTTCTGAGGAAAAACGAGAAGGATTGAACTATATTAAAGTAGAATTTATTGATAATGGAATTGGTATTGAAGAATCTAGGAAAACAACTATATTTACCAGAGGCTCAAGGGAGAATAATTTTGTAAGGGGAATGGGAATTGGGTTATCACTTGTAAATCTAATTATGGAAAGATTGGAAGGGAAAATATGGGTACAGGACAGGTTTAAGGGGGACTCAACAAAAGGTAGCAATTTTATTATCTTGCTTCCAGCAATTGGTTTAAGAGAATAGTCTTAATTAAGCTACTTTTTGGGAACAGCATTATTTTCTTTAGGAATTGTAAAAAAGAAGGTTGTACCTTTTCCTACTTCGCTTTCAAACCATATTTCTCCACCATGCAGTTCGATCAATCTTTTAGTTAGTGCCAAACCGATTCCTGAGCCAGAAATTGGTTTTTTCTTATCGTTTTCTATTCTACCAAATTCTGTGAAAACAATATCATAATCGCTCTCAGCAATGCCAATTCCAGTATCCTGGATTTGGAACTCCCATAAACTATCCTTAGCTTCACACCTTAAACTGATTTGCCCTTGTTCTGTAAATTTTATAGCGTTGTCAATTAAATTATACAATACTTGCTTAAATCGCAAAGGATCTGCTTTTATATGAGTAGTTTCTTCTATATCAATTAATTTCAGTTTAAGGCCTTTCTTTACAAACAGATGGTTTACGATTGAACCGATTTCGTTAAGTATTGGTAATAGTTTAAAAGTTTCAATATTCATTTTAAATTTTCCCATATCCATAAAAGACAAATCAAGTATCATATCAATTAAAGACTTCAAGTGGTCAGCTTCAGATGAAACATCCGTGAGAAAATCAATTTGGTCTTTATTTAGAGATCCATAACTCCTGTCTAATAAAAGTGATGTGAAGCCTATAATCGCATTCAGAGGCGTTCTTAACTCATGAGACATCGTCGCTAGAAAATTGGATTTAAATTCTAAAGAAGAAATTAATTGATCTAATAATTTTTGTCGATCTCTGTCCGAATTCTTACGCTCAGTTATATCTGAGAAAAACGATTGAATAATAAGATTATCTGCAATAGCAATGATTGTCGATGTAATTTCGAGATCGATTTTTCTTCCATCCTTTCTCTCATGTGTAATTTCTAATTTAACGGGATCTGAAGAATTATAAATATCTTCATCGTAATGCTTTGTTATTGTATCTGTCAAATCTGAGGTAATTAAATCAAAAATCATTAAATTTAATATTTCACCTAATTGATAGTGAAAAAGATTTAATGCTTTTTGGTTTGCTCTTAAAATTTTACCTGTTTTATCAATTAAAAATATCGCTAAAGGAGCATCTTCAATCAACGCATTCATTTCATGTAGAGTTTGTTCTAGCCTTCTTACTTCCCGTTCTGATCGCTTAATAGCTGTGATATCTTCAAGTAATACATAAATTAAGGCTTGATTACCAATATTGATTGAGGAAAAGTTTAATTTTACCCAGATCATTGATTGATTCTCTTTTATATATCTAATTTCCACGGGATTTGGAAAATTTCCTTCAAGAATTTCATTATGAAGTTTGTTAAACAGAGCTAAATTTTCTGGATTCACTAAAGGTGTATCTCTATAGTCTTTATTTACAATCTTATCTTTGCTAAAACTAAGTAATTGCTCTAAACTTGAATTACAATCAATAACCTTGCCTTGTTTACTTAAAATCAAAAATGGATACGGTGAATTTTCAAAAAGATCGCGATATCTTTTTTCAGATTCTTGTAACCGTAATTCATACATTCTGTGTTCAGAGACATCTCTTATGGTTAATAAATCGACGATTTCTCCTTCCCATTCTATTTCTACTGAATTTATTTCAGCAATTGCGATTTTGTCAGGCTTTCTGATAACAGTTATCTCTTTTGTTTCTGAACCAGTGGGGTATCCAAACTGTTTACCAACAAAATCTTCATTGTTGCGTTCAAAGAATATTTCAGCTATAGGATTTACAAATCTTACGATGTTTTTCTTATCAACTATAATTATACTATCGGCATTTTTTTCAATAATTTTCTTTAGTTGTGATTCATTTTTTTTGAGCGTTACCATTAAAGATTCAATAGTTAACATCATTTTGTTTCTCTCAAGGGCATGATAAATTGAACGAACTAAAGAATTACGCTCTATTTGATCTTTAATAATGTAATCTTGAGCTCCTGCTTGTACAACTTGTCTGGCAAAAGTTTCATCCTTTAAACCCGTGAGAACGATTATTGGAATATTAGTCGTTTTTTGTCTGGTTCTTATAATTGTTTGATGTCCAGAACTATCGGGAAGTGATAAATCTAAAAGGACAATATCAATTTCACTTTCCTCAATAGATTGTAATCCATCTATAAGATTTTCGACGATAGTTAATTGAAAATTGAAATTATCTGCATCATTCAGTAGTTCTTGTGTTAAACGAGAATCTCCTGGATTATCCTCTATAAGTAGAATTCTAATCTGAACGTTTTGTGTTTTTTCTCTCACCATATCTAAGCTAAGGATAATTTTAATATTAATTAGGATTTTTATTTTTTAGTATTGCGTCAAGTTTTTGTTATCTTGTACTAACTGATAATTTTTCTTCTTAATTCACTCACCTGGAGGTAACATTACAATTGAAAACCAAAAATCACCAACAGATTTTACTACTTTTATAAATTGTTCCATGTTCACTGGTTTAGTTATGTAGCAATTAGCGTGAAGCTCATAGGATTTAATTATATCTTCTTCTGCCTCGGAAGTGGTTAAGATAGCTATAGGTATTTGCTTTAAAGAATCTTCTGATTTGATCTCTCCTAAAACTTCGCGTCCATCTTTCTTTGGCAGATTGAGATCTAGGATTATAAGATCAGGCCGGGGTTTGTCCTTATAGATACCTTCTTTCTGTAAATAGGACAAAGCTTCTATTCCATCATCTACAACATTTAGATTATTAATAATTTTTGATTCCTTAAGAGCCTCGACTGTTAACCGAACATCTCCAGGGTTGTCTTCAATTAGTAAAATTTCAACAGCTTTGAATTTATTCTTCATATCCATTATTCATCATTCTTTATCTTATTTTTTTTAAATTATTTTTTTTTATTTAATATTTATTAACCCAATAGTACTAATTTTTAGTTTGAATATAATACTTTTTTGTTTTTACTTCCTCCATTTTGATTTCTTGGAATCGAGAAGTAGAATGTTGATCCCTTTTTTAGTTCTGATTCTACCCATATCTTCCCCCTATGATGTTGGACTATTTTTTTACAAACGGCTAACCCTATTCCGGTTCCTGGAAACTCTCCTTTTTTAAATAATCTCTGAAATATAACGAATATACGTTCAAAGTTTTTTGAATCGATTCCAATCCCATTAT
>Ga0209977_10000875_pt1 | contig 12583 bp, 9 predicted proteins | sample SumtaG_2_FD_183113 | JGI IMG/M metagenome (GOLD analysis project Ga0209977, IMG submission 183113) | Deep subsurface microbial communities from Indian Ocean to uncover new lineages of life (NeLLi) - Sumatra_00607 metaG (SPAdes) (version 2) | ecosystem: Environmental > Aquatic > Marine > Oceanic... | reverse complement strand
AATCTCGCCAGACCAGTTGATGAGATTATCATGGTAGCGTTTCAAAAACTCCTCTTTCATCAAGGAAACATGTTTTCTTGCCTCTTCCTCTATGTCATCTAGGTCAACTATAAGAATGAACATAACATCTGTTTCATTGTCGTAATCATAGATAAATTTAAAGTTTTTGAAGTTTAATGCTTCAATCTGCCCTCCCTTTATTTCCATAGCGAAATTACTGATAGCTGTTAAGAATCCTGAAACTAAATCATCATCTATCCCACTTTCTCCAACAAAACTCTTAGAAAATGCAAGCAAACCACCAGTATCAATTATTAATATACGTGAAATCATATTATTCCCTTTTTTATTTATAGATTAAATTTATTTTAATATAACTTTAAATGATAATAGTAGATGATAATAATTAAATCAATTTTATTAATAATAAAATTTTTGACTAAGATTGCTATAAAAAATGAATCGATTAGCATTAAATCAAAATTCGTGTAAAAATCTTTCTTTATTTGAATTCTTAAAATATTCAAAAAACTTTGAAGGCGTAGAGCTCAATTTTAAAATAATTAAAAAAAGTCTTTCTAATACTCTTAATTTAAAGGATATTTCAGAAATTTTAGAAACATATGATACTAGAATTTCTAGCATTTTTCGGTTAAAAGACTTTTCCTTAAGTTCGGAGAGGGAATATAACACCAAAATTCTTATTAATTTAAGGGAAATTATTGATTTTTGCTATAAATTGGAGGTAGATCTATTAATAGTTAATCCTTCACCTTTAAAAGATTTTCCTGATTCAGATAAAATTCCCCCCTGGAGAATCTTCAAAAGAACTCGAAGAAGACTTGAAGATATTTGTAAGATAGCTTCAAAATACGATATAAATATTGGATTTGAATTTTTAACTACACCTGATAGTTCAATTTCAACGCTCTCTGAGGCAAAAGAAGTCATTAATCCCCTTGAATCGCAAGAAAATTTAGGTTATGTTATAGATTCATTTCATTTTGCTAAAAGTAATGCTGATTTAAATCAACTTAACGAGATTAAAGATTTAATTTTCCTAATTCAATTGAGTGATATAAATGACGATCTGGAAAGAATTTTCCCTGGTAATGGTAATTATGATGTTCAAGAATTGATAAATTATGCTAAAAAGATTGGTTATAGAGATTTTTTTTCAATTGAATTATCAAAAAACTCATGTTCAAAAAGACTTTATAAAAAATTTTTAGAATTTTATAGTATTTAAATTTCAGTAATAGAATAAAATTATATTATAAACAGAAAATTATTATATATATATAAAATAATTTACAGAAAATAGTGAATGTTATAAATACACCATGCCAAATTATGACTTTACTTTTAAGATTTTACTTTTAGGCGACGCTAGTGTCGGAAAAACTAGCTTTACTAAAAGATATTGCTACAATATCTTTAATCCGTCCGAGAGATTGACAATCGGAGTGGATTTTCATGTTAAAACAATCGAATTGAATGGTAAAAAGATAAAATTACAGATTTGGGATGTTGGAGGAGAAGAAAGATTCAGATTTTTATTGCCAACTTATTGTTTAGGGGCTAATGCTGCGTTCTTATTATATGATATTACGAGATCGCCAACTTTAGATAATATTCCTGAATGGACTTCCATAGTAAGACAGAAAGCAGGGTCAATACCTATAATGCTCGTTGGTGCTAAATTAGACCTTGCTACAAATCAACGTCAAATTGATAGAGAATTTGGAATTCAGCTCGCAGAAAAGAATAAGATGAATAGTTTTGTTGAAATTTCAGCTAAGGAAAACGTAAATATCGAAAAAGGCTTTAATGTTCTAACCGAATTTACTCTAGAAAAGATGGGATAAGAATTTGAAAACGGGGGATAAAATGGAGGATACTGAATTTTTAACAATATCGACTCTTTTTGATTCTATTGGTATAATCGAAAAGGGGATTGAGAAAATTTATCATTATCTTTTAGTACATAATAAAATAGAAAATCTTAAAGAGGTTTGCGAACAGTTTGACCTAACTTTAAAAAGAGGATATAAAATTTGCTCTGTTTTAAACGATTTAGAATTAGTTCAAATTTTTGATAGACCTATGAAAATTCATTTAATCCCAGATCTTATCCCCGTCTGGCAAAAACTGGTTATAAAACGAATAGAACAATTGAAAAATGAATATCATGATAAGAAATATAAATGTGAAACGGCACTTGAAGAATTCTTTCAAACCTATAATGTAAAAGAAGTAGTACAATCTCAAGAACCTGTAGAATTCATAAATTTTAGTGCTAATAATTTTGAAGAATTATACTATCCGTTTACTGCAGAAAATGAATGCAAAATTGCCTTAGGGATTGGATATGAAAATGCCTTAATTACTATTCTTCAGAATAATGTTAGTAAAGATATTCCCGACGAGATTAAAGAGACAATAAAAATCGGAATGAAAAAAACTAAAGAAAATCTGGAAAAAATAAGTGTTAAAGTAATATTTAACGAAGAATTAGTTAGACTTTTAATTAAAAGTACTGCATTTAAAACCTTAGGGAATCATCTTGATATGCACGATTTGAAATTCAAAGATTTTAGAGTACATGTTACTGATGAAAATTTCAGCAATTTCAGTTTAACCGATAACGAGTTAATTCAGCCCAGCTTTGATCCCAGTAATAAATTAATTGGAGCTTATATCAGTAGAAACAAGAACATTTATCAAATTTTTTATGATAAATTTAATGAAATATTCGAAAAAGGAATTCCTATAAATGAATTCGTAAAAAAAGATAAAGAACTCTCAATCGATTCTTTTTCAGACATTCAGGCATTTATATTAAGCTTATTATAAAAATTAAGAATAAAAAAAGTAGCTATTCTAACTTTTTCAATACTAATTGGCACAAATCTATTACTTCTATCGAAGATTTTAATTTTTCTACCGCATCCTGTAGGTTTCTTTCGCAGAAGGGACAAGTGGTAACCAAATATTTTGCGTTAGTTTCTTCTGCTTCTTTAATTCTCTCCTCAGAAATCTCCACTGCCCATTCTTTTAATCCTGATTTTACGCCCGCACCCGCACCACAACACCACGCATTATCTTTAATTCGACCCATTTCAATCAATTCAACTCCAGGAAGAGATTTTAAAACCTTACGTGGTTCTTCAAATATACCTATATGGCGTCCTATATGGCATGGATCATGATAAGTCGCTTTTTCGACTGGTTTTTTACCCTTCTTATACAATCGTTTAAGCCGTTTCAATTTTCGTGCTAAAAATTCGCTCAAGTGTAGAACTTCTTTATTTATTTTTATCCCATATTTTCTTTCGTATTGAGAATGTAATGTCCTTAAACAACCAGCGCACGACGCTATAACTATCTCTCCACTTTTACTATTAATTAAATTTACATTATGCTCTGCTAGTCTTTTAGCGGCCTTAAATTGACCCGTTGTTATTAAAGGACTTCCACAGCAGACTTCTTCTTTCAATAAAGTGAAACTAACACCTAATTTTTGAAGAATTGGTATGACAGATTCAAATAATTGCTTTTCGCGGTAAGCTGAAGTACAACCTACATAATAGATAACCTCCGCATCATCATTAAAATACTCTTCTGGAACGCCTTTGAATCTATCTTCTTTTGGGTCGCCATAAGGATTATCAACTTTGTTTAAATTTTCTAAAAACTTTTTATGAGCCTCTAAAGGACCTAAACCTCGTTCGACAGCTTCTTCTCTTAGCGCTTCAAAAATGTCTAATGCATGTTTGCCGGCTTCTTGTTGACATTGAATTTCACAATTACCACATAAACTACAAGCAAATATTTTCTCTATTATTGAGGGGCTCCAATTATATCTCTCTTGATATAGATCCAAAGCCATCCAAATTTTACCACCAGCGGTATAAGGTTCAAAGTAATACTTATTATAAGCAGGACACGAATCTTTATAATCCCTATATATATACTTACAAGAATTACATCTTCCGCAGTAATGAAGCCATTCTTTCACACCCTCCAAACCCATTACTGAGACTCCTCCGCATCTTTTCTCTTGAGATCATCCTCACTCATTACAAATAATCTCCCAGGATTTAATATATCGTTAGGGTCAAGCATCTCTTTGACTCTTTTTAATAGCTTATAAAAAGAAGGATCTCCTTTCTCCCATGTCATCTTTGCTGCCCAAGGTGCCATTTTATACGGTACACCCCCAACATCTAAAATAACCTCACATAAACCTTTAAGAGCAATTTTTACTCTCTCTATTTCTTCTTGATTACTTGAATCAAATGGAATTATAAATCTCATTACGAAATAATGGTCCGCTTTCATTGGTCTAAGAACTCCAACGGGGAATAAACCTTGATCTAATATTATTTTTTTACAACGGGCAACTCCTTCCGAGACTCTTGAAGGTGGGACATAGCTTCCTACCCATGTTAATCCGCCGCCCTTTAAATCGTAGAGAGCGGGTAATTGAGTAGGTAAATCAAGGATAGACATTAGTGCAGGTTTCATTTCACCAAAATCGTCAGGCGGAATCATTAATGCCTCTTGCTTCTTCATAAATTTTTTTAAAGTCTTATACTTTGCTTTAAACAACTTTTTATTATCCGCACCTAACGTAACGCCTACAATTAAGAAGGGTTCATCTTCAGGAGGCAATATGCGTGCTATAAGCGAAGAAAAATGTCTCACGAACCAGAAGGGATTTCCAAAAGTAATCTTTTTGAGAATTGGCCATAATTTTTTCATTAATTTTGTGTGATTCTTTTGAGATAAATATAACATTAATTTAGCCATCAAGTCTATCGTTTCTGGGGATAATATCCCATGCGCTACTTTAGGCGGGAAAAAACCACAGCCTATTTCGTCGCAAACATGGAGTTTATCTAAATCGTGAACCCAATTTTCTAGAAAATCAATCGGATCTTTTGGTAAAATGGCAAAATGGGTTAAGATCTTGGGTTGATCGATTAATTGAAGAGAGATTTTCGTAACTATACCGGTTGTCCCCTGCATTCCGATAAACAGACCGCATAAATCTGGTAAAGGCTCTCTTCCGTACCAATATTCCCCCCGGTTAATAGCGTGATTTCCTACTTGTACGATCTCCCCCGTTGGTAATACAACTTCCAGTCCGTTAATAAAATTATTTGCTGAACCATAAAGCACGCTTAGCGACCCTAAACCGTGTAATAATGCGTTTACGCCTACTGAAGTGTAAGGGGGCGAAAAAGGAAAGGAATATCTAAATTCAGGTATCTCGGTATCAAATAATCTCCTTAAATCTCCAAATGTGAATCCAGGCTCAATAACTATGTATTTATTCTTTTTATCTAACTGGATCACTCGTCTCATCCGTTTGAAATCCATAGTAATCGCACCCCTCTCCGTTGGCAATGTTAAACCACCAACATTTGCTCCAGCTGCGTAAGGAATTATCGGAATCTTCTCCTCGTTCGCCAATTTAACAATTTGTTGAACTTGTTCTACATTATCGGGCAATACAACAACATCGGTTAATCTAGGGGCAATTTGCTCCGTCATATCTCTACTATAATTTGAACGTACTTCGATATCTGTAGAAATAAATTGTTCTCCGCCGACGATTTCTTTTAATTTTTCAATAACTTCTGGCTTGATTAAAATCTCGGGATTTAATTTTTGCATAATTATCGAGTATCAAAATAATTAATGATTTTTATATCAATTGATTTATGAATGACCTACAGTTAAAATGGTTTTTATTATATTGATATAATTAATATATATTTTGAACATTATTCAGCATTTCTTAGAAGAATTATATAAGTGTTTAATTTTTCCTCACTTAAACAAAAAAAGTAATAAAAAAGTAATAAAATTCTAAAAAAAAAAACAAAAATTTTTTTAATTAATAGATCATTTTTTATATTAATACTATAAATAATTCTATAAATAATTAAGTTTTAAAGGTAGTAAGGCAAAATGGATAACAGAATTTACTTATTAGATGTAACGAATAGAGATGGTGTTCAGACCTCTCGGTTAGGTCTCGCGAAATTAGAAAAGACTGTTTTGAACATTCTTTTAAATAAAATGGGTGTATATCAGTCTGAAATGGGATTTCCTACTACATTACATGAGACAAACTATATTAACGCAAATTTAGAACTAGCAAGAATGGGAGTACTTAAACCTATGATCTTAGAAGGTTGGATCCGGGCAATTGAGTCTGATGTAGAAAAAGCAGTTGAACTTACTAGAATTGAACATTTAAACCTGTCAATTTCTACTTCAAATCAAATGATAGAGGGAAAATTTCAAGGTAAATATAATAAGGATGATATAATTAAAATCATGGTGGCGGCTGTACGAAGGGCAAGAGAGTTAGGAATTAAAACTATCGGTGTAAACGCAGAGGATGCTAGCCGTACATCAATGGATTATCTAATAAAATTTGCACTAGAGGCTAAAAAAGCTGGAGCTGATAGAATAAGATATTGCGATACGTTAGGTTACGAGAATCCGATGCGTATTCATTTCCGATGTAAAGATCTCACAAAAGCAATAGATATGCCTATAGAACTTCATACACATAACGACCTTGGAATGGCTGTCGCATGCTCAATAATGGGCGCTAAAGGTGCGATCGAAGAGGGACAGGACGCTTACATTAATACAACTGTTAATAGCATGGGTGAACGAGCTGGAAATTGTGATTTAGTTTCCACTATTTTAGCTTTAAAGCATAGTGCGGAATGGGCAGAATTAGATCTCTTAGATCCTAAAGTTAAACTAGATAAAGCTTGGAAAATTGCTATGTATGCTGAACATGCGTTTGGAGTTCCGATTCCAGTCAATCAAGTAGGGGTTGGATCTAATGCATTTGCACACGAGTCAGGGATACATGCAGATGGTGCCTTAAAGGACCATAGAAATTACGAACTCTATGATTATAGAGAATTGGGAAGAGGAAAAAAAATCTTATTAGAAACGGGACGTTTAATAACTACAGGAGAATATTCTGGAATTTCTGGAATGTCCGCAGTTTATAAAGATTTCGACCTTAAATTCAAAAACGAAGAGGAGGCTCGCCAAATCTTGGAGTTGGTTCGCTACGCAAACGTCCAAAAGCAGAAACCTTTAGTAAAGGAAGAGTTTATCTTTATCGCAGAATATCCTCGTATTGCTGAAACTCTCCTTACGATGATGCCCCCTAAAATAACAATATTCAGACCCTACATTGAGCATAAGCGCCATAGAGAAGAAAAGAAAGCTGTAAAGCAAAAAGAAGCCATACAACCAGATGAGCCTTTGATTGAGGAGTGATCCTCCTACTTTTAAAAACTTTTTCTCATTTTAGTAAAATTTTATATTTCTATATTCTTTAGAGAATTTATCTACTCTAATTATATGAATAAATTATTGCGAAAAAAAAATGTCATCTGAAAAATCTCCGTATAAAACAAAAATATGGTTGAAATCGTATGACCACTTTGTTCCTCCAGAAATAGATATTGAGGTGTATCCCCTTTCAGAAATGTTAAGACGCACAGTAAGTGAGTTTCCGAATAAACTCTGCTACGATTTTATGGGCACGACTGCCACCTATTTCGAATATGAAGAGAATGTTATTAAGTTTGCCAACTTTCTTGCGAAAAATGGCGTGAAGAAAGGAGATCGTGTCGCGATTCACCTACCAAATTGTCCGCAGTATATGATTGCGTTGTTTGGAACGTTCTATGCAGGATGTGTCTCAACGGGAATGAACTTTCTTTTAAAGCCTAATGAGATCATTTACCAGTTAAAGGATAGCGGAGCGAAAGCGATAATTACATTAGATTCCTTTTATGATGAAGCTGTTGAAAAAGCACTTAGCTCAGGACAAACGGATGTGGAAATCGTGATTACAACCAACATAACCGATTTGATGAAATTGAGTCCTATTCTAAAGTGGTTGGGAAAGAAACTTAAAAAAATCCCATTTGGTAATGTGAACCCAGTAAAAGGAATTAAGTATATTGACTTTAAAGAGATTTTGGAAAATTATCCCTGTGATAAAGGTGCCATGCTCACGCACGCTCTTGATCCAAATAAGGATCTTGCATTTTTACAGTATACTGGAGGCACCACTGGACCACCTAAAGGTGCCATGCTCACGCACGGAAATGAAATAACGAATATTACACAAGTCTTAAAATGGATCGAATATGATGCAGAGGAAGGAGGAGAAATCTTTCTTTCGGCATTTCCTTTTTTCCATCTCGCTGGAATGTTCCTAAATCTAGGCGCTATATTGTATGCAAGTATGCAAATACTTGTTCCTGACCCAAGAGATCTCAAGCACTATATTAAAATGATAAAAAAATATCGTCCGTCCATAATGGCTTGTGTTCCAACGTTATACCTCTATTTAATGAACGAGCCGAAATTTAGAAATTTGGATTTGAGTTCTATTCGTGCCTATATATCAGGGGCTGCGCCCTTTGCATCTGAAACTTTAAGGGAATTTGAAAGGATTGTGGGAGAGAAAATGGTAATCGAGGTATATGGAATGACGGAAGGGTCTCCAATAGTTACGAGCAATCCATATCTCAATGAAAGAAAGATTGGCACTGTTGGCTTGCCGATCTCTAACACGGAGATCAAGATTGTCGATGTAGATGATAAAGAAAAGGAAGTCCCCTTAGGTAAACCCGGAGAAATTGTAATTAAAGGACCTCAAATATTCAAGGGATATTGGAATAAACCAGAGGAGACGAAAAATGCGTTAAAAGACGGCTGGTTTTATTCTGGTGATGTAGGTGTTATGGATGAGGATGGTTATATAACAATCGTAGATCGTACTAAGGACATGATAATTGTCAGCGGTTATAAGGTATTCAGCGTAGAGGTCGACGATAAAATGAGTAAACATCCCGCCATCGAATTGTGTTCAACTGTGGGTATTCCAAATCCGGAAAAACCGGGTTCAGAACTAGTGAAATTGTTTGTACTTTTAAAGGAAGGCTTTCCCAACAATGAGGCTACAAAAGAAAGCATCTTAGAATTTGCTCGTGAAAATTTATCATCCTATAAAGTTCCAAAATTAATTGAAATTAGTGAAGATATCCCCCTCACAGTAGTAGGCAAGATTGATAAGAAAGTATTGAGAGCCAGAGAAAGAGAAAAAGCTTCAAAATAAAAAACTCATTCAAGAAATATATAAATATATATAATAAATCTCATTTACAAGAATTTATCATAATAGCAAAAGAAAACCCACTCCTTTACTTTAGGTGTGGGATGAATTTTGCAATAAATCATTAATTATTATCTCTATCCGTATTTAAATCTTTAAAATAGTAGTTATAATTAATGATGAGAAATTAGATAACCAATAATATTTCATCATTCTACCATAGGGACTATGGGAAGTTACGCGTTTGGAGAGATTGTAAGACTTATCATAGATAAGCGGTTCTCGATGAATTACGAATCCATCTGCTTTAGCTGATGGTAGTTCAAAGATTGGAGAAAGGAAAAATTAAAAGCTATTAAGTTCTATCATAAATAAAACCTTCATTGAGGTCAGCAATAATATATGAACATTGATGATTTTAGCGATATTATTTATGAAAAAGAAGATAATGGGATTTGTACGATAACTATTAATGCTCCAAAAAGGAGAAATGCCTTTACTTTCGTTACGTTTTTGGAAATTGAAACTGCGATTATCGATATGGAGCAAGACAAAAACGCACGAGTCCTTATTATGACGGGGAGCGAGGAGGGAAGGGCTTTCTCGTCAGGCGGTTACTTTAATATGAAAGAAATGATGAATATAGACCCTGAAATGTTAAATGAAATTGATTTAGAAGATATCGCTATTAAGCGTCTATGTATGAGACTTTGGGATTTTCCTAAACCAATTATTGCAGCTATTAACGGATTGGCAGTTGGAGCGGGGATTACGATGCCTCTTGCGGTAGCAGATTTAGTCTACATGGCGGATGACGCTTGGGCGGGATTCTTTTTTGTTAAGCGGGCCATAGTTCCCGAATTTGGTTTATCATTTATGTTACCCTTGCTAGTTGGCTTCCAAAGAGCTAAGGAAATCCTTTTCTTTGGTGATAGAATACCCGCTAAAAAAATGTATGAGTATGGCCTTATTAATGGTGTCATACCCCACGACGAATTAATGTCTCATTGCCGCAAGATTGCGGAGAGATTAATACCCCCAAATGGGCCAAGCGTTAGTTTGAAATTTATGAAGAAAATCATGCATGATTATTTCCGAGATATCATTTCTCAAACATTAGATAAAGAAAACATAGGGTTACGAACATTATTTAAAACAGCCGATTTTCGAGAATCCATGAAGTCTTTACAAGAAAAGAAAGACCCTCAATTTAAAGGCAGGGAAAACAAGATGATTAAAGACATTCTTATAAACCCTTTTAATTTAGAAAAAGAAAGAAAAAGATCTAAATATACTAAATAAGGCTCTTACTGGGTTGATAAGCTTAGATGGATATTAACGCTCTTAGCGATATAATTTATGAAAAGGAAGATAATGGTCTTTGTACCATAACTTTCAACAGACCTAAAATTCGAAATGCGATAACTCAAATTACTTTCCTTGAAATTGAAACAGTTCTAGAGGATATGGAAAAAGATAAGAATGCTAGAGTTTTAATAATGACTGGTTGCAAAGAAGCTAATACTTTCTCTAGTGGGGGATATTTCTCGCAGAAATTCTTTAGTGGGTTAAGTCCTGAATTGAAAAATCAAATTGATGTAACAGATATAGCACAGAAGAGATTGTGTTTAAAGCTATGGGATTTTTCAAAGCCTATTATTGCGGCAATTAATGGTTTAGCAATTGGATCTGGGGCTACAATTCCCCTAGCTGGTGCGGATTTAATTTATATGTCTGAAGAAGCATGGTTGGGCTTTTATTTTATAAAACGTGCTTTAGGTCTTGAAACGGGCACTTCATTCTTACTTCCTTTTTCTTTAGGCTTTCAAAGGGCGAAGGAAATTCTTTATTTCGGGGATAATATTTCGGCAAAGAAAGCGGAAGAGCTTGGATTAATTAATAAAGTTCTCCCTCCTGATGAGTTAATGCCCCATTGCCGTAAAATCGCAGAAAGATTAATACCTCCAGAAGGTCCAAGCGTCTCTCTAAAATTCATGAAAAAAATCATGCATGATTATTTTAGACCTATAATTCTGAGGCAATTGGATTTAGAAAACGAAGCGATTAAGCAGACTATAAAAACACGTGATTTTCGAGAATCTATAATAGCCCTAAAAGAAAAAAGAGACCCTAAATTTAGAGGAAGATAGGTCGCCAATCGCTAAATAATATCAATAATAATATATTTGCTTCGAAATGCTTAATAAAAGTGTTTTATATTTATTATTTTTATTAGTATTTATTATATAGATCTTATAATTAATGGATATTGATATGACTGATAACTGTAAGTTTGTGTTTGTAACTGGTGGAGTTATGTCTGGTATAGGAAAGGGCGTTGTCTGTGCCAGCTTGGGGAAGATCCTTCAATTTCGAGGGTTTAAAATCTCAGCCGTTAAAATTGATCCATATTTAAATGTAGACCCTGGGACGCTTAACCCCATCGAGCATGGTGAGTGCTTTATTACTGAGAAAGTCTGGGATTTTAAGCCAGTTGCAGAATCTGAGGAAGGAATCTATAAAATAAGCGAAATTGATCAAGATTTTGGGACCTATGAAAGATTTTTAGGGGTTGAAATACATCCCTCTCATAATATTACTTCCGGTCAGATATACCTGTCTACAATTCTTAGCGAAAGAAGAGGCAAATTTCTTGGAAGAACAGTCCAAATAATTCCACATTGTACGAATATGATAAAAGAAAGATTAATGGAAATCGCAGAAAAGGAGGATTTGGATGTATTATTGATAGAATGTGGTGGTACTGTCGGCGACTTAGAATCCAGTATCTTTTTAGAAGCATTCAGACAGCTTAAATTAGAATTACCAAAGAGTCACACTGCGTTTGTCCATGTAACTTTAGTTCTCTATTCAAAAGCAGTAGGTCAACAAAAGTCAAAACCCACTCAACACTCGGTGAAAATGCTTCAAAGCGCGGGATTGCAGCCAGATATAATAATTTGCCGTAGTGAGAAGCCTTTAGACGAAGATATCCGGAAAAAAATTTCTCTCTTTTCTAACGTACCGCTTGAAGTTGTGATTTCAAATCCAGATATTGAAAATGTCTACGAATTACCTCTACTATTCGAAAAGCAAAATTTAGGAGATTCTTTATGTCATTTATTGGATTTAAAAGCGAAATTAGTGTCCTATAGCGAGGTTACAAATTACTCTGAATGGGTGAAAATGGTTGAATTATTTAAAAATGCTACAAAAACCGTTAAAATTGGAATGCCCGGTAAATATTTTAACATCTCCGATTCTTATATCTCAATAAACGATGCCTTAGAGCATGCTGCCGTTCACCAAGGTTATAAAACAGAATTAAAAATGATAAACATCACTGAAGATACAAATATAGCCGAAGAATTAATAGATTGCGATGGAATTTTATTAACACCAGGA
>Ga0209977_10000874_pt1 | contig 12596 bp, 10 predicted proteins | sample SumtaG_2_FD_183113 | JGI IMG/M metagenome (GOLD analysis project Ga0209977, IMG submission 183113) | Deep subsurface microbial communities from Indian Ocean to uncover new lineages of life (NeLLi) - Sumatra_00607 metaG (SPAdes) (version 2) | ecosystem: Environmental > Aquatic > Marine > Oceanic... | reverse complement strand
CATAAACGCTCCTTTTATTTTTGTAACTTTATTTATTATCTAACTCATACATCTTATTTTTTGAAGAAACTAACAAACCAAAAAGATTTTGTCAAGAGAAAAATTTGAGACTTTCCCATATTTTGTGAAACAGGAAATATGAATGAAACAGTTAGGAGTGAGAGCAGAATACCTATGGTATGACATAATAACATATGTATTCACCACCAAAAAAGCGTCATTGCGAGCCCAGAATCGTATGATTCTGGGTGCGGCAATCTCCTATTGACATAGGTGAGTATGAGATTGCTTCGATAGAACCGATGAAAGAATACTCGCAATGACAAATCATCAAAGTTTTTAGACCACAAAAGAGCTGATGAGTAAAATAAAAGAAGGGAAAAGAGTTTTAAGAAATATTTAGGGAATCCCTCCACAAAATTCGGGAAAGCTGTATAAGAATTTAGAAATACTTGACTTATGTATGATTTCTTCCCAAAATATGGGAAAGTCTCAAAGATTTAGTTAAAATCTTTTGTTTTCACAAAAAATGTTGGAGAATTACGCAATATAAAATTTACTGTATTGATATAACTCAACTGATTGGGACAGAAAAATGTAAAGTGAGAGTTGGATGCTTTGATTTTCTTGGTAAACCAAGATTTTAATTAGGACACAACGTAGGTTAAATGTCTTGCGAAATGCTGTTAATCTCTAATAAAAACGACAATGGGCAGACATCCCATTAGAAGTTCTTTCTAACGGGACAGACATAGGTCTGCCCATATAATCTATCTGTATGTATCTCCTTAGAGGTTCGAATTTCTAATTACCCAATGACTCAATAAAGCAACAACTATTTTTCTATGGAAAGATCCCTCGCTCCTTATAAACCTTCTCAAGACGTGAGAGAGCCACAATATAGGCAGCGGTGCGCCAATCAGTGTTGTTGTACTCCTTAGCCGTATCTCGAACCCTTCCGTATGCTTCAACAATCTTCTTGTACAGTTTGATATCCACCTCATCGAGATCCCAGGATTCACTTCGTTTGTTCTGTAACCATTCGAAGTAGCTGACTATCACACCGCCAGCGTTGCAGAGGATGTCAGGGATTACATCAACTCCTTTGCTTTGCAGAATCATATCACCATCTGGATCAGTAGGTCCATTTGCCCCTTCAGCAACCAATTTGACATCTAATAATGGAGCAGTGGTAGCTGTAATTTGACTTTCCAATGCTGAAGGAATGAAGATGTCAGCCCCTGTTTTCATAAAGGTCTCGTGGTCAATTGGTTCTCCTTTTTGATAACCAACGATAACGCTATCGTTCAACCTGGTAAAATTAAGAAGATCTTCAGGATCCAGACCTTTTGGGTTGAAAATTGCTCCACTAACATCCTCAACTGCAATAAGTTTTGAACCATGAAGTTTCATTAAGCGAGCTGCCCAGGAACCGACATTTCCAAATCCTTGAACAAAGTATGTGGCACCTTTTAAGTTAAAGTTATTATCCTTCGCCCACTCTTCGATGGTAAAAACTACACCCTGACCTGTTGCTTTATCGCGACCTGCACTTCCTCCCAAATCAATGGGCTTCCCAGTAACAACAGAAATGCAACGTTGACGTTCATTCGGTGGAACAGTGGAGAGATAGGTATCGAGCATCCACGCCATAATTTGCGCATTGGTATTCACATCAGGAGCAGGAATGTCATAGTCGGGACCAATATTGCATCCCAACTCAAAGGTAAAACGACGGGTGATTCGCTCTAGTTCACTGATTGAGTAGGATGAAGGTCTTATTTGAATTCCTCCTTTCGCACCACCGAATGGAATGTTTACAATAGCTGACTTCCAGGTCATCCAGGTTGCCAGCGACCTGATTTCATCAAGATCCACTGATGGATGGAAGCGAAGTCCTCCTTTGAAGGGACCAAGTGCATTGTTGTGCTGAACTCTGTAACCTTTAAACATCTCAATCCTTCCATCGTCCATTTTCACAGGAAAGTTAACCATAATCTCATTGGTTGTCATTGAAAGAATCTTACGAATGTTTGGATCGAGGTTCATCATATTTGCTGCTTTATTAAACTGCTGTTCAACATTTTTGTAAAGCCCGACTTTCTCCCTTTTAGCAACAATTGGTTTCTCTTGAATATAATCCTTACAACGCCATATCCCACTATCTGGTTGTGGAATTGTACAGGTTTCACGCTTTTCACAATTTGTACATAGACCTTTGTAGAGTGCAGACTCTTTTTCAATATCCATACCTTTCTTAAAATAGAGTAATTTCCATTCTTTTTCTTTCGGAATTCTCGAAATAATAACTACATCCTCTTTTCCCTTTACCCTCTTCTTGAGGGTAGTTGTTTTTTTCTTCGTTGCCACTTTACTTACCTCCTTTTCTCTTTATGGTTTAACTACTCCTTACTACTTTTTCCATCTATATGCATGTGCAAATATCGTGCCGTTTATTTGCTATTAGGAAGAAAACTGTAATTTTTATCAGTTTAAGATACGATTTTATTTTCCTAAATTAATTAGATTAAGTAGCTTGGCAGATAAATATATTCTCGTAAGAAATTACCAAGTATGTTCAAGAAACTGCTTGGTAAAAAATTTTATCGGGGAATTTCTACCCACTGGGGAGAATCTCCCCTATTAATAAGAGAATGGAAATTAAGAAAATCCGAATTTGGAAATTATGAATAAGATTTTTCTATTTTTCTCAACTTTTCCCGCAGAGTTTTACGATCAATTCCAAGAATTTCAGCGGTCTTGGTCTTATTACCATTTACACTCGACAGAACATTTTGAATATATTCAGCTTCAACTTCAGCTAAGGTTCGATTAAGTCCTGTTCCGTGAAGGACTGAGAAACGCATATGCGAAGGTAAATCGGGAACATTTATTATGTCTCCCTCTGCCATTACCACAAGACGTTGGATTAGATTCTGCAATTCTCTAACATTTCCGGGCCAGGAGTAATCTTTCAAAACCTGTAAAGCATTATCGGAAAAACTTAGAGTTGGTTTGTCAAATTCCTTGGCGAATTTCTTTGCGAAATACTGGGTCAAGAGCAAAATGTCTTCCTCTCTTTCCCGTAAAGGTGGTATTTCGAGAGTAATGACATTTAGCCTATAGTATAAGTCTTCCCGGAAAAGATCTTTCTTCACAAGATTGGGCAAATCCTTGTTGGTTGCAGCCAATATCCTCACATTTGCTTTTTGTGGGCGTCTGGAGCCAACCATACAGACTTCCTTATCCTGAAGCACTCTGAGAAGTTTTACCTGCATTGATAGACTTGTTTCACTGATTTCATCGAGAAAGATTGTTCCACCGTCAGCTGTTTGAAAGAAGCCTGCTCTGGATTCTGTTGCCCCTGTAAAAGCACCTTTAACATATCCAAAAAGTTCACTTTCGAGTAGTCCATTCGGGATTCCTCCGCAGTTTACTGGAACAAATGGAGCCGAAGCCTGCTTGCTACTATAATGAATTGCCCTTGCTACAAGCTCTTTCCCAGTTCCACTTTCACCTACAATGAGAACAGTTGCGGTAGTCTCAGCAGCTTTGGCTATTGCTCTATAAACATTTCTCATTATTTCCGATTTTCCAATGAAACCATGGAGTTGTTGTGCTTTCTTTTTTGTTCCGGTTCTTCCAGCCATTCGAAGATGGAGCTTGTTAATTGCCCTGTTAACTGCTGAAAGAAGTTCTTCGTCGGTAAAAGGTTTTGCAAGGTATTCCTCAGCCCCCGTCTTAACAGCTTTTACAGCTCCTTCAATTGAAGCATAGCCTGTAATCATCATAACCTCAGTGTCTTTGTAGTTCTCGTGGACGTGTCTTATCAAATCGAGCCCACTCACACCTGGCATTTTTAAGTCTGTAATAACGAGCTCAACCTGTGTTGTTTCAAGAATTCTAATGGCTTTCTCAACACTTAAAGCAGTAAAAACCTGATATCCTTGGGACTTCAGGTTTCGATGGAGTAGTTCTAGAGTATCAGGTGCATCATCTACAACAAGTATTTGTTCTTTTTTGGGTGATGATGCCATCTTAACTAGCCTCCTCTGAGTTTTCCAATACAGTTACTGGTAGTTTAACAACAAATTTTGAGCCACAACCAACCTCGCTTTCTACTTCGATGGTCCCTCCATGTGAAGAAATGATTCCGTGAACTACGGCAAGACCCAGCCCTGTTCCTTGTCCAATCTCTTTCGTTGTAAAGAAAGGAAGGAATATCTGCTTTTTAACCTCCTCATTCATGCCACAACCCGTATCTTCCACAATAAGCAAGATATGGTCTTTGGAGGTGCGAGTAGTTATGGTAATACTTCCTCCTTTCTCCAATGCTTGTATAGCATTAACAGCCAGATTAACTAGAACCTGTGTTAACTGTGCTGGGTCAGCAGTAATATTAGGCAGGTCAGGTGAAAGGGAACGGACTACTTTTATTCCCTCCTTAGCACAGCGAGATTCAAGGAAATAGAGTCCTTCTTCAACTATCCTATTCAAATTGACCTGGGTCTTTTGTGGTGGCATTTGCCGTGCAAATATCATGAGCTTCTTGATTACCTCACGAGCATGTAGAGAAGCCTTCACTATCTTCTCAACATCTTTCCTTGTCTGTTCTGATAGTTTAGCGTATTTCTTTATAAGTTGTGCAAACCCTAGAATATTTGAAAGCGGTTCATTCAGTTCATGTGCTACGCCAGCAGAAAGTTGTCCGATGGTAGCTAAACGGTCAGCGTGCCTGAGTTGTTCTTGGAGCTTAATTCTTTCATCTTTGGCGTGTCTCTTCTCAATTTTGAGAGCTATTTCTCTCGCTATCGTATCAATTAGTTTCCGCTCCTCCTTAAGGAAAGGTCCCTCATCGAGCTCTATCTTTTCAACAGTATATACCATCTCTACAACCCCCCGATGTTCACCCTCCACAACGATATCGGCTTTCTGTTTCTGAGGTCCGTCCTGAAAATTCTCTGTTATATAGGAGTTACCATCTATTATAATCCTGGCGCAAGCAATTTCAGGGCATAACCAGGCAGGAGGTAGAAGTTCCACAATACCCTGAAGAATCTCCTCCAAAGTCGTGCTCGCTTTCTCAGCTAACCGGGATATACCATACAAACATGTCAATTCCTTGACTCGTTCACGTAATCCAACCTGTGCCATCCTGTATGAAGTTGCAACTACAAGAGTTTTGGCAAGATCTTCATAAAAATCAATTTCTTCTTCCGTGAAATAGTTATCTTCTTTACTTTTTAATAACATCAAACCAATTTTTTCGTCATCTTCAACAAGCGGTATAATTGCAAGAGAACGGTAATTTTTGCTTTGGTTAATATCGTAATGAGGTGCCCCACTTTCGGAAAAGATGGTCAAGGTATTTTCTAAATCTCCTGTCCAGTAGCTACCACTCTTAGTAAAAAATGGCAAAGATCTGTCTATTTTACCAGAGAGAATATCCCTGCATAGGCATTCTAAACTTGAATCATCTCCTGAACAAGGAATAATCCCCCCATCTTCATTCCGAACACAATTCATAATCTCAAATCGGGGAGCTTTCCTGGTACTACTCTCTAGCTCAAAACGGTAACACTTGCCGTGTGCCTTCAACCGTAGCTCAACTGAGTCACATCCGGAGTAATCAATTAAGATATTTGAGACTTCTCGCATAAAATCATATCTTAGGATACCACGGCTTGCAAAGTACAGTATCCGATTTGATATGACACGGAAGTCCCTGACCAGTTTTCGCGCGGAAACATGTGCATCTATTCGCTCTGTCTTTTTCACTTGCTTTGTCATATTATATATAATAATAAGTTAGAGCTGTAATGTCAAATAAAAAATTTCCCTATGACGTTAACATTTGGACAGTCATTATTGTAATGCACTATTGTCATCGTTTATAGTTTCTGATTGCTTCAATAAGTGTGTTGGATGCAAGGAGTGCACAATGTTCATCATCAGGCGGAAGCCCTCCACAGGTTTTGAGAACGATTTCCTGGGTTATTCCCACTGCCTGGTTCAATTCTTTCCCTTTTGCGAGTTCAGTAACAATGCTGCCACACGCTATGCTTGTCCCGCAACCATCCGTAAGAAAACGGCACTCTTTAATTATGTTGCTTTTAATCGTTAAAAAGAATTCCATCGTATCACCGCAGGGACCAGTTATCCGTGCATAACCATCCGGTTTTTCTATCTTCCCAAGATTTCGAGGATGCATCCAATTGTCAATAACAGTCTCGGAATAGTGTCTTCTTACATCTTCTATAATCTCTTCCTGGAGTTTTTCAGCAAACGTATCAAAATCCGATTTCATAAATTATTCATTTAATAGCACACAGATTTACGCAGATAAAAGAAAAGGATGTCATAATGATCGTCAGACGATATGGCGCAGGCAAGAGCCTGCGGTTACCGACCCTTCTGCATTGTTTTATTGAGTTTATCAAGAAGCTCATTAAGGTCAACGTTATATTTTTCTGCTACTTCTTCAATCGTCCCCCAGAGTGGCTCTCCGCAAACAAGGCATGGGACTCCCAAATCCATAAATACTTTAACAGTATCGGGAAATTTTTCAAGAATTTCCTCTATCGTAGTCTCTTTTGTAATCAGAAGATATTCCTTAAAGGATGTATTATCTAATACGGTATAAAATCACTTTTCTTATTCAATCTGAGAATAAAAGAACAGAGTAACTTTGCGATATTCTCCAGGTCCTTTAGATTTACAAGTTCAACAGGTGTATGCATATATCTATTAGGAATACTCACAAGACCAGTCGCCACACCAGCCTTAGTAAGTTGAATTACATTTGCATCTGTGCCTGTACCCCTCGGTGCTCCTTCAATCTGATAAGGTATCTTTTCTTCCTTTGCAGTTTTTACAAGAAGGTTAAAAACCTTTGGATTGATGTTGGGTCCCCTTGCTATTACAGGTCCCTCACCCATTTTGATATCACCAACCCTTTTCTTCTCAACCGAAGGAAAATCCGTTGCAAAGGTTACATCTATGGCAATACCTACATCGGGTGAGATTCCGTATGCACTTGTTTTCGCACCCCTGAGTCCAATCTCTTCCTGCACCGTTGCCGTGCCAAAAACGGATGCTTTTGGCTTTTTTGAGGAGAGTAATCTTAATGTCTCGCTCACGACAAATGCACCTGCTTTATCATCGAATCCTCTTCCGACTACCATATTACCATTCAGAACCTCAAAACCAACTGCCGGCACCGCAGGGTCTCCTGTGCTTACTTTAGACCTTACTTCTTTTTCATTCTTTGCACCAATATCAATCCATAATTGGTCAATCTTCGCAACCTTTTCCCTTTCCTCCCGTTCGATAAGATGAATAGGTTTCTTTCCAATTACACCAAGAACTATTCCCTTCTTTGTCTTAATCCAAACCCTTTCCCCTGGTACAAGATGAAGGTCAATACCCCCTATAGTTGAAAAATATATAAACCCTTCCTTATCTATATACTTAACCATATAACCAATTTCGTCAATATGACCAGCAAGCATTACCTTCGGTGAACCATCCTTGTTTAAAACACCGATAGAATTGCCGTGTACATCTGTTTTAACCTCATCAACAAAGGATTTTGTCCTCTGTTTCCATACCTTCATTGCATCTTCTTCAAAACCCGAAGGACTAAAACTGTTTGATAGATTTTTAAAAAACTCCACAGATTCTCTTTTCATCCTCTCTCCTTTTCTTGGTATAAAGAAAATTTACTGGAATCTATTAACTACTTTTTTAATTTTCATTCTCCATCTTAAATCCACGCAGGTTAATCCTTCGGCAGGCTCAGGACAAGAGCCTGCGGCTACCTTAACATATCATCTGACAACTGACATCTGTGAAACCCACTTAATCTTTGCATTTCTTATGTGACGGGCTATCATGGTCACACTGACTTTCTCCAACTGTAAGCTCACCTTTTACAAAATCTTCTATGACCTTATCCACAGGTCCTGCTGCACCGATGATAGTTTCAATCTTGTATTGAGCAAAAAAACCCTGAGCCCTTGGCCCCATCCCTCCTGCTATAATACACTCTACGCCTCTTTCTGAAAGAAATGCAGGCAGTACCCCAGGTGCGTGTCCTGGATTTGGAATCCTCTCCTTCTTTACAACGCTTGCATCCTCTATATCCACTATGGTATACTCTGGACATCTACCAAAATGGGACGCAACATTCAATCCATCTGTAGATATGGCAATCCGCATTATCTACCTCCTTGTATAATGCCTAGGTATAATTATATATTATACCTGATGCTTTATAAACTTTTAAACAGCATCCTATTATGCATTCTAGATGTGAATCTCTGACTTTCATCTGTGTAATCTCTCTATTAATCAGTGCAATCAGACATCCTGGACTTTACAGGATGTATTCTTATCTCTGGTTTTAAAGCAACCTTTATATTGAGTGTGTTTGAAACCATACACTCATTTTTTGATTTAAATAAAAGCTCTTTTATCTTATCTGTAGTGTTACTATCATCTATTATAACTACAGGTTTTACTTCGATTTTTTCGAACTTAAATATACCGCTGACCAACTGTGCCTTTCCTACTGCCTTACTTTTATAAGAAGAAATTTTACAATTATTTTTTTCAAGAAGGTCAAGGAATGTTGTCATTATGCATACCTCTACAGAGGCAAGAAACAGATGTTCAGGCGACCAGTAGACAGGTTTACCACCAAACTCTGGGGGACATCCAATTCGGATATCATGTCTTTGAGATGCCTTTAGAACTCCCTCTTTTCCATCTTTCCACTCTGTCTCTGTCCTGTATTCATAAACCCTTGGTGTAAAAGAGCGTTTCCTTTCGCTAAACCATCCCACGTTTGCAAATGGTTTTGCATCTATATCAGGAATATACGGTTTTATATCTATTACAGGGGTACAGTCAATTGCATCCAAACCCTTTACCTCCAAGATATTATTTTTTCTTTCAACAAGTTCAACTACCGCGTAACCAAAAGGTGTTGGTCTATTGGGTGACCTTGTTGCAAAAAGCCCATGTTTATCTGTGTCCCAGGGAGTACTGATAGATAACGAGAACCCTTCTGATTTATGAAGCAGATAAAAGATGTGCAGGTGTGAAAAACCCTCTATATCCTTAAGTCCATCAATATATTCATCAAATATCTCAATCTCTGAGATATCTTCTTTCCCCTGACTTGGTGCATCCTCTCTCGTTTTATAGATAGATTTTATTACACCAATTGTTTTTATACTATTTACTCTCATAATATGTCTTACCTTTAAAATTCAAGTTTTGAATTATATCATTTTTTGTAAAAAAATCAAGATATTTTATTACCTCATTTCTGTTCATACCTAAAGATGCCGAAATTTCAGATAAAGTAACAGGTCTTCTCTTTATTAACTCCAAAATCCTCTTTTCCTTTTCTTCAGAAGAAACCTCCTGTCTTTTTCTTACAAATTCAGAAATGATTTCACAATTTTCATCAATTAAATCTTTAATGTTCCTCAATTCTTCAATGCTTAAGGGAAAAGCAGACTTATCACTTGGGGGTCGAACAACGGTATTCAACTGAATTCTGTCAAACGTGTTCTTTTTTATTATCGATTTAAGTAGTTCTATCTCTCTTTTATTATCATTTATATCTTTGATAAACATTATCTCAAGCCAGACCTTTCCTTTGAATTCTTTTCTGAACTCGAAAAGACCCTTTACAACATTCTCAAAAGTGATGGAAGGATGTGGACGATTTATTCTATAAAAGGTCTCTGCTGTTGCAGCATCGAGAGAAGGGACTACAAGGTCAGCAGGAAGCAGAGCCTTTCTTATACTTTCTTTATAAAGTAGGGAACCATTGGTTATAACAACAACGGGGATATCTGTTATCTTTTTTATCTCCCTGATAAGGCTTCCAATGTTAGTATTGAGTGTAGGTTCACCAGAACCAGAAAAGGTGATATAGTCAATTTTCTGTTGAGTAGAAATCGCTTTTTTAATCTGTAATAGAACTTCTCTGCTTTCAATATACTCCTTCCTTTGAATTGTTTTCTTTGTTGTTTTACCCAGTTGACAGTATATGCAGTCATATGTGCAAACCTTGTAAGGGACAAGGTCTACCCCAAGAGAAAAACCGAGTCTTCTTGATGGTACAGGTCCGTATATATATTCTCTTTTTTTATTACTTCCTTGCACCAAAAATCCTTGTTCCTATTCTCACAATGTTTGCACCCTCCTCTATTGCAATTATATAAGAATTTGACATTCCCATAGAGAGATATTTCATCTCTATATTGGGTATATGTAATGATTTTATCCTTTCAAAAACCTTTTTTGTCTCCACAAAAAAAGATCTTGCATCCTCAGGGTCTCCAAACATTGGACCCATTGTCATTAGCCCCATTACCTTTATATTGGGAAAATAGGAAATCTTTTTTATAAGTTCTTCTGCATCCTCAGGGAAAACACCCGCCTTCTGTGTTTCTCTCCCGCTATTAATTTCTACCAGTATTGGCATAACCTTATTCAGCAATGCACATCTCTTATCGATTTCTTCTGTGATCCTAAGAGAATCAACAGTCTCTATCATATCAATAAATTCTACAATTTTCTTTACCTTGTTTCTCTGAAGGTGTCCAATAAAATGGTATTTAACCTTATCACCAATAATGTCTGCCTTTTTCTCTGCATCCTGGGCATAGTTTTCCCCTATTACCTGTAATCCTGCATCAACTGCCTGGAGTATCTCTTCCGGTGTTCTTGACTTTGTTGCAGCAACAAGCAATACACCTTTTGGTAATTCATCGAGAAACGACTTAACATTTTCTTTTATCCCCATTTAAAACCTCTCTTTCCCAAAACTCTCCTCTTCATCTCTTTTTACCCACTTCTTCTATCTTATATCCTTTTCCTATTTAATATATTCCTCTATCGTTTTCCATATCTTCTTTGTTTCCTTTGTTGCACAATTTTCTGAATATTCTACAGCAGGTATTCCATTAACAATTGATTCTGTAATCTCTGGCTCAAAAGGAATTTTGCCAATAACAGGAATACCTTCTCTTCTACACCAATCTTCTATCTTTACTGAATTTTCATAGTTTATATCATACTTGTTTATTACACAGGCAGACTTTACGCCAAAGTGTCTTGCAACGCTATTTACCCTTTTTAGATCATGTATCCCCGAAAGGGTCGGTTCTGTTACAACCAGTGCAAGATCCACACCTGAAATTGCAGCAATAACGGGACAGCCAATACCTGGCGGACCATCAATGATTACGAAATCTTTCTTCTTTTCCTCTGCAACTCGCTTCGCCATTTCTCTTGTCAGGGAGACAAGTTTTCCGGAATTCTCTTCTGCAATTCCCAGCCTGGCATGAACCATTGGCCCGTACTTCGTTTCAGAAATATACCATTCGCCTGATATAGTCTCTTCCATACTTATTGCCTCTAAAGGACAAACATAGGAACATACTGAACAACCCTCACAGGAGATAGGGTCAATAACAAAAAAAGAAGATGTATTACCCTGATTATCATTTTTTATTTCTTTAATCGCATCAAACCTGCAAACCTTTATGCATTCACCGCATCCTGAACATAGTTCATTATTTATAACTGCTTTTTTGCCTCCCGTGAATAGGCGGGTTTCTTTTATCTCAGGATGGAGAAGCAGATGGAGGTCTGCCGCATCCACATCGCAGTCGCAGAGCACTTTATTCTCTGCAAGTGCTGCGAACGAGGCAGTAACAATTGTTTTTCCTGTCCCACCTTTACCGCTTATCACTACAATCTGCTTCATTCATCTCCTTCCTTAAACCACAAAGAATTCTATTTCATTTTCAATAGCGATTTTAAGAGATTGAAAACAATCTTGTTTTCATATTCTTTTATTCTTATATTATTCTTCAATCCCTGTCAATATTATTCTCTGTGTTTTTTTTCCTTTATCAAAGACAATCAGATGTTCCCATATCCTTTTGAATATATTCCTGTATTTATTACCTTCCTTCAACATAGGTATACCGTATGAATAAAGCACCGCAATTTCTCTTTCATAAGGAATCTCAGCTATCAAAGGAATTTTTTCTTCTTTACAGAATTCCTGCACTTTCATATCACCCGTCCCTGCACAATTTACTACAACGCCAAAAGGTATCATCAGTTTTTTTAAGGTTTCAACAGCAAGTTTCAAATCATGTAAGCCAAACGGGGTCGGTTCTGTTACAAGTATTGTAAAATCACTTCCCTGCACAGCTTTAATTACAGGACAGGATGTACCCGGAGGAACATCTATAATTGTAATTACATTTTTATCATTCTCTTTTATAACATCTTTCTTAGCAGCAGAAGAGACTATTGACTGATCTTTCCACCCCGTTGATGCTCTTTTAGCCTTTTCTTTTACAAATTTTATTAATGGTGCTGCCATAGGTTCTCCAATGTTCAGTTTTCCATGAAAAAATTCTATTCTGCCACAGAGGCCTTCTTCAATAAGACCTATCTCCCTCTCTTTCTCAATAATTGCATTATTAGGGCATAGAAGGCTGCATCCACCACATCCATGGCAGAGTTCAGGAAAAACAAGAACATTCTCCTTAACAACA
>Ga0209977_10000873_pt1 | contig 12598 bp, 12 predicted proteins | sample SumtaG_2_FD_183113 | JGI IMG/M metagenome (GOLD analysis project Ga0209977, IMG submission 183113) | Deep subsurface microbial communities from Indian Ocean to uncover new lineages of life (NeLLi) - Sumatra_00607 metaG (SPAdes) (version 2) | ecosystem: Environmental > Aquatic > Marine > Oceanic... | reverse complement strand
CGCAACGTCACTAAAAAGAAGGTGGCAGTGCTGGCGCCCACCGGTGTGGCCGCTCTTAATGTTAAAGGGGAGACCATCCATTCGTTCTTCAAGTTCAAGCCCGGTATCACCCCTGACCGGGTTAAAAAGCCCCGCTCTAACAATCCTGAGAGCATCTACCGCAAGCTGGATATCATCGTCATTGATGAAGTCTCCATGGTGAGGGCTGACCTGCTGGATTGCGTGGATCGGTTTCTACGACTGAACGGCCCCGAAGCTGATAAGCCCTTTGGCGGTATCCAGATGGCCTTTATCGGCGATCTCTACCAGTTGCCGCCGGTGGTTACCAGCGGTGAGAAGGAGGTTTTCCAGTCTCTTTACGAGACACCCTACTTCTACGGCGCCCAGGTATTCGGATTCTTCGAAATGGAATTCGTGGAGCTGGAGAAAATTTACCGCCAGCACGATGAGCAGTTCATCACCCTGCTCAACGGCATCCGCAACAACTCCGTCACAGGGGAAGGGATGGAGCTTCTTAACCAGAGATACCAGCCGGACTTTGAGCCGTTGCCGGACGACTTCTACATCTACCTGACCACCACTAACAGGCTGGCCGAAGAGATTAACGCCAAGCGGCTGGCAGAGCTGAAAGGCAGGCTTTACACTTTCACCGGGAGCATCAAGGGAGACTTTGGCAAGGAGTACCTGGCCACTAAAATTGACCTTCAGTGCAAGGTTGGGGCACAGGTTATGATGCTCAACAATGATACTGAGGGTCGCTGGGTTAACGGCAGCATTGGGAAAATAACCGGCATCAATCAGAACAGGAAAGGCGAAGATATCATTGTAGCCGAGCTTGCTGACGGTGAAGAGGTGGAGATTACACCCTTTACCTGGGAAATCTTTCGGTTCTTCGTAGAGGCGGGTGGGTTACAGTCGGAAGTCATAGGCACATTTACGCAGTTTCCAATGATGCTAGCCTGGGCGGTAACCATTCACAAGGGCCAGGGAAAAACCTTTGAACGGGTGATTATTGATATTGGAAAAGGCACCTTTGCCCACGGTCAGCTGTACGTGGCACTCAGCCGGTGTACCACACTGGGCGGCATCATCCTCAAGAAGCCGACGCTGAAGAAACATATCTGGACAAATTACCAGGTGATGGATTTCCTGACCAAGTACCAGTACAAGAAGGCTGAACAGTCCTGCCCGGTGGACGATAAAATCGACGCAATCAGAAAAGCGATTGAGAACAAGCTGTCATTAGAGATTATATACCTTAAGCCCAGCGACGATAAGACGACGAGGGTTGTCAGGCCGGAGGCCGTGGGGGAAATGGAGTACCGCGGTAAAAAGTACCTCGGCATGCGGGCGTTCTGCCTTACGCGAAATGGGGAGAGGGTCTTCCGGATTGACCGGATACTGGAAATAAGAGAGTTAAAAACGAAGTCTACTAAAAAGGTGGAATTTCTTGGCTAAGATTGTCCTGGATTTACATGATATTTATAATAAGGGTTTCACGATTGATGTAGAATTACACCGGGTTATCAATAAAGCTATAGAGAAGAAAATTGCTTTGGTTGAAATTATTCCGGGTAAAGGGTCAGGACAGTTGAAGAAACGAGTCTTACGATTCTTGCTCCAGCCGGAAGTAAAAATACTTTATCATCGCTTGGAGAAGGATGACAAGAATTTTGGAAGGGTTTTTGTACATTTTAGACATTAGACTAAAAACATTTCACTAGAGTATAAATCGCAAGACGCTAAATGATGTTGGTTATGAAAGTTAAATCAGTCGCTAAACAAAACACAAATTCTTTGTTTCAGGTGGACATCGACTTGGGGTAAGATGAACAGAAAAAGAACATTGTGTTTTATCGGAGCACACCCAGATGATGAAACATTCGGTTTGGGTAGTACGCTGGAGCATTACGCAAGTTGTTAGTGGCTATAGTGGACACACGTAAACCTTACTACTTTGCAGTTCGGTTAATTTAAGAGTAGAATGAATACATAGTTCTGGCTTAGGTTATTACCAATTTCCTCATTCCCATCAGATTCATATCAAGTGTTGGATGACCCGTGCTCTGGCTATAGTTTTGAAGAGAGGAGATCATCCAATGAGTTTTGAGGACAAGTCAATCCAATGTTCCGATTGTAGGACCACGTTCACTTTTAGCGCTGGGGAACAAGAGTTCTTCCAGACTAAAGGCTTTACTAATGAGCCCAAGCGTTGTCCTGAATGCCGCCGAGCCAACAAAGCACGGCGTTCCCAAAGTGACAGCAACAGCTACGCATCACGGTATTAATCCTTCTGCGTATATAAGCCCATTGTCGCATACAAGATGAAGTTTCATTGGAAGGGCAGGCAATATGAGTTTTGATATTGTATTGTCTGCCCTCCAGCGTTACTGTTGGGATAGTGCGCAATACCCATATGATACAAGAATATGATGATAGAAAAGATGAAGTCAGCAGTATGAATGGTACAGATCGTGTCAATATCAAACCAGGTTTGCAGGTCTCAATAATATTAAAGAAAGACCAGCGATCCAGAAAACTAACCGAAGGGATGGTCAAAGATATTCTGACTAAATCGCCTACTCACCCCCATGGCATAAAAGTCCGCTTGGAAAGCGGTCAAGTTGGTCGAGTTAAAGAGATAATAATTTAAAGTCGATCCCCGTGGAGCATGGCTGTGCTCCCGAAACTGGTTGTTAGATGCCTGTATGGAACTGAGCAAGGGCAAGACTGATGTGGTTGGCAAGAGCTCGACTCTGATAATGGATGGCCAGTTATGTATGCGGGTCTTGTTTGCCAATAAAGCGAGAGGAGGTAAATACACAATAATTTGTCTAATTACACACTAATTACTACTGGTTCTGATCTTCAGAAGTATCTGGGCGATTTATTAGAAGCCAAGCAGATAGTCATTGCATTAGATACCGAAGCTAATAACCACATGTATGCTTATGGGCAGCAGTTGTGTTTAATACAGATATACGACGGAACTAATAGTATTATAGTTGACCCATATAATATTGACGACGAGACTCTGAGAAATCTCTTTGAAAACCGAGATATCCTCAAGATAATGTATGATGCTTCAAATGATATATCTTTGCTAGTGAATTCCAAAAATATAACTATCAAATCAATATTGGACCTAAGACCAGGAATTGAATTACTGAATTATAAAAAGAAAAACCTTCACTCCGTGATTTACGCGGAGTTCGGGGTAGAACTGAAGCATAAAACGAAATTTCAGAGACACAACTGGCTTCGCAGACCTTTAGATAATGAAGCACTCGAATACGCTTTAAATGATGTACTATATCTCCCCAGACTAAAAGATATCATATTAAGAAAGATATACGAGAGGCAGTTATTAGATTTATTTATACTTAGGAACATTCGTATCCAGAACAGAGACTATTTCAATGATCCTAAGTATAATTACCAGAGAGTCAAAGGCTATAAGAGCCTTAATGATCAGTACAAGCCTCTATTTCAGCAATTACATGCTATCAGAGAAAAACATGCCAAGATAGTTAATATGCCTTCGGCTAATATTATCTCTAATAATTTGTTGATAAATATTGCATCGGGTACACAGACTTTAGAAGAGATTGCTTTTCCCAAGAGACTCGGAGAGAATCTAAGGAGCAGAATATTGAGGGATTTAGGCCAAGTAATTGAATCGAGTGTGGTCAAGGACGTAAGTGAGGAATATCACAAGTAAGCTAAAATATACTCCGGCATTGTTTCTGGGAGAGTCGAACTCTCCCATGATTTAAAAACAAATTATAAGGTGTTATCCTTAATGGAGGCAGGTTAGAGGCATTTGATTAACTTCCTTAATGTCCTGCCAGCATCTTGACCGACTGCCGCCGTCGACGCCCTTTTTCGCTATGCTATAATGTACCTATGCGATTGCCTTCATCGAGGATAGGATGGGCATTGATGCCAGGTGCCCTGGTACTCGGTCTTAGTGGTCTTATCGTTGCGGCCCAATCAGGGTTATTCACGGGCGCGCTGGAGGACGAAGCCAGGGAATATGCATTCGTTGTCTGGGGAATCGCCGGCGTAGCTATAGTCATCGGTGCTGCTATCATCATTCTCAACATCATGAAGAAGAGGCGCCACAGGCGATAGTCATGCCTTGTTTCTCTGACCTAGCACTGCCAGCAATAATAATTTTGGAATATAAATCTTTGTTTCAGGGAGAGTTCGACTTCTCCCATTTTAGCTGATGACGAATTCTTACACAATCAACATTGACGGAATTGGGCCAGTATTATTCGAAAAAAGCAGACGAGCCAAGCGTGTAATCATCTCCGTTAGAACCTCAAAAGACGTAAGAGTAGCTGTTCCAGAGCGAACTTCTTTCAAGAAAGCCTTGGAATTCGTCTACCTTAAGAAGAAATGGATTCAAAGGCAATTTGTAAAATTCGAGCAAAACGAAAATCGTAAGAAGGCTTTCACAGATCGTTTCCTTGGCATTAATAAGGTAGATGCAAAAATAACGCTAATAGATAGATTACATCATCTAGCCCAGGAACATGGATTTACGTGTAATAATGTATCCATCAGGGAACAAAGAACACGATGGGGAAGCTGTTCTCATAAAAACAACATTAGTCTGAACTTGAAACTGGTATTGCTGCCCAAAGAACTTATTGACTATGTAATATTGCATGAACTAGTTCACACCCGGATACATAACCATAGCAAGAAATTCTGGGCTGAACTTGACAGATATGCAGGAAACGGCAAAGATATGGCTAAACGGCTTAGGATGAACGACTTGAGGTTATTGTAGTTTATTAGCACAAATCTAACAGAGACTTCACAAACTAGTTAAAATTGTTTCAGGTGGAGTTCGAATCAAACTGAGGTGTTCGTAATGGAAAAAGCGACTATTGAAAATCAGCCCATATTAGACGTAGCGATGTTTGTTGATTGGGAGAATATGCACGGGGTTATTCGGGGTAAAGCAAATGTTTCAGCATTACGAGAGGTAGCTGAAGGTTATGGTAGGTTAGTTGTGGCAAAAGCTTACTCTGACTGGCGTGAACCTCGTTTTCAACAAGACTCTTTTATTCTATACCAGATTGGATTCGAGCCTATCTATGTTCCATCTGGATTTAAGAATAATGTCGATGTTAAACTTGCTTCGGACTGTATTGATCTTGCACATAGATATCCAAACATAGGAATATTCATCCTTGTTACAGGAGATGGGGACTTTATTCACGTTGCTACAGCGTTACGACCTCTCGGTAAGAAAGTAATAGTGATCGCTCAATCTAACAATGCTTCCAGTAGGCTCGGTGATCTAGTTGATACCCTACTTATTTATGAGCAAGATGTAGACCCTCGTGTGGTTAAACCTTCAACAGAGTTACCTAAAAGCAAGCCTTCCGAGGCTCCTAAAAAGCCTGAAAACGTATATAAGAATATTGTTGAGATTATTAAGAATACAGACGGAGCTCCCGCTCTATTAACCAATGTTAAAGACAGATTAATCCGAGATTACGGTGGCTTTGATCAAAAAGATTACGGATTTTCTAAATTCAAAGCTATGATCAAACAAGGAGAAGAACAAGGGTACTTTGCTATTAATACTGCTGGTCTTCGCGATTGGCTAACTCTGCCTCAAGAGGATACTAAAACACCAAAAGTTGAATTACCAAACGAAATAGATAAAGTTTTCACCGTGATGGTTGATCTGATAAAGTCTTCGCCAGATAATCGGTCTCTATTGTCAAATATTAAGCACTCCCTTATAAAAAGATATGGTGGATTTGATGAAACTGTATATGGTTTTAATCAGTTCAAGCAGATGATGGAAGAAGGAGAGCGACTGGGCTATTTTAAACTTGATATTGACAAAAACAAAGCTGACTTCGTCTCTATACCAAAGAAAAAGTCGGGTGACCTACCTCCCGAAACAAATTCCGGCAATAAACGTGATAAAGCAGGTTAATTAAACAAAACACAGCATCTTTGTTTCAGGTGGAGTTCGACTCTGCCCTGCCTCCCCGTCCACGAAGTCGATACCTGTCCGATTGCACATTCCGTCAGAATGTGTAGTTACAGATGGGGAGTGATTATTCGAAGTGAGTTGGGTGAGAATTTACCTACTTTTTCTGACCAAACAACACTTGGCTATTTGAGCCATAGCTCGAATCGCTGTTCACTGACCTCTATACCCCACTGGGTTCCTCTGTGTTGTTCTATAAGTTGGAAACCGGCTTTCTGGTAGAGGTGTCTGGCAGCGCTGAGGCCATCAAAGCTCCAGAGGTATACCCGCTTGTAATCCTTGCTTCGACAAAAATCGATAGCGGTGTTGATGAGCCGGTTGCCGATACCTTTTCCGCGCCAAGCGTCCGACATGATGAACCACCGAAGATGTACTCCCTCACCTTCGGCGTGAACCCCATCGATCGTAATTGAACCTTCAACACGACCCTCCAGCGACGCAGTCCAGAAACCATCACGCTTCTCGTCATATCGCCCGATGAACTCTGTAAGCTCAGTAGCCACCCTTGTCTCAAAGAAGGAGCCGAAACCCCAATGCTCGTGGTAGTAGGTGCCATGAAGTTCGACAACTCGACTGATCGAACCAGGGATATAGTCTTTCACTATCTCTATACCTGACATACAAAGCCTCCAAAGTGCTTTGCCCGGTTGTGGAGCTTAATTACCAAGTTTACTGCAAGTATTAAGTTGAGTATAGTGCTCTAAAAATACTTGGTTTTCGCTGTATAACTATGCTTAGGCAATGATTAATCTTAATATATAACCTGAAGTTAGTAATCGGCAAATGAAAAAGCCAAATTGTATACTATGGAAATCGTTAGATTGGCTCTCAAAAACCCCAATGAGCTGTGGGCAAGCGATTGCTGCCACCTTAAAGTGATAGACTGGGGCTGGTACTACCTGGTAAGCGTCATGGATGATTGTAGCCGCTTTATTCTGGCCTGGGATCTTAAGGTAGACATGGCGGGTAGCTCTCTGGAGGATGTGGTCCAGCAGGCGGTGGACTTTACCGGGATGACCGATGTACCACTGGAGGACCGGACGGTGCTGTTATCTGATAATGGGGCAGGCTACATTTCTCATCAATTCAACCAATACCTGAGACTGGTGGGGATAAGGCATATTACCGCCTTGCCCTTCCATCCTCAGACCAATGGCAAGATTGAGAGGTACCATCGCACCCTCAAAGGTGAGCTTAACCAGTTGCCCCATGAGATGCCGGGTGAGTTAAAAGAAGCGATTAGAGGATTTATCGAATACTATAACTACAGGCGTTATCACGAAGGACTGGGGAATGTCACCCCCTATGACGTCTATACTGGCAAGCATCATGAAATAATCCGGAGAAGAAAGGAGGTAAAAAGCAAGACATTAGCAGAAAGAAGGAACTATAATAGAAGTGCCAGAAAGCAGAGCAATGACCCTTAAAGTGTCGGGTATTCGCCAAAGCCTATTTGCCTCAATGTCGCTGGCGACATACACTGGTTACTTAGGATAAACAGTATTATGCAAAGACCTCAAGAAAGATTTGGCATTATTTCAAAAGGGGTTGGCTTCCTAAAAAGGCAACAGCGCGATTGGAAACTTACGGTGGGGCGAGCATCCCTGAGTAGATTCCTTTATCAAATCGTGTTTCCTTATCAGTCTGTTTATACTGTGGCCTTGGGGGCAACCAGGACACAGCTAGGCATCGTCAATTCTGTTGGAATGGGTATCGCCGGCTTATTGGGTCCGCTCACCGGGTGGCTGATCGACCGGAGAACACCTAAAATGGTTTACCTTATTGGTATTTGTTTACTGGTCTTGGCATATCTCACCTACGGTGTGGCCCAGAGCTGGGTAATTATTATCATTGCTATGATTGCATACCAACTAGGATATGCAATAAGCGATCATGGTTGCTGGGTTTTTTGTGCTAATTTACTAATAAACGAGGACCGAGGTACCGGGACGGGTTTCTGTGAAACTCTCGGTGGGGGATTATTCGGTATTATCGGACCAATGTTTGGGGCTTTTCTAGTGGCGTTTTTTGGTGGTGTAAATATTATTGGAATCAGGCCATTATTCTTTATTAGCTTGGCAGGTACTATTGGTGCATTTCTTCTAATACTCACTCAACTGTCCAACCGGAGATGGGCAAGCCCGGTTGAGACCAGGCCTAATTTCATCAAAGATCTATTTCAGGTATTCCGACAGGGGTATAACCTAAAGCGCATGCTTATTATCATCGCCATGACCTATGTACCCTATGGTATGATTCTTCCGTTTACTCAAGTCTTCGCGCATGAGGTTAAGGGAGCTGACGAATATATACTGGGGGCAATGGTTTCTGGCATGGGATTAACAGTCCTAGTGCTTAGCATTCCTCTAGGTAGGTTGGCCGATAGGATTGGACGGAAAAAGGTTATCTATTTGATATCACCTATTTTTTATGCTTCTAGCTTGCTACTTATCTGGGCGCCAAACCCTGGGTTTCTGATAATGGCCGGTACCTTGCAGGGTTTCTTCTGGATATTGTTAAATATCACGGGGGCTATGGCCGTTGAGCTCGTTCCTTCAGAACAAATGGGTAGATGGTTAGGAATCATACGGTTTTTTGAAATGTTAGCCGCCGCTTCTACCGCCCTTCTAGCCGGGCTTATCTGGGACAACATTGGTTCAGTATACCTGTTTCTCACTGCTATCGGGCTAGACCTCTTTATTAAGATTCCATTACTGATAAAGATGCCCGAGACACTATGGTTGCATAAGCCATCAGCTGGTTGTCGGAACTAAAGGTGCAACTGTGTAAATCGTCAGCAGGGACTGTTGCCGAAGTACTTTCGCAAGCAGAAAAAATGCAATACATGACACGGGTAATTTCTTTTCCTGCATCGGGTTTTCCTCAACGCTTATTCAGGAGAATAATAGGATGTCCCGCTAGATTCTCCTGACATTTTCTGTCCGATTATAGGGGGGCATTCCAAATTTTAAACCTTAGTGGTCAGCCGTACCTACCTAACAGTTACCCTGAATTTATCCTGGTAAGCATCTCTGAGAATTTCCACCATGCCCTCCATGGTCATCTTCCGTGGGTTAGCCAAGGAAGTCTCATCCGCCAAGGCTAGTTTGGCGAGTTCTTCAAAGTCTTGTTCTTTGACACCAACATCTTTCAATGTGGGTATTCTGAGTATTCTCAAAAGCTTTACTATCCCATCGATTGATTTTCCAGCCGCTTCCATCAAGGGAAGTCCGTCCACATTCTCGCCCATAGCTTCTGCCATATTAACAAATCTCTCCGGGCATGCTCCCAGGTTATATTCCATCACATATGGGAAAAAGATTGCCATAGCAAGGCCATGATGTACGTCGTATAACCCACCTATGGCATGGCCTAAGCAATGGATAGCCCCGCAATCCGTAACTCCAAGTACTATCCCGGCCATTAAACTACCAAGCATCATATTGTCTCTAGCTTCCAGATTTCCTCAACATCTTCGTCCTCCTTATCTGCCAGAAACTGAGAAGGACACTAGCCATCGCCATATTGCTCTGACGATTCCGGTGCCCTTTATCATCACACTTACCCCCTACACCAGCACTATAATGTCATTCTCAGGTCTCTTTCATATGTTGGAGCTTGAGTATGAACCTCAATGGTCAGATTGTCAATACCCAGTAGTTCAAGCTCTCAAGTACAGGTATAACAAGAAGTCAGAAGGTGACATTACAGTCTATTGAGCAATAACCACCGTGTGAATCAATATATAGCATGACAGTTCTCCCTGCATCAGAGAAGGAAGGTAGGGTTATGCTAAAAGAACTCAAGGATTTCGTTATGCGGGGCAACATATTAGATGTGGCTACTGATTTTCAATTCTACCACGATGCCTTCAATGTTCTTGAGAAAGAATAGCCGTTCAAAATCACCCAAAAAAACATGCCTCTGTAGTTCATCGGTAATTGCCACGGCCTCGGGCGCTGTCCACTCATTAACTCCGATTAATAACCAACACTCGTCGCACTGTTTTTTATAGTTGGGAATCTTTGACTGTTTTTTATTTATTAGATTTTGGATTTCATCAATCCCAGTTCTCAACCAGTTTACATGGATTCGCTCGAAACTGTGGTGTGGAAGCAGTGTATGCCCATTTACTTTTCCCAAACGGATAATTATCCACTTAATGTGTTTAAGACCTGATTCATAATAAGGCCAAGATTTCGTGTCATCAATTTTAGGGATTTTCTCTTTTACGAACTCTACTAATTCTTCTGCGGCTTTGTCGATATCAATGAGGTCACGGTCTGAACGAAATTGCACTTTAACCTCGACAGTTTTCAAACCAATTTGCTTTGCAATCTGACCTGCCTTTTTTAGGCATTTATCCTGGTCAGTTCTTAGAGGTGCTAATAACTCTTTGACTGGTGAGGTCACCTCAAGTCCAATCTTTTTTTGTGAAATAGAAAATAAGTAATCCGGCTCAGGTGGTTTTCCCCTACGAGAGTTTTGGATATGGAGATCTGTTCTTGCTGATCTAAATGTTTCGAAAAAACTCTGCTCTTTTTCCCACTTATTTGGATTTGAATACAAAGTGCGCACTTACGTCACCATTTCTCTTGATCCATTTATTATATTATAGCTCCTCGAGGCTAACAATACATCTAAATGTGGCCTCCGGAAATATCTGCACCTTGTTGGCATACGGCATATCCTGGCGGCACCTTTCCATCCCCAGACCAACGGGAAGCTGGAACGTTACCACCAGACCATTAAGCGGGAAGTGAACCAGGTTCCTTATGGATTCCCTGGTCAGCTGGAGAGGGCCATCGCCGATTTCGTTGAATACTACAACTTACACCGATACCACAAGGCCCTGGATAACGTGACGCCCGCTGATGTCCTCCATGACAGGAGAGAACAGATCCTACAGTGTAGAAAGGAGGTTCAAATACAAACAATTAATCGTCGCAGAGACTACAACCAGGGCCTCAGGGAGCTTGTTAATGCCGCCTGATTATGCCAAAGTGTTCGGTTCAAAAAGTGTCCCATTTCACTGATTGACAACACGCACGGACAAGCTTCGATTTCGACCTCGGCCCGCATCCTGAACTTGGCCACGATGTAACACCAGGGGTTGACTACGAATTCATTCCGAATGGAGCGATGCCTTACAACCCGTAATGTAAGTTACACGGGATTCACCGGATACACATGTACAGGGCTCCAACCAACAGGAAGGAGTCCTGTACTCTATTCTGTACCCCCTCTCTGCGGGCAGGCTAGTTACCAGGTACTCTTTTGCTATCTACCGCCCTGTATCTCGGATAAGACAGCGCGTAAAACATCATCGCCCTGGTGCCAGGTACCTACGGGGGATCCATTTTTATCCTGACCCATACTGCGGATCCAAAACGAATCATAGAACTCGCTGACTTGAACGATAAGCCGTTCATCGGGCTGGAAAGAGCCTTTACTATGAGCGACCTCTACAGCTTGGATTAGTTCCTCTGCCTGTGTGAAGCGTATCGACATTTCCTGGACAGCCTTGTTTTCGTCCGTATATCCTCCACCCCAGGCGATCTGCAAAAATAGAGCTAGTGGGCCCCGCACAAGATAGTAATGCATCGCCCACGATTGCGTACCGTGCCCGGCATGTCCTAATAACAGATAATTCGCGACAGGCTCCTTCGCCACTTCCAGCACGTACTGGCGTATCTCGTAGAGCCAGGGAATATTGGAACGGGTCCCATAAACCCAGTCTTCTATTTTAGTAAAGTCCTGCTGCATTTCCGCTGGAATGAACGGGAATGGAATCCCTGCTTGCGCGAAGAGCCGCTGAGCTTCCTGTAGAGCCGGAGATTCCCTGTGTTTCTGTGAATTCATGGTTTCTCCATTCTTTGTTAAACATACTATTTCTTTGATTCCGTTATGACGGGACCATCTTCCTTGCCTATCAATGGTTTGAGTACCTTAGCTAACGATTTTAAGCGGTCAATGGTCGAATTGATCTCTGCTTCAGGTAGAAGACCGGCGAGAGCATCTATAATATTCTGTGCGCCGTTTTCAGCCATGTCAATAATGCGCTTGGCAAACTCTTGGTCTATTTCCTCCAACTGCACAGGCATTTTACCATAGGTTCCTCGCTCTATATCCATTACTGCATACTTATAATTTAGATATTCAGACCCTTCTGCGTTTTTGAATTTCATCACTTCAGTTAACCGCTGGTTGTAGCGCTCAACTGTTGCTCCAGTAAATTCTTCACCGAATGCCAAATCGAGGTCAATGCCCTTGACGCCCTTGACAACACCACCTTCGACCTCAAATATATAGTTACCTGAGTGGCGGTCAACCTGTCCGGCAACGATATCCAGCAGGAATAAATTCGACAAGGACTTCTGGACATGCGGCTGGGCTTTCTCTTTCCCCGTTGCTTCCTCGCCAGTTGGTTTCTTTTTTACAACCTGAGCCATGACAGTTCCTATTTTGCCCTCGTGCATAGCCAGGAATGTAGGCGGTATAACATTCGCTCCCAACACTTTATCCAGTTCATACATTGCCATAGTACGCCGGTGATAGCCGGGCATTGTAGTA
>Ga0209977_10000872_pt1 | contig 12599 bp, 12 predicted proteins | sample SumtaG_2_FD_183113 | JGI IMG/M metagenome (GOLD analysis project Ga0209977, IMG submission 183113) | Deep subsurface microbial communities from Indian Ocean to uncover new lineages of life (NeLLi) - Sumatra_00607 metaG (SPAdes) (version 2) | ecosystem: Environmental > Aquatic > Marine > Oceanic... | reverse complement strand
CAGAGGGAAACTTATAAACGTGAGCCATAGGATAATCGTCCTCTAAGTATGGCTTCGCTAAGTTTAGGATTAATATTCCAACATCTGGTCTTTTATTATGTAAGTCATTCAATATCATTTTTATCAACGTTGATTTTCCCGTTCCAGTTTTCCCAAAAATATTCAAATGGGTTGTGAGACCGTCTATTTCAATTAATCCTAAATCAGTACTTAAGACTCCGTCTTTCAATTTTTCTCCGATATAAATGAAATTAGGATCCTTTTTAGAAATCGGCAAATTGATTGAATTTCTGTTTTCTAATACAGGAGGATTTAACAAAGGCATTTCATGTGGGATATCGAAGTCGATCTCATCAGATCTCATAAATTTCGGCATTACTTCTCTGGGAAGATTTTGACCTGGACCAATTCCATAATCAGATCTCTTTGGAAATACATTGCAGGTTAATAGAGCAATCCAATTAATTGGAGAGAGCGACTTATATTCTGCTTTAATATATGGTGGTATGGACATATCGGAAATAAAGTATCTAAGAACAGCGTTAATCGAAGATTCTTGCTTATCGAAATTCATAAAATAATTTTGGGTAGGATTTAAAGAAATGAAAATTCTTAGCATATAACTCAATGGATCTGGTGATATATGTAAATCATCCCTTTTCCATAAAATAAATATATTTGCATCTATTTTTCTTTGAGGCGTCTTATAATAATTAATTATCTTCCTAAGAAACTGAAATTTTATTGGAGGATGAGAGGGAATAATTATTTCATAAAGGCGTCTTTTTACCTCTAAATATTTCGAATAGAGAGGATACACGCTCACTTTACCATCTAATCCTTTATATTTCTCTTGTAGATTCATCAATAAAGCCTCACCTAATTCTTCAGCCTTTTCGGCGGTTTTAGCATACATGAAAAAATCCCATGAAAAACCCTTATTTACATTAAATTCCACTCCATAAGTTAAATTATCTCCAAAGGGATCATATAACCACGAAGCACGCATTAACCTGTTATTTCTTACTTGCGGATCTCCCGTTACATCATCGCTTACACAGGGCAATACTTGTGTTATTTTAATTCTTGAATTGTATCCTACTATTTCCATTTCCATTTATAAAATTCCTCCTTTTTCTTCACCATTGGGCTCCTTTTTCTCTTGTTCTTTTAGGGTGAAACTGTCTCATCACTCTTCTGCGTTTGATACGATTTGAACCAGATAATCTCTTATTCTTAAAGTTACCCTGGGACAACCGGATTACTCCCGTAAAAGAGTATTTAAATGCGTAATATATCAATAGAATGAAAATGTAATTGACGATCTCGTGTACGATAGGAATTTGCTGTGCGTTAATAATTATCCACACTGAAAAAATTGAGATAACTACCAGAAAAATTTGGTAAAATGTGTACCCAAAATCATAAGTGAACGCAGATGCTATCTGAGATAGATCGCCAGTAGAAGGCGCGGCACCTAAAAGCAATGATACCATAAGAAACACGTAAAATATCGCTACGATGTCTATAATATTTGGGTTAGATAATTCGTTGAGAAGAAAAAAGAAGATCCAGAAAGAAATAAATAATGGGGCTAAACCTACTACGAGAGCTTGTAAGAAACTTATCTTTGAATCAGCTTGAATGTTTACTTGTCCACCGTAGATTTTATTACTAGGTCGCTCATTTTCCACTTTCTTCAATAAGGTGACGTTATTGATCTTAGTATTTGTAACTATACACATAAGAACGTGCGAAATCTCGTGAACGATAACTCCAATTATGGCTACTACCTGGACTGCTATTTTTAGAGGTTTATACCCTACATTAAAAAATAAAGCGGATAATACGAGCGAAACCAGTAAAAACCCTAAAACAAACGGTATTTCTTCAAACATTTTTATCACTCTTTTTATTAATTATTTTTATTTTTTTATTATTTAATTTGTAATATCAATTCGTTTCAAGTCCTAAAACTACGATTATATTTAAAGAAAAATTCAACGATTATTTTTTGATAAAATTATTTATTGAAATTTTTGAATTATTTTGAGTATTTAAAGAAAAAATTAGTTATCAAAAGATTTTAAGTAATACCAACTTATTGAGTGGTATAGACAAAAAAAAAAGAAGAAAACAATAACAAAAATAATTAAGGTAATGATTTTGAAGTCAAGTACATCAGATCATAAAGATTTAAAGAAATTATATGATAAAGGATATAGCTATTTTAAGAATAAGGAATTTGATAAAACAATTGAGTATTGTACAAAAATAATAGAATTAGATTCAACTCAATATCGCGCTTGGTATCTATTAGGTCATGCCTATCTTAAAAGAGGTATTAAAGATTCAAATAATGAAGATTACAATAAAGCAATTGAGAGTTATAGAAAGATTATTGATCTTAATATCAAAAAATCTAATCTATGGAATGCTTGGTTCGGAATGGTTTCAGCATATAAAGAATTAGGAAACGACATGAAAGCTAAAGAATGTTATGACAAAGGGAAGAAATCAGAGCAGGAATACATTGATTCTTTTAAACCAAAATATCTTTCCACTTGGCGGAACAAGTGGATTACGGCAGGAGCGGGTTCCATAGATGATTTTATCAGTGCTTTCGAGGCGTTAGCAAAAATGTTTAAGGAATGGAAAGAATGGGGAATTAAACTCTATCCCGATAGTTCGACAGGAGACGATTACGCTGAGTTTTACACGGAAGATATGGAAGTTGCGATCAAGGCGAATTTTATGTTTACTACTGGCGACGACGATGAGACTGCGTATTTACTAACTCATCACGGAAAGGAAGTGAAAATTCCTAAAGAAATGTTGCCCTAAAAATTATTCTTAAAAATTTACTTAATGTGTCTATCTAAAAATTGTTCAACTTTTTTTATCAAGATTTTTTTTCCTTTAAATAAAATTAAATTGTAGAATAAATAATTACGACGTGAAAATTAATAACGATGAATGATAAATATAATTACCAGTATAAAACGAGGCAACAAAAATATGGCAGGTGACGATCATAAATTTGACGTACGAGGAGGTATTTCCAACCATATAGCTCTAAAAATTAGAGAATTATTAGAAACACCTTTAAACGAATACCAAGACCCCGCTTGGGTTCAAGCAGCCGAAATATTCGCAGAGATCGTTGCTCCATGCGGAGCTTTCCCCTCTAAAGCGTTGCACGATTTAGGAGTAGATATCGCGAAAGAGGCAGAAAAACGCGGTAACCGAGCCACATATCAAGCGATTCCCGGCATGTACAACGAGAGAACGGTGTCCGGCTCTATGACCGCAGGTGGCGACACCAGAGTAGTCGATTATTCCAAAACCATAGAGTCGATTAAGTCGTGGCTAAGTAGTTACGAAAAGAGCTTCAAATAACTCCTTTTTTTTTTTATTTTTTTACTTTTACGATTATTAAAGCAGAATCCGGCTCCTTTAGGGGCAGGTAGTTCAATTATTTTTTAGGTTTTTTCCTTTAAATAAAACAAATAGTATTTCGCTTAAACAACTAAAAAAAAGTTACCAATATCCCGAAACTCAACTTAATAATTAATAATAATTTTTCTTTTAAATATTCCTGTTTTTAAATCTATTCATTATGGTAGTATTCGATTATTTGAAAGGTGTTTTGGAAGGTATTGAGTATTTAATCGCACTTGGTTCGATTTTAGGCTTATTGGGGTTCGTAATTGGGATGATTTTCCTAATCTGGGGTGGTAATCGGTATCGAAATAAGATGATTGGCGTTATTATCGCGTCCTTCGTACTTTTGGCTGTGTGCGGGCTTAACACTGGGATTAAATACTTCAGGATTTTTAGATAAAAAAAAAAAAAAATTAAACCAACCCTAAAGGGGAAACCATGGCAATTTACCTCCTTCTATGCAGAGTAAACTTGCTACGGAATTCGTGAATTGTGTTAAACTCAACCTTCCTTCAACATTTTCAAACAGAATAGGATATGTTCCAGGCCACTCTAAGGCTTCAATTTGCTCAAAAGTAATACTTGGATCGATCATCTGCATTACCTCAAACAATCCATAAGGGCCTTCACCGCAATATCCCCAAGTCAAGCCAGACATCCACAATTGAGCGTTTTCGCCAATTACAATAGCATATTGGTGATAAAGTTCTGGATTCAACTGCCATTCTCGTTCTGCGAAGTAAAGAACAATATACTTAACCTTATCCACCTTATCAAAATGCTCCTTAAAAAATCTCAGAGCGTCTCGAGTAGATTTTAACTGACCTTGTTTAATAATTTGCATAATAATATTTTAAAATAAAAGTATTTAAAAGAAAAAATAAATTGAATCCAAGAACAATAATTAAAAAATCATATTTTACCTTTTAGGTTCCATCTGAGACTCTTTAATGAATTGTATATAAAAAAAAAAATTTCAAATTAAAATTAAGATATTGTTTATTGAAAAACATATGTTCCTTAATTGATAATCAAATTTTTTATTAGATAAATGTCATATTTAATTAGAATCAATTTCATTGAGATACAAAAATCATTAGATTTTACTGGATAAAATATGACAGATTTAACAAAGTTTATTCAGAAAGATTCAAGCAAAAAAATAACCTTAGAGAAATTAGAAGCTTTTTTATGGAAATCAGCCGATATTCTTAGGGGATATTAATGGCAGACAGCTGGATTTAAGATGGTAAAATTATAATGAATGCCCATAAATCAATTGAAGAGTTAATAAGAAAGACTAAAAAATGGATGTGTGAATATGATCCTATAATTTTATATAAATGGATCTTTATAACTTCAATTCATCCATCAAATCAAATTTATTTAGCTAGGTTTGATTTCCTTTTATCTATTTTAACTTCTTTAAATGACAGCGATTTTAAAAAAAAAAGATTTAATTACGAGAGATTTAATGGTTATATAAATGAGTTCAAACAAAATTCTGATGCCCTTTTTTTTTATAGTGAGGACTTCGTACCATTTTCTCAATTGAAGTTAATTCCATATTTTTTTGAGAGAGAGAAGTATTATTTTTTCTATGGGCAAAGTGAAAGACCATATGAATTATTGAGGAATTTAGATAAAATTTTCATGTTAGAACTTAATGATTTTACTGAATGTTTATTATTAAAGGAAATTTTTATTCAGGTCTTAAACTATCAAACTTCTATTCTAATAAAATTAAGCGAAATCGAAGAGTCTAAGATTGAACTTAAAAATGGCATTTATATACCTTCGCTTGATTTTTATAATCAGATAAATGATCTAATTCTTATCAAAGAACAAGAGATTTTAGATAAGAGAATTATTCTTGAAATTGGTCATTCCAATAAGAATCTCATTGAAAACTTTGAGCAAATAATTTATGGGAAGTTTTTTAGAAATCTATATATTAGATTTTCGGAAAATGAGTATGCTTTAATACTTCCAGAATTACATATTGAAATACTGTATGATATATATATAAAGATAATTGGGGAATCAAACAATCGAGATACTATTGAAAATAGTATTCAAAATAATGTTAAAAAAGTTATTCATAATGAACTTAGCTATCTTTTTGATAATATAAATGAAGAAATTATAAGCAAGGATGGGAAAAAATTTGATAATTTTGATTTTATTATATTAATCCAACAGAATCTCTTCATAATTAAAATTGCAGATTTATTCTCCAAAGACGATTTAGATTCTAGAATTTCTGAATGCTATTCAACTCTCGATATGGTAGAAAAAGACATTAAAAATGGTATTTTTGCCGAATTTCGAGATTACATTGATATCTATAAAATTATTTTATTTGAATCTTTAAACATCGCACCTCACAGTATCAGTTTTGATTTTGAAAGAAATAGTCAAATGACAGTATTTAGTCTCATGGACTTCATCAGTATACTTCAGTTTTCTAAATCACCACTATCATTCTTAAAGTTCTTAGAAGAGAAATATTCTATCAGCAATTTGCGAACAATTGATGAAATAAATATTTTTGCCTTGTTCCTTCAAAATAATGAATCCATACCTTCATTAGGGGTAGATATAGAGACTATTTATCCGCATTTATGGTCGCATTTTTACGATAGATATTTATATGTTAAATATCAGGATTCTATTTATGAATTGATCGAACGTGAATTTCCAAATAAATTCAATAAAATAAAAAAGTGGAGGGATGAACAAGATCTATATGAATGTTTTGATACAAGGACGATGGATTCTGCTAACGTTATTAAACTAAGAAATAGATTAATATGGATAATTAATCCCGAATTTAAACCTCCTCTTAAACTTGAAGACATAGAATTTGCAATGCGAGTTATTGGTCCACTTTATTCAGATTATCTTCAAAGGATTATAAACCAATTTAAATTTCTAATATCCACTTATACATCCTCAGAGAAATATGCCATTTTTCTTATTCCTCAAATGATTTGTTCTCAATATTCCACATATAAAAAATTTGAAGATTTTTATACGCAAGTAAATGAGGAGAATCCGATTATTGTCCACTCATTCCATAATGCGCAATTGAAATTAATTTCAATTGTTTTTTATGATCATATACTTTGGGCAAAAAAGTTCTCCAATAATAAATCCAATGAGAATGCTCTTTATGCAATTAAACAATTAATTTATAGTGTTTTTAAATTTTTTGAATCAAAATTACCTCAAGAGGAAGTTTTGCAAAAAGCTGATGAGTTTATTGATAAACACTTTATATCTCATGACCGTGATTATTTTCTTGAATCTCTCCCAGCTAGAAATCAAATGATAAAGAAATATTCTCCATATTTAAAATTAAATTCAACTGATCAAGAAAGAGTCATCAAAGAAGCCGAAAATTATCTTAGAGAGAATCTAATTCCAAAAGGGATTCTAAATTCTGAAGAATCTAAAAAATTACTTAATGATCTATATAAATTCTTATATCAAAAACTTGAGAAATTATTGAGTGGATATGATATTACCATCCTTTACTTCGCTTATACACAATTAGAATTACTTGAAGGGCAAAGATATTTGATATATATCGAAGCAGGGATGAGAGATCCAAGAATTATTGACAAAGGATATCTCCAATATTTTTCAAATAAAAGTGATGAGATAAGTAAACTGTCTATTACACAAAGATTTATTATCTCGTGTATTTTAAAACAAGAATTAAGCAATACGAAGCAGATTAATAGTATTGACTATGGATACATTCAAGCCCTTTCCCTCTATTTAATTTCAATCTCTCAAAAATCAGAATTTATCCATTCAGGCATGATTGAGTACAATATGATCATAAAAGAGTTTAAAAAATTTGATGAATCCCAAACTAGAGCTGTATTTAATTTAGAAACATTCAAAGAAACTGAAGCTAAAAATAGACTCGAATCAACAAGAACATTTTTTAATAATGTTAAAAAATTATCCGAAGAGGAAAAAATAACTGAGAATGAAATAGAAGATGAAATCATTATGATTGAAGAATTAGAAGATTCATTTCAGACTCAATTGTCCTTTTCATTTACAAATATGATGAGGATTATATGGATTCTAAGCTCACTAAAGTATAATCAGGAAGACTTGAGGAAAATGTTTCCCCTTGTTTTGATTAAAAAAGAACACTTAATCCAACTTTTAAAAGAGGAATATAAACAACAATATAAAAATAAAACAGGAATTCAACAAAATACTACTGTTGAAGAAATAAATTTAATTTTAAATCATCTAAGCTTAAGCTTTAATTCTTACAAAGATCAAGAGATACTTTTAAGAACGCGTTTAATTAAGAAAAAGGAAAGAATGACGATCTGCCCATTGATACAAGTAAATAATCATATCTTATTTGGTCGAGAATCTTGTAGCGCAGCATTTCGAGTTTGGAGGAGAAGTATCTTTGCAGGAGTATTTCCTTATGAATTATCTCCTGAGGATCCTATTAATGTTGCTTTACAAAAAATTCATTCATTTCAAGACAAGATTTTTGAGGATGAATGTGGTGAGATTGCTGAAAGAACGTTAGGAGAGGAAAACTACATAATAAGGCTTAAAAATTTTAAAAGAATTTCCAAATTATTACCTAAATATCCCCCGTGTGGAGAGATTGATTTGTTAGCTTTGAATATAGGATTAAAAATCTGTTTTATATTGGATGCAAAAAATTATTTCTTGAAACTCCATCCTCAAAATATCAAGAATGAAATTAATCGATTTATTCTAAATTCCAAATCTGATTTAGAAAAATTACATCAGAAAGAGCAATTTATAAAAAAAAATCTCGAACTAATCTTTGATTATTTTAAAGTTGTTGAAAGAACTAATTGGAAATTTAAAAGAGGATTTATGGTAAAACACAATTTTCCTAGTGCTTATGTTCCTAATTTGGATGTAGACTTTGTTTTTCAAGATGAGTTAGAGATATACTTGAAATCTAATTAAAACAAATTATTACATTCAAACTCTAATTACAATCTTTTATTTATACTAGTATAAGGTATTTATAAAACTCCTATAATTAAATTAGATATCCAAATAAGTCTAAGAGTTTATTTACTTAAGATCCAATAAAAATTAAGAGAATTTGTCAACGTTAAGGGTCGTCAACTCTTAACGGTGATCATTTTATCTTCCCCCTTTTGCTATTAATTGAGGATAAGATTCGATAAGTTTCTTATCAAACATAAGTCCAATAACCAATAGAGTGTAAGAAATAAATGATAATAACTCTTGATTCAATTCTATTTTACTGTTTATTTCTAATTTATTTATTCCCAAATTTTCTCCTGATAATTTCAATTCATTTAGTTTTATTAAAAATAGTGATGTAATTTTTCCATCAGCGTGAATATATTGATTTCTTATAAGTTTAATACCCTGAAGAATGTTTATCTGTTCTTCTTTTATTTCATGTTTAATCCCTAATGGATTAATAGCTCTTTCAAAAACTAACTTGTAATTTTTATAAAAAACATCATGTAGAAAGTGTTCTGCACCAAGCTCTTGTATTAATTCTATTTTTTGTTCCGGAAGCATTTCAAACTCTTCAACCGTAATTGATTTTTTTTTAATAATATCAGGGCGCTGTAAAATGATAAATTTGAAACATTTATAGAGATATTTCTCAAATTCCGTTACTTTTAAAATAAGATCATTAATATATTCGACCTCAATATAATTTTCAAAAGTGAAAGATTTACTGACTTCAAGAAAGAAATCATAAGAAAATTTATATTCCTCATCTCCGAACATTCCTTTTTTTAGATCCGTGAAGCGTTTATAGCGTTTGGTTCCGTTTTCATCAGAAGAATTCTTATATATCATTGTTCCTAGAGTAATGAGTTTGCTTGGATCTTTAACTATAATTTTTGTCTTTTTAAAGAAATCGTTTAACATTGAGTTTTTTAACTTAAATAAATCTATTAATTTATTCAAATTTTTCATAAATTCAATAAAAAATACCGAAAAGTTCTCATATTTCATTGTATTTTTGCCAATTTTTAATTTAACTAAATTTTATTTCAATAATATGATATATTTTTTGCCACTTCCACTAATACCAGTTACAACTACAAGCTTATTGCGTGGAATTTTCACATCAATATTCTTTAAGTTATTCTGCCTAGCTCCCTTAATGACGATATAATCATGCATATTCTAATATTTTCTTTTAAGATATCTTAATTCTGGAAATCAAAAAAGTTTTTCTAAAGTGATATAAAACCTTATACTTGTATTAACAATTAAAAAATAATAGAGAAAAACTGATTGATCAATTTTTAAATTATCAACATCTAAATTGAAATTTCATTTATCTTTTTTGCTAAAGCTAATTATTATCTGGTCGCAACAACATTCACTTAAAAATTGTTGGTACTTATTTAAAGTTGGAAAATATTTTTCGTAGTTCTAATTATGATGCGTATATATTTCATTATTAAAAAAAAAGATAATGGAAAATTACTTGGAAGAAAAGAAAAATAAAATCTTGTGAGGGTATATATTGATTACAAATTCCTCAAATTATTTATGATTTTTACCAATTTCACTCAATAATCCAAAATTATGGTCTAATGAAAAATTGTTGTTTAAAAATCTGGATGATTTAAATTCCAAAGACTAATATATCTCAATTCTTATAATTATTTTAAAATCTAATAAATAGACAAATTTGATCCTTATGAGTAATATAGATATTCAAGCTCTTTATGAACAATTTCACTCAATATTCGAAATGGCTATCAATCATTTTAAAGCAATAAAAAACAAAAGTATTATTAGTAGAAGAGAAGTTGCTATTTCTTATAGTTTTTTTGATAGTTTTAATTTAGCTAGATTAGATCTTCTTAAATTACGCACATCTCTTAAATTTTCAATCAATATAGAATATTATCCAAAATCGTATTATACCAAGCTTAGTAGTGATGAGCTCATCGGTCTATTGAATTCCTTAATTATCGAGTGTAGCAAAGCTCTAGGAACAATAAAAAGTAGTATGAAATATAATATTTCAGACAATGAAAAAGATAAAATTGATTCCTTAAGAAAACAAATTAATCTAATGAATTTATCTACATTGGTTGAAAAAAATATCACCAAAGCGATAGATAATTTTGAAAACGGTAATTTTTTAGGATGTTCTTTGATAACTAGCAGAGTGATTACTTATACAATAAATAAACTCCCCATTGAATATATACCAGATAAGAAGGTCTTTATAAAAAAGGGTTCTACTGAAAAAAAAATTGAGTTTCTAATTGATAATAACATCATTAAAAAAGAGCAAAAGGATCAAAAATTAAGAACTATAAAATACATAAAAAGAGCAAGAGACTTCTTAGTTCATGATTTAAACATATCTCCAAACGCTTCAGATGCGGTATCATTATTAGGAGATTGTTTAGATATTCTTAAAGTAAAAAAAGATGTTGATTCTTTTAAAGAAATTTTAATCTCTAAAAATAAATATAAATCCTTAGAACAATAATTAAAATTTTCCGCTTCCACTAAATGAATTTAGAACAAAAAAAGGTTATTGAAAGAATCATAAAAGATTTTGATAGTTTAAGCAAGGAGGAGATAAAACGCTCTCTTATAAACATGTTAGAAACGGAATCTCATTCCTTTAAGCAGTTATGGAACTCAAAAAGTGACACAATTTGGAGAAAATATTTAAATCATTACTGGGATTTAATAAAATCTTCTAATTTCGCTTTAACAAAAGAAATAGAGCAAATAAAACACAGTACGATCAAAGAATTGAGTCCTAAAGAATGGTATGACTTTCTCTTAGACAAGTATTTCGTCTGGAAATACACTGCAGCAAATAGATATGCATCAACCACTAAACATTTTAGAAAATATGAAATCGAAAATAAATTAGATGAGTTATTATTGCTGCGCGACGAAATACTAAGCTTAAAAGATGAAGCCATCGAGAAAGCATTAAGAAAAACAGCTGAAATAAAGGGATTAGGTATTGCCGGTGCTTCGGGATTATTATCAATTTTATTCCCTTCTAAATATGGAACGGTAGATCAATTTGTTGTAAAGAGATTATTAGAAATTCATGATCTCCCAGAACGAAAAATAATTACTGAGATCAAGCCTGAAAGTATTAATCCCTCTCAAGGAGCTATTTTGATCGAGATCTTAAGAAGAAAAGCTGATGAATTAAATATTCAAAATAAAACGGATTTCTGGACACCAAGAGAAGTCGATATGGTTTTATGGTCTTATGGGCGCTGACCAAAAATTTATTCTTTTGAAGAAATAGGAAAAAAAAAGCTAAAAAAAATTTAACATTATTTTATTGTTTAGGATTATAATTTGTATAAATATCTAAAAATTGAAGTTCCCGTATTTTATGAAATGGATAGACACAGATGTTATTTTCAAGATTAAAACAATGACTTCCTTTTTTTACAGGGGATTTGGCTATACTGTTAATAATCTCAATTAGACATTCAGAAATGCTCTTAACGACTAATTTTTTTACATTTCTTATCTCCAATAGTTCGAGCTCCGATAAAATCTTCTCTATATATTCAGTTTTTCTTTCTTCAGCTTTAGTTTTCGGAAATCTATCAGCAGATTCATAAATTAAATATAAATTGTATATAAATTCTCTGTTATAACCGCTATTTAGAACCGTTATTGTTTCTCTAAAATTTTTAGCGATTATCTCAGGATCGGTATTTTTTGTGTTAGTATTTATATTTGATTTAACATTATATAGAGAGATACTTTCAGAACCGGGTTTAACCCCTATTACGTCGATGTCTATCCATCTACTTGTTTCTTTCTTAAAAAAATCATAATCGATTTGAGTTATTTCTCGATTTACTATTCTTGCCCATAAACTAACGTATCCTTCTCTTACATCTTTCATAGTAATCACTTGAATTTATTTAATAACAAAATAAAACTCATATTATATAACTTATTGTACAACTCCACAAGAATAAAAAAAAGAACAAAGATCCTCTAATTTGAGCCGAAATATATAGGTTAAGAGATAATTAAACTCGTGTTAGAGTTTAATAGAGGGCTTAATCAGGCGTACGAAGCGTTTTATCGCCTTGAAATCCAATGTTAGCTCAAATTAT
>Ga0209977_10000871_pt1 | contig 12605 bp, 16 predicted proteins | sample SumtaG_2_FD_183113 | JGI IMG/M metagenome (GOLD analysis project Ga0209977, IMG submission 183113) | Deep subsurface microbial communities from Indian Ocean to uncover new lineages of life (NeLLi) - Sumatra_00607 metaG (SPAdes) (version 2) | ecosystem: Environmental > Aquatic > Marine > Oceanic... | reverse complement strand
AGTAAATTTCTCAATAACGTAATCTGGTAACTTGAATTCAACCATTTTGTTATTGTGAATTCTATTTTGATTTTTGTAAGATCCAAATACAATATTCATTATAAGACTCCTTTCAAATCAATTAATATATTAAATAAAATCATCCTTATCATATTGATTAAATTCATCGTTTCAAAAAATGGCGGAGACGGAGAGATTCGAACTCTCAAGACTTTAACATCTACTGGATTAGCAATCCAGCTCTTTAGCCAATTCGGACACGTCTCCATATATGGCGGAGGGTAGAGGATTTGAACCTCTGTCGGTTTTATCCGGATCTCTGTTTTCAAGACAGGTGCAATACCAGATTCTGCCAACCCTCCTTATTTTCTTATTTAACCAAATCTCCATTAAGGAAACGAAAGTGAACTTCATTTAGATTCTTTTAATTACGGATCTAAAATATATATTTCTTCCATCGAATTCCATTCTTGGACATTCTAATTCTACTTCAAATCGACCCTCATATTCAAATAATCTTTTTATTCTTTCAGGTGTTGTAATATTGAGGTGAGGATCATTTAGATCATTAAAAACCTCTGTTGATATAATAATATCATTTTTATCAAAATTTGGATCATCGATTTTTTCATTGATGATCATCTCGGCTAATAATTTATAATTCGGAGAGATTAAATCAATAATAGATCCTGATTTTGTTTTTGTTGATAATAAATAAATAAAATATAATAATTCATCTTGTGGAATATGTTCAAAGAATCTCTGCATTATAATAAAATCAAAGGGTATAATATAATTATCTAAAAATTCAAATATATCACATTTAACTTTATAAATCGAATGATCGACTTTACACACTTCCAACCACTTTTCATGTAAATGTTCTGCATATGCCACACAGATTCCATTTAAATATTTTTTATCGAGATCTAATACAAAATATCTTATTTTGCTTCGGTTGCTAAATTTATTATATTTGTAATAACTTATTGATTTAAGATCTGATCTCATACTACCTGAACCAATGTTTAATATAGAAATCTTTTCTTTTTTCAAAATCCTCAATCTCATTTCTTCCACTATATTTTTTAAAACTTTTAACTCTCCCAAAATTACTAATTAAATATATTCTTTGACAATGCTGTCAAAGAATGGTTTAATATATATTTCAAAATATGCATACCGGTCTATCTCATCTACGTCGAGCATATCAACAATGGTTTCGGATATTTTAATCGTTCCGTACCGTTTCAGAATCACGCTATATTTATCATCTGAATTTGGAATACAGAATAATTCTGGTGATTCACTATAAATAATGTCATTCTTTATATTGAACATTGATTTGAAAATCGATATTTTGCTTGCAAAATTAATATTTAAAACTCTATATAGGAATGAATCAATATATTCATTCCTATTTGGAACGCCTTTTATGATAATTTTTTTTTTGTCATTGATTGCGATATAATTATCATAATTAATCGATATTATCATAAATTCATATATGTCTCGTAAATCAAAATCAATATATTGATTCGTTAATGCGACGGGTTTTATTATAATAATACCATCGTATTGACGGCATATTATTTCATCATCCTTTATATTATTTCTGATGATAAATTCATTAACTAATGAATTTGTAATTAATCTTAACATTGATGTAAGTTGTTTATTTTTCATCAAATATCCAATTTGGATGTTTCTTGTTATTTTATCATATTCATCTATTAAATCTAAATTATATCCAAGTCTTTTTAAAATTGTATAATGACATTTATGTATATCATATAAATAAACATCACTTAATACCAAATTACAATTGTTATTTATATTCAATTTGAATTCTTCCAGATTTTATTATTTTTAATTAGTGAAACTGTAGTTTGATCAATTTTAAATTTTTCAGCTATTTCTTTTTGTGTTAATATTTTATTATTTAAATCAATTTTAATTTCGATAATATCTTTTTCGGTCAATTTATGATTTGGCGATTTTTCACCGTATAATATTCCTTTTAATTTTTTAGCTCCTTTATTATGTATTTTCGAATGTTTGCCTTTGTCTATTAATTCAAGATTATCTAAAAAATTATTTAATTTATTTTTATCTTTATGATGAATAAATTTATTTATTAATGATTTTCTTATAAATGTTTCATAAACAATTTTATGGATTCTCTCAATCTTTTCTTTTCCATTATTTGACAAATTGACGCGCAAATATCCACAATTATCTATCCCTTGTTTTAAAATTCTAATATCTATTCCATGCCATCGTTTAAAACTTTTAATTCTTCCAAAATTTGAAACTTGATAATCACCATCATAACTATCAATATCTTTCCAAATTTCTCCATCTAAATCTTTTAAATTTCTATTTTTATATATTTCCATTCTAATTTCATTATTGTTTAATTACGTGGGTTGCAAAATTATGATCAGCTGGAAATTTTCCAGTTAGAATACCAATCATTATATTATCTAATTTAATATGATGATAATTATCTCGTATCATCTCTTGAAGACTAATGAAATAATTACATACATCTTTATTTTTTATCATCTCATTCCAATTTTTACATTTGGATATAATAGGATATAGTGTTTTAATGATTTCTCTATCTACATCTTCCTCTAATATCTGATCAATATCTATACTGTTTTCTTTAAATATGATATCATAATTACTACTCCCTTTGACCTTTGCAATATAATAAGGAATCAATCTATTATCAGCCATTGAGGTGACAATATAATTTTTACCGATATAACATTTTATGAATCCATCCATAAATGGATGAACCATTTTTATTCCAGAATTATATATCATTATTTCAGAAATATCTAAATCTAGAACAGGAATGTTGTGAGCATTCTTAAACATAACCAATTCTTTTTCACTATCTAACATAATTCCATTTTTATATAATGAAATTTTCAATAATAAATATTCATCCTTCGAAATTCCGGATATATCAAATTTTACAATCTTGATATTATCTGGAATTGATGGATTATATTTTCTAGTCCAATTTATTAATGATGTTATTGGAATTGATTGTTCTTGTTTCTCATTCGAAGACACATTTTCATTTAATATTAAATCATCATTTCTTATCGGAATATTGTCAATATTTATGGGTTGATCAATATGCTCCGGTAAAGTTGTATATTGTTTTAACATTCTATTCAGCTCATTTTCATTATATTTTTGTTGCATGTAATCCCTTTCTAATTCATATGTTCAAGTGTTAACCTTCTTTTTAATTCAGACTTAAAAGTTATTTTATATAATTTACCATGTATTGTACATGTTGACTCCAATTCAGGAAGTCCACAATATGGTTCATCTCTCGTATCAATATAAATTGCCGTCGCCCGGCCTTTTCCATCATTTATATAATTGACTTTAAATGTTTGATTTTCAATTATAAATAGTGTACCAATTTGTGGCAATTTTTCCAATATTTCCTTCATTTTATCAGCATACTCTTCTTTTTGTTTTTGAACACTTTCTGCCATTAATGGTGAAACATCAACACTTAATTCGGATTCTCCATATTTGAATTTCTCTTCCATTTTATTTTCTCCTCTGTGATCGTTTAATTTTAGGTCTTTCAAAAGGAGCATCTTTAAAGATTTTCTCCTCTCCTAAAATTTCCCTCTTTAAATCAACATCTGTTTTCTTCACTTTTTTGATCTTAGTTGTCTGAATCTTTTGTTTTCCATCAAATTTATATTGTCCACAACCGTTTGTTTTTCGAGCCTTAAATTCATTTGTCACATTACATTTTGGTTGTTTAAAGTGCCTACAATTTTGACAACATTTTATTTCTGGATTCTCCATAATTTCTCCTTTATAATTTTGTTCTCATATGATATTCATCAATATATTTCATATTAATTAATTGATTAATATTAATTAATGCCTGATTTTGAAAATCTTTACGGAACAGATCTGTTCTGTATATATTTTTCATATTCGTTAACGATAATAGAAATTCCATTCGTGTAATTTTATTAAATCTCTTTCCATATTCATCTACTATATCAGCATCATTTTTAAGAAGTTCATCAAAACACGCTCCCATTCGCATGAAGTCCAAATCATGCATTATATCTGCTTCAATCAAACCTGTCTGTGATGGACCCTCATATAATGCATTTTCGATTGTTGTTTCTATAATCAAATCAGAAACAGTATTTTCTTGAAGATTCAAACCCATTTCTTCTATAGCTCTGATCGCAAACATAGCCGATAATAATTCAGCATTTCGACACATAATCGTAATATCATGCATCATCCATGCAAATACAAGTTCATCAAAATACTCCAAATTATCTTGAGAATAAAATTCATATATTGTTTTTAACCCTTCTCCAATATGATTAAAATCATGATAATATCTACATCCACTATTGTAATTATTCATTAATCTAGAATAATATTTCGAAACCGCTTTTCCATTATGTGATCCTAAATAATTACCTTCAAACTTTTTAAGAACATAATTTATCATGTCCATTATAAATATTTACCTCCAAATGTTTTTCTCAATTTTTCATACAGACTTGAAATATCTGTATTATTTTCACTATTATCAATTTCAAATAAATTTTCATAATTATCCATGTCTCATATTTATTTCCCCCATCAAAAAATTAATGGGCGGGGACAATATAATCCCCCACCCATTTCTAAAAATCAAACAAACATTTGATTGCGAAGTTCTTGTAAATAAATTCCATTGATGTGGTTGTCATCATCACCGGTATTGTCAATAATCAATTCAATTGTAATTTTTTTCTTGCAGGAAAATCTTCGATTCAACCACTTAATTCCATCATTATATGAGGAAAATACATTCATTTCCGTAAAACCATTGTGTTCAAATAATTCTTTAAATTTTGGGTTTTCCGGTTCATCAATTTGAAAGAGTCCAGGTAAATCAGGATATTGGGTAATCAAAAATTTTCTCATTACTACTCCTTATTTTTCATTAAAGATTCCTTAGAATTCCATAATTTATCGCTGAGATATAGAGGGATAGATAGAGTTGAACCAATCATTTCTTCCATTTTCTTTATTTCATGTTTATCTGATGTGAAAGAAGTCCCATGGCAACCAGCACAACATAATTCTGAAAATGGATTATACATATCCGGTATAAGTTTAATCTCATCTTCAAGAACGTGTTTTCTTATTGTATGAATATCGAAATTTGGAGATATTTGAACATCATCAACTAGGACACCAAATAATAATTTCTCTATAATAACCGGATCGGAGTTATCAATCAATATTTTCACATGTTCATTTGATCGATGATGATATATTCCAGAATATATATACTCACTCAAATGGAGAGCCAGATATCCAATTATTTTTCCATTTTCCAATAAACGATAAATATGTTTGGTTCCTGGATCAGTTGTTTTTACAGGATTGCTCTTTTTAATAACCAATCTCGAACCTATTTCTACAGGTTTATATACAATGTTCAATGGACCTGTCACCAATGAAGTCCCAACACCGTCACAATCATTCTCCGCATCACTTGTTAATAAATATCTCCGTTTATATTCATCCAGATCCGATGACAGTACAATCTTTGCATTTGGAAATCCATTATCTTTGAGAATTTTTCTGGCAATTTTGGATTGTTCTGATAAATTACCATATTCTGGACTCTCAGAATCTAATCTACCACCAAAATTATTAAGATTCCGTTTCTTGGCAATTGTTAATGAATCATTCACTCCAAGAATCGGATTGCCACTTGTATCCCAAATAAATACACTATTATCACCGAAGATTCTTGCATGTGCATCAAATGATAATAATTGGTTTTCATAAGCCAGAACTGAACTGTGACTTGTTGTTCCAGCAGTTGGAATTCCAAATTCCATTCCAGCAGATACAAGTGATGTTGCCTTTGCTCCACATATATATGCTGATCTGGCTATTAACATTCCTTCATCATATGATGATGAACGTCTGGCAGCCATTTCAATCCAAGGTACGTTGGGATTTGCCAATGTAATCCTCAAAGCTTTAGTTCCAACAATTGATGGCTTACCCAATAAATTTAATATTCTAGTCTCGACGAAATCGGCAACTGGCAATTTTGCATTCACTTGGACAATAGGAACATATGGTTGAACAATAGATCCTTCCGGTACACCACGTAAAATTCCACTCCAGTGAAATTCTCTCAGATATTCCCAAAAACGATCAGGAAAATTCCATAGACCTTTTAAATAATCTATATCATTTCCTGTAATATGTAATTCTTTTAAATAATCAACAACGGACTGTAGCCCCAATGCCACAGTATATCCACCAAATGGATTTGTTCGATAAAAACATTCAAATGTTGTATCCACATCTTCCATATCCGACAAAACATACATACACATTTTTGTCAATTGATATAGATCTGTAAACATCGTTTCATTTCTCGGCTTCCTATCAGAAAGATACATTATCTTCCCATCCTCAGTTTCGACTTTTGTGTGAGTTGGGCCAAGTTCCAATACTTTATAATTTAATACATTTGAAACATTACCGTCTAACATGATATATCCTCCATAAATTTTGATTGAATATAATTTCTCGGTACCACCGAACCAATATATTTTTTTCTTTTTTACTCCAAATTTTCTTGCAGTCTTGTAATTATCAGTCAATATATCAATACTGTTGACGATCTTAAATCGCTTTGGCCCTCCTTTCCGAGCATATCTGCCCATCTTATCTAGTACAATTTTTTTATGAATTACTTCCCTATGATTAAAATAAATTTCTGTACCTCTCGGTAATAGCGATAATAGATCTCTTGAAACTGCTATGACTTTGTTTTTATTTTGATGTGTTATTCGATCATTCCATGCCATTCTATCTGGTGTAGAATCACACTGTGATTCCACTGGATTATATGCGCTTGCCTTAACAGTCCTAGTATTTATAATCGGAATTTCAATAACTTTGATATTATATTGAATAATAGGAATAATTGCTCTTACCTTTATATTCGTTTCAATTATCTTAGGATACAAAACAATCGATATTATTAATATTACAATAGATATTAATCTCATTTTTAAATTCTCCTCAATTAAAATCAAAATTGACATTAAATTATCTATTCAAATATTAATATATATAATTAACAACTCTTTTATCTATCAAAAAATTATAAAAAAAAATTCCCAGGTTGAGAAATTACATCAATCAACCTGGGAATTTTCCTAATTCAGTCTTTATCGACCTTGGATATTTCCTCTCGTATTTTTCTAGTTTTTCTCTTTACCTTTGAAATAGAAAGATCTTCCTCAGCATTCTGACGTTCTTTATTGGATTCTTTGAAAATATGTTCTTTAAAAATCCAAAAGAAATGTAAGTCAGAATCTAAAGCTGGAACTATTATCTGTGATATTACAAATATTGCAACAAGGATCATTATAAATAATTGAAAAACAGCAAACATATTATTTACCTCCACCATGTTTTCCGAAATTGAAGTCGAGGGCTAGATCCTTTGCAAACTTTGCAGTCAATAAATTGACGAGTTGTGACACACTACCACCTGATTCGTCATTACCGGAACCCGCAATATAAACATCAGGTACCAATTTCTGTTTAGGTAGATTCTCAGCAAATGCAATCATAACAGTTTTATATGCATCAACTCGAATTTGTAATGCATTGTCAGCTTTCATTGCTAATTGCCTTGCCTTATAATCAGCCTCAGCTATTTTGATTGTTGCTTCCTTTTTCTGTTGGGCTGTATTATTATCTAACATGGCAACTTCATACCGTTGTTCAGCCTGAACAACTGCTTTGGCCTTAATTTCTTCTTCATTCCATTTCGATTTGGCTGCACGAGCTTTTCCTTCTTCCTCTTCAGTTATTGCTCTCTGTTTTGCTTTCTTGGCCTCAGCGATTGCGATATCTACCTCCATAATCGCCATTTGTTGATCTTGAATTTTTCTCTCGACATTTTCATCATATCGGATTTCATTCAGAGCTACATATTCAAGACGAACACAATACTCCTGTAAAGGTGACTGTGCAGATCTGAGCGGCAAACCTTTACTGTCACTTATGATCTCAACTTTTGTAACAATCATTTTTTGATTAGTGATAGGATCGATGGCTTCTACCTCATCACTTCTCGTTTTATATATTCCATATCTTGCCTGATCTTCAATATACCTCTTGATCTCTGCTCTTTTAGACGAAGAACTTTCCATCAGTGACATCAGAGGGCCAGTCATATAGACCGCATTTTCAATGGTTGGTCTGATCAGTTGACGGTATACTCCATCGTCATTTGTATATTTGATGTGGATTCGTTTTATTTTATCCGTATCTGTGGGCATTTCATATCTAGCTACCCCGGAAATATATCCCTTTCCTTTGTCGTTGAATCGGCATGATATTGATTGATCTCTCTTATCACCTTGATCTGACTTGGCGGAAAAACTAAATTCCCGTGACCTACTATAATACGTCGGTTTTCCAAATGCTTGTAATTTCGGACCGGGGGTATTATATATATGTAACTTACCAGTGAATAAACTCTGTATCACGCAGAGTTTATCCGCCGGTACATTTTCAATTATGCTTCCAGCCGAGAAAAATCCAACAAACAACAACATTATCCCTAATATCGCAAATACAATACTCTTAATACTGATATCCATTGTTAATTCCTCCATTTAATTCATAGATTATTATTTTATAAAATTTTGTAATTAGATATAGAAAAACCAATTTTAAATATTTAATTCTACATGTTCAATCCTCCTATTATGTTGGCCAGTAATGGGTTATAAAATATAAATATTTATAATTCATTAATTAATATATATAGATGGTCAATTCATAAACAAAATCTTTTCATTTTGATTTATATGGAAAATACGTATTTAATATCATTTTTGAAGTTCCAGTATATTTAAAGGATTTAAATATCTTTTATATGATTCAAAATCGGGACACCTAATTGCTAATCGTTTATGTTCCGAATTAAAATGTAACTCCCAAATTCTAGTTTTCTCACTACATGGAATATCATCTATTCTTATATTGTAATACATTGATTTAATTACAGCATCAACTGTGTTATATGGTCCAATATCATCTTCGTCATTTAATCCAGGTCTCAAACCACTCGATGGGGGTTTATTAAAAATCTCTTCAGGAATTACAGGATGATTATGATGATTTTTGTGAAATTCATTGTAAAACCTAGCAAGTTCGTATATTTGTCCCTTTACCATATGGATGATAGGAAAAATATCCGCACTTCCATCACCGTATTTTGTAAAATAACCTGTTTCCCATTCTACTGCATTCGTCGGTCCAACAATAACCGCATTATGTTCCGGTGCATGAGAATATAATAGGCACATACGTATTCGTGCCATTAAATTCTCCTTATTTGTGTTATTCCATAACAATCCTGTATTGTAAAATGCATCATATATTTCATTTATCCAAATCACTGTCTTAGATACTTGAAATATATTTGCAATATTCAACGCATCATCAAAATGTTTATCCTTATAAAATGGCATCAATAATACATGCACATTGGCACGATCACGCCACGATCCTAATTTAAGCACTGCATCATAACACAACGCTAATGCTAATGCAGAATCTATCCCACCACTAAGTCCGAGGGTAAATCCCACAAACTGGTATGTTGTAATATAATCTGTCAAAAATTTCAAAACATGTTCATAAACTTTTTCACAATTCATAATCAATATTTCCTCCTTTTACATTCTATTTTTATACAAATATGATGATTAAAGTAAGACTGCACCAGAATATTGCCAGTCATATGCAATAGTCCCATCGGGAAAGAAGATTAATTGTCTAAGTTTATTCGGATCATAATCCATTGTCAATGAATTAGTCAGACATACATTCTGACCTTTATAATCATAGACTATTGACCCATTTGCTAGTAATAACAGCATTGTTCCACAATGACGAAGTGTTTCATCGATATAATGCATATCTGGTTTATGTGAAAGAATAAACTGATTCGTGTTTTTATGTAAATCCATTACTGGACGGATCGTTAGTTGTTTGACTTTATTTTCTAAACAGAAATTGACCATCTCATTTAGTGTCTCCTCCGTATCAATATATCCCTTCAGGGAAACAAGAGTTAACCGGACTATAAATCCATATATTCTCAGTTTTTCGATTAATCGAACCAGATTAACATCATAGTTATCTCCAAATATTTCTTTGTTTTTTGCATCATCATAATGAACAACCGACACTGCAATATGAGTCAGACCGTATTTGTACCAATCGGCCAATACCCAGTTAAAAACATCACTATCCATCATTATCCCATTCGTTTGTAATTCAATAAAAGGAAAATTCCACGGCTGAATCCTTTCCATATATTCATATAACATATTAGGCTCCAGTGTCGGTTCACCTCTTCCTGTAATTAGAATCGTGTTTATTCCACACCTGTCAGCAAGTTTACATGCGATTTGAAAGTTCCTCCAGTTGACCATGTTGTCTCTGATGTAACCACTAGTTAATTTCCTGATACAATATGGACACGTAGCATTACATTTTGATGTTCCGGCAATAACTGAAAAAGTTTGGGCTGTCAATTTCATAACTATTTCTCCCATATTATTGTAGTTTATATGAATTATTCAATAAATATAAAAACAATTTATATTCTTTGCTATTCATCTATTAATATATATAATATAGGAACCACTTATGAAAAATCAGGTCCAGCAACAATATATCCTATTTGTTTGAATAAATTTTTTGTATTATTCATTCTCAATAATATGGATAATTCCTTAATTCTTTCAAAAAATATCTTTGGTGAAAAATATTTAAATTCTAGATTATATAACAACTTATCTGAATTCATATTGATAGTACATCTTTTATAATCAAATACAAATTCAGGTTCACCTTCAACTCTTGTATGTATCAACTCGTCTTTAAATTCAAAAGGAATATTTATTTCATCTAATATATGTTTTATCATTTTAATTTTAGACGACTCATCATCTAGATTATTTATAAATTCTAATAACCCATCGATTGTTCCAGTCAATTTAGCTCCAATCTGGATTCCTACCAGAAAATAATCTCCTATTTAATTCATTTGGATTGATTATTGCTTTTTGGCATAATCTAATCATTTGCCACGGATTACATGGCAGTACATATTCGTTTAATTTTTTGCTAATATGTTGATCTATCGGAAACGCTGGGAGCTGTAGAAAATCCCGTACAAACATCCATAAAACTTTTGTTCCATCAGGACCTTTACCACACATATGAAAAAAATCCTCAATATTCCTCATCCATATCGGTTTATCTGTATATTTACAATATTCAATTATATTTGTTTTCCATTTATTACATAAATCTTCAAATTTTATACCATATTTAAGATTCAATGAAGTTATTAAACTGAATAACATATCATTCTGCCACTTGAACGGAAATAATTGTCTTCTTGGATATATTTTATTACATAAATCTTCATTCCCCAACCATCGCAACGCTTCTTCTTGGACCTGTTTTCTTCGTGATATTTTCCATGGTCCAGATGCTACACATATTAAAAAAGCTTTACTGGGATCGGAACCGACCCATGTGTGATCATAGGTCGATTCCGAATTTTTATATAAATCTATTATCTTATCTAACATCAATTTCCGACGGTCCAATTTCATCTTCATCTTCATAAAAGTTGGTTCCTGCTGGACAGTCGTAAAATATTTCTTTTTCATGTTTCAATATCAAATAATTTCAAAATTATGTTTCAAGATATTACGAAATTCAGCGGTTGTTATAAATCTTGCTCCCATTTGTTCCATACATTTTAAAGCTGCAACTCCATCATCTCTATCATATGGAACAATTGCATCTGTAATCACCCACACATTTCGTTTTGAATTTAATAATCCGAGCACTGCTGTATAAATACAATATTCTGCATATACTCCATATACAAACACATCCTCAATACAGAGCATATCAAGAATATGTTCAAAGTACACATTACCACCAGGATTGTCATCCCGATAGAACACATCAATGCTCTGTTTCTGAACAATAATTTGTCGAGCATCCATAATAACTTCATCCAATTGTTCGGCCAATCTTGTATTATTGGCGTCATTTGGAATAATCACAACATCTCTATTTAGCAGAGGAAAAACAATATCATATAGTTTTGTTGCGGATATTTTCTGAGCTCCAATTGTTCCGTGTTCTGCATGAAGATCAAAAAATCCACCGTTGATCTTCAATTCTTTTTCTGCCAGATTATGTTCTTTATCGCCGAAATGATGATCACACGGTGCAACAATACGGATATTATTTCTGATTAGAGCCTCAGTTATTAAGCTCAGATTTGGCACAATCTCCTGGGTACTTTTCTTATATAATGGATTATCCGAATCAAAAAACGCTCTAATCGTATCTACATCTATACCTGCCATTCTATCTTTATTAAACATTATTTTTCCTCCCATATTATATCATAATCTTTTGGTTCATTTCTATCAACATTATACATGAAA
>Ga0209977_10000870_pt1 | contig 12612 bp, 20 predicted proteins | sample SumtaG_2_FD_183113 | JGI IMG/M metagenome (GOLD analysis project Ga0209977, IMG submission 183113) | Deep subsurface microbial communities from Indian Ocean to uncover new lineages of life (NeLLi) - Sumatra_00607 metaG (SPAdes) (version 2) | ecosystem: Environmental > Aquatic > Marine > Oceanic... | reverse complement strand
GCTGTCTTATTAGCCGATGAGTTTCCTGAATGGGTGAGCAAGCTACTCCAAGAATCGGCAAACGGGGCGAGAGAGACGATTCGCTGGTTTATCAAAACGCTCTATGAGAAGGGCTATGAGATAGGAAAAAGCAGATAATAAAGAATGAATAAACAAAAACCAAACTTCTTTTTTGGTTATACAGGGAAATGTATCATTTATATTCCTAATCTGCGGATAAAGACTGGGGAGGTGAGCCTTGAAATATAAACCATCCGACAATTTTCAAGCCAATATGAAGATGATTGAGAGTCTTCTTAGAGATACAAGAAAAGAAATCGGAGGACCCGAAGGCAAAGTCAATTATGTTCTTTGTTTTGTAGTCGAAGGGGATAATAAAGATGAACCGGATTTCGTCCATCAGAATGGACATGGTTATATTCGGAAAACTCTTGGTGCCCAAATCAAAATACTTGAAGGCGGTCCGGAGCCATTTAAAGTAATAACTTTTGAATTAGTGGCCGATAGTTTGATGATTACGAGGACTGACCGAAACCGAGTGGCAATTGGACTTAAGGATATATCAGAAGTATCCGAACATGAAAGAGATATTGCGCTCGATGCCCTGATTAAGGTTGTTGCAAATGACGTGGATGAGTTTATCCTGGAATATGCAAAAGACTTCCAGGAAAAAATAACAATAAAGCCAGGTACGCCAAAAAAAGAAAGTGAAAATTGAGCGAAGATAATCACTCAAAGATTCTTATGAAATGGCGGATAGAATGATAGTGCTTATAGCGCCAGATTCTCAAAAGCACTAATGGAGATGCATCTCCAAAAAGAAAATATATCCCGATAGAGAGGTAAAAAAAAAGACAGGCCGGCCAGTACTTCCTAAAATAAGTCCCAGCCGGCCCAATTAAAAAGGAAAAAACAACGCCATGAAAAATCGTAGCATAAAAAATCCCAAAAAGTCAATACAGCCGAAAGGAAATTTTCAAGATGGTCGAGGATTTTGAACTCGACCTTGAAGGCTGGCTTCAACTACAGCGCAGCCTCCTTGGAGAGAAATGGTGGTTCGGACCGAAACCATTATCAAAAGGAGAAGTGTTTTTGATGATCTTAGCTCGAGCAACATTCAAAGAAAAGCGTCCAATGGAATGTTCCGGGAAAAGATTTATCCTTGTCCGGGGCCAAGCGTTTATACAAAAAAACTCATTCTGTAAACGTATTGGTTGGAGTCGAACAAGATTTGAGCGGTTCCTGGAATTTCTTGAAAAACAAAGAGGCGAACGCTTTGCCATTACGCAAGAAATCGTGAATAAGAGCAGCGATAATCCCATGGAGAAACCCGCTGCTATAGGGACAGTTATCACGTTTATAAACTTTGAAAGGCTATGAGCAGAATGAAAAAGCAACGAGACAACCCTTTACCTCTATTGAAAGTGAAAAAACAAGACAACCCCGAGACAACCCCCCTAAACAAAAACAAGACAACCCTCTACCCCTGTTATAAAAACAAAAACGATACCACCCCCAAAAAGCAAAACGATACAGGTACTAAGAACGAGAAGACTGGCACCGGGAAGAGAAAGGAACCTAAGGTGCTTGAGATTTTAGGTTTTAAAAGATAAGAGAGAGAGAATTCGCAATTCGTCATATCGACTAAGGAAGTGAATGAATGAATAAAATAATATGTTGCCTGTGTAAGGCTGAGTTTATGCCGGCAACCGAAGGCGAGGAGTACTGCCCGACCTGCCTCTCCGGCTTCAAACTCAAAAAGCCACTGACGCCCAGTGGTGCAGGCAAACGCTATTATCCCGGCTACTTCATAGATGGCTTAGAGATAGTCGAGTGTTTAATCAAAACAACGGCGCTCAAAGATGAACCACCTACGATAAGGCAAAGGCGCAAGAGCAAATGGAAACCACGGCCAGGAGCAAAATACGTGGAAGCGGATAAGCTTTTGGAGGCCTTGGACATTGTGGAGGTTATATCAGCCTACACGCAGTTGAGGGGCTATGGGACAGAGCAAAGAGGCATCTGCCCACTGCATGGCAGCAAATCCACCTCCCTCAAAGTCAACGTCTCAAAACAGCTCTTTCACTGCTTCGGATGCGCAAAAGGCGGCAACGCAATAAATTTCATAATGGAAGCTCAGGATCTCGCGTTCAAAGATGCCGTAGCCTTCCTCGCCGAGCGCTATAATGTGAAAAGCGAATGAGCAAACTCCCCCGATTCTTAGGAAACCTGAAAATTATCGACCCCAAAAATCTAAGCATCGAACACCAGCGAGAGATTAAAAACGGCAAAACACTCCCCGTAACCAGATACTACCCGGATACAAACGATCGCATGATAAGAAGCGATGGAAAGATAATTTGGAACGGCAAGTACTTCCTCTTTGTCCCGGAGAACGAGGTGCCTCTAGCTCGATGATAAAAAGAAAACCAAAAGCTCCGGTATTCACTTTCAGGAAGAGGAAGGCAGAAGCCCCAAAAGTGGACACTGGCGAGAAATCCTGGTCCAGGCAAATTGATGAAATTATCAATCGAATTAAAAAAGGAGATGAAAGATGACAGAAATTATATTTTCGAACAAAAAAGGAAAGTTTCCTGATCTCATCGAAGCATATAAAAGACAATTCTCAGCGAGGAGAGAAAACGTAACAGCCTTAGTTTTTATCAGAAAAAAGAATGACAAATTAGAACTCGAAATAAAATGGCTGAACCCAAAGAATATAGCTCGGCTCGGTGGGAAGAAAAAAATTAAGAAACTTATAAAGGCGCGGATCATAGAGAAAAACTATGACCTGTTTGTGGAAGAAGGCCAAACCTTTGCGTTGGCTATTTGAAATATGAATGGGAAGAAGCAGGTAAGAATCAATAATTTGAATAAAGGAGGTGAAGTAGGGAGAATTGATTTACTTTCAAATCAGTCTACTGTTATGTCTTTCGGGGGCGGTCAGAGGATCGCCCTCAAAAGGCGTAGGGCAAAGGAAATACACCACAAAGTGAGCTAAGAAATGAGAATCGAAAAAATAAGAAATACAGACAAATGGTTGATTTATGCGTGCAATGAAGGTGGCTTCTGGTTATGCAACCGATATCGGTATGGCACTGACGAGCTCCATCTCTCGTTGGAAGATGCCGCGATAAGGCAAAGCCAAGACGAAAATGCCATTTATACGATCACGGAGGCGGGGTGAAAGATGAAAATCAAAGGAGACTGGGAAACTCGAAGGGTATGGATTAACGGGAAAGAATTATTGCCTGGAAGGAGTCAAAAAATAGTCAATCATAGCCCGGACGGCTTCGCCTGGGGATGAGGAGATAAAAAAAAGGAGGTGAAAGAGAATCATTAGGGGCTCTGGTAACTCACGGGTTTTTTCCTCATTCATTTTCCCTAGCAGTCCAGGGCCCTTGATAATAAAAAAAGGAGGTGAAATGAATGAGCGAAAACCAACAAGGTATGATCAGAATCTGCGGACTGTGGAAGAACAAGACCAAAGACGGGAAGGTCTATTATAGCGGTGGCCTGACCTACAGCAGCAACTTGTTGCTATTCTCGAATGCCTATAAAGAGAATCCCGATGATAAGAAGCCGGACCTCATCCTCTACATAGGCAAGAAGGAAAAGAAAGAGGATAAGCCTAAGACTCAGGACTCAGAAGATCCGGGAAGCGAGGATATTCCATTCTAAGTGAGAACATGAGATCATCACGAAGACCAAAAAATCAATCTGAAGGCGAGGCTCATGACATGTTGATCGCAGAAGGCTGGACCGTCACCAAGCGAGGCTGTCCCGACTTCTTCCTCTTTAAGGGCGGAGACTTTATGTTGGTAGAGTGCAAGAAACCGAATGTCCCGCTGAAAGCCGAACAAGTGGCCGTCTTCTGTGCGCTGCTGAAACGCGGGGTCAAATGCTGTGTGTGGAGAAAAGGCGGAGGACTTGAAGGATTGACGCTTGACCATCCTCTTTTGAATCGTTGATTCTGGAGGGACTATAGGGTGGGGTTCATTCAGCCTTATGATTTTATACGCGCGAGGTGAGAGTGTGGATGAGAAATTGAACTGGTAGTTCCCACATAAGAACCACCGGTGAGTGAGTCCATGAGTGATAGATATAGTTCCAGTAAGAGAACCATACTATGTGAATGATTCGATGAGTGGATTAGTAATGTGCGGACATGCCGATATGTGCCTTGTTGATGAACGAAATGATGCCGAAGCTTTTAGCCAGAGAAGGTCATGGAATGCTTAAGACATGGCAGACCTTTCCCCCCGAGAAAACTGTGTCGCAGAATGTATATTATGTCAACTAAGTATCTCTCTATATCTATTGTTTTCAGTCACTTAATATTTTTGAGATTTTGTCCCATCGTTATGTACCCCGATTTTGCTGAAAACGGGATAGACCCCCCTTAAATTAGACTCAAATGGGAGACAAAGAGCTTGCAATATGTGATAAAATGGTGTAAATGGGATATATAAAAAGAGGCAAATTATGAATAAATTGGAAGCAAAACTCCCGCGTGGACGCCAGAGGACTATCCACGGGGGCTATTCCTTCATGACTACCGGGCGACTGCCTGAACATCGAGTTCATGTCCGTCGATATCTTACGGCAGTCAGGGAGAATTTGATTAAAGACCTGGGGCCAACTGAAGCGGATCTCACAGCAGCTCAGATTATTTTGATAGATCGGATAGTAACAAAATTAGGAGTTATCCGTTGCATAGAGGAGCATGTAAAGGAGAATTCGGTCATGGTAGGAGATAACCTGGCCCCGTCTTTAAAAGCCTCTTATTTGGCATTCGATAACAGTTTGCGCCTTGCTCTCCAGGCATTGGGGATGAAATCAAAGAAAGCCGAAGGGATTATGGATCTTGGCAAATATGTCGAGGAGAAATACGGGAAAAGGAAAGAAGAGAATTGATCGGCATAGACATTCAACCTCCCCCGTTTGGACGGGGAAGGTTCGTCTTTCAAATCTGTCCTCTCTCCTGGAGACTTCTCCATCTGTATTAAAGCCTTCGATGATCCGCGAAAGAGGTCTGAAACAGGCGTAAAAACACACCATTTTAGCGTTGAGAGGCGCTGTGGCGATAGTTTACGGCATGGCATAGGCAACACCACACATGGTCTGGTAGCCTGTGCCTTTTCCCAAAGTCTTGTTAAAAGGACTTCGGAGAGGTTTGGTTTATCAAGCCCACATTAACAAAGGAGGAAAATATGATAGGTTCATCGATCATTGATTTAGTCAAAGAAGAGGCCGAAAGAATGTATGACGAAAGTGGTTGTTTGAATTTATGGATGCTAGCCAGGAGGGTTGGCTTCAGCACTGAAATAATCAAGCAACATTTATGGAAATTAGGATTCGTTGAGGATGATTTAAGACCGGGGAAATTTATTCGGAAGGAGGATCGGGACAAGGCCCTGGCTAAAGAAAGCTTCTGATAAAACAGGCGAATTAAGGAAGAATTAGAAAAGGCTTTGTCAATTGACAAAGCCTCAAAATTCCTTATTGAGTGGATAATCGATGCAAAAAGACATCAAATTAAAACGAACCATGAAGAGAGTCGGCCAAGTGCTTGAGCGGAGCGGATACAGGATTTCTTTCTGTGCAGGCGTTCTCTCTATGTTTTTTGATATAACGGCCGACAGCATCTATTCACCAGCTAAAGATTCAGGAATATATGTCAAAATAGCCATCGATACAATCACCAAAGATTTGTTAAATGCCATCTTGCATTATCAGACAAACAGAAAAAAAGAAATTTGGGTTTTGAGACGTGATGAGTCTTCCAGCGATCCTGGAACGTTTTTAGTTTTCAGGTTTGACGGCCGAAAGCTCATTGAACATCCAGAAAATTGGCCAATTCACAAAGTCGTGTCAAGTCCCAAGAAACGGCAGGCAACCCCCCAAAAATAGAGAGTGAACCCCCCAAAAACGAAGGGTTAACTTAGCTATTCAGAAGTCGGCAAAAAAGCAGGGTTTATAATATCTTCGAGGAAGCCGATGAACCTTGAAGAACATACCAAGTTGTGGAGAAAGAAGGCTCCTCGAAGACTTGTTGACATCGACGTGGAGGAAGTATCGCTTTGCAAATCCCCGGCCAACAGAAAGAAATTCTTTATTAAGAAAATGGAGGGAACTATGACGAAAGACTATGATGAGGCCTTGAAATTGGTTGAAGAGTTTGTAGCTGATGACTTAGAGAAATCAAAAATTGACGCGACAATACTCAAGGAGGCCATGAAGACTCTAATATCTTTTAAATCCGATTTATATCCCGAGCTGAGAAATGCGATTAGCGTTTTTTTGCGATGGGCTACCGGCGATAAGATTAAAAAAAACCGGAAATCGGACCGCTCCAATTTTGATAACTTTCCCAGCGTCCCAATTTGCGCGCCGGCACATGTATGTGAGAAAATGATCGATCGTCTGGACGCCGAAGGCAGAGAAGATGATGAATAGGGGTAGCGATAGCATTAGCATGAATAGATCTTCTTTTCTATTCAACGTTTCATAACCTCTTGTGTCTGATGGGGTAGCGAAGAGCTGCCCCTCAGCACCTAACTACCGGAATCTTATAGCATGGATCGATTAGAAAAGCTAATCAGAGGAAAGCGCAGTGAGTCGGCCAAAGCTGTCCAAGGAAAATTGTCGGTTGCTAAATCTGATTTAGAAAAAAAGAAAGGCGAGCTCGAAGGCCTCCAGCGAAAAAGGAAAGAAGAGTCGTTAAAGATTGAGACAATTAACCAGCGACTGAAATATTTTGACGGTCAGATTGAATTAACTAAAAAAGAAATCGAGGATATGGTTTACAAAATAAAGGAGGGAGAAAGGACGAATCGCAGAAAATAATTCCTTCGCAAATCATATCGAAAGATAAAAGCGGGAAAGACAATTAAGGGCTGACATGGACAAAGATAAAAACCTATCTCGACCAGGATTTGCAGGTGGATGCCGACCGACACGGCATTGACAGCCAAGAATTCCTTGATGAAAAGGAAAAGATTCTCGCTCTCAAGGATGAGAAAGACACATACTAATTCGGTCCTAAGAGGAATATCTTTACAAATGGCTCAGTCCAGAAGCCATTGTTATCGTTTATTTGAGCACGAATAATCAGCTCGCTCGGGGGTTGATAACTAGCAGGTCTATATAACCGCCTGCTAGCAGAAGAAGTTAAAATCCCATAAGGTTCAAAGTCTCTCATAGCTCCAAATCCTGGAGCACCTGGGCCGTCATACGGTTTGTAAAGCTCAATCCTAACCTCTCCGCCAACTCCATAAGTTTCGGTAAGGACTATGGTAAAAGATGTCGTCCAATAAGACTTTGATTCATTGTTAGGAAACTCGGGGTCAACAACATAGGTAAATACTGGTACTGGTGGAATCGTGGTTATTTCCAGAATCGCCGATGCAGATACTACTTCGATTTCTTCACGCACGCTCCCATCATCATTAGAAGCAGCCAAAGCATACGTCATCCTCACCGCATCCTCTCTCGACTTCCCGTAAACGTCATGGTTTACTGAACCTATTGGCATATGACTGACATCCCTCTGAAGAGGGGACTTTGGAAATTGCAACCATATAGAAGTGGCATTTTTCACTTCCCATGAGATAGTAATGTAGCGGTCACGGTCAGGATTCGATGATGTGAAAGAAACTATCGTTGGCAGAATTAGTGAGGCTACTGGGTCATTCAGAGCCTTTTCAATCTCAGGATCCGCTGGCGAGTTGCAATAGGCAAAGATAAAAAAACAAATTAACCCCAGAGTTAAAATTTTCGCTTTCATTTGTAATCAATCTTTCTTATATGAAAACCCACCTTATCCCAACTTTTTCGGCTTATTTTGAAACCATATTCAGAAAATGTGAATTTGTCTGGTCCCAATCCATCCTCAAGTGGATTTATCACATAACGAGTTTCGATATCTACTTCCTTCTTTCCCTTGTATAAGATGCAAGACAACTTACACAGATTGATGTGCTTGTCTGAAGTATTTGTAATTTTGACTTTTATCCAATTATAATCGTAATCCTCCTCTACTCTAACAACATCGACTTTTATCGAACCCAAATCAATAGAACTAATAGCAACACTAACCATAAGAATTAATAAACAAGCTAACCCCAGAGTCAAAAGTTTCGCCTTCATTTTAACCTCCTCATGTCGTTTTTCCTTATCCAGTGTAGAATAATATAAGACTTTTGTGTGGAATTGTCTATAAGAAGTTATTGGATATTCGGTGAATCTCCGAATATTTGAAAGGGCGACTGTAATCATACTCACGAGTGTCGTTTTTAGGGGGGTAAAAATGACAAATCGCGTCGCTACTCGCAATGACAAGATGTGATTCATCAAACCCACATTTTACACAAAAAATGGTCATTTTCCCTATATCTATAGTATTCGGCAAGATGAGTTAGTGGGTCTAACGGCGTCTGAGAGACTTGTTTTTCAGGGTAAACTGGATAAAAAGTAGCCTGTCCCTTTTTTTGGAAGCAATGTGAATTTTCACATTATTTCCCTTTTTCCATTTTTGCTATGGCAGATCGTGTCAGACCAATCATTTCCCCGACTTCTTCTGGCGTAAATCCTGTCTTGCGCAATAGATTTATCAACAAGGTCGAATCGCTAATTATAAATGATATATCTTGGCTATTTTGGGATTTTTATTGACTTTTTAATTAAATTATGTTTATTTGGAAATAATGGAGGTGTTAATATGAAAAAAATAATTTCCGTCATTCTCCTAATCTCTTTATTCCTTATAACCTCAAGTTGTGCAACTTTCCCACGAAAGCAAGAGCCTTCTCAATTAAGCAATTTAACCTTTGGCATAGTTAAGTCGAAAATTATTAAAGGTGAAACAAACCAAGTAGAGATACTAAAGATTTTTGGATCTCCAAATATAATAACAAAAAATAGAGATGATGACGAAGTGTGGAATTACAATAAGATGTCTTATAGGACAACGGAAGGTGCTGATGGGCTATCGCTCATTTTCTTTGGTGGAAGCAGAGCTATGACTACAGCAACAACGGAATCTTTTGATTTGATAATAATATTTGATGAGAATGATATCGTAAAGGACTACTCAGTCATAGCGGCAAAATTTTAAATAATTTAAATAAGGAGAGCATCAATGAAGAAAACATCTTTAATCTTCGTATCTTTATTAATTTTTTCATTATTAATTTTAATTAGTTGCACTCCAAAGCCCAAACTATCTCCGATGCAGGTAAGGCAAATTACCACAAAAATGTTTGAAAGTGATTACGAAACCTGCTACAGGGCAACATTGACTGTTCTACAGGACCAAGGATATGTTATAAAGAATACTGATATGGAAACTGGTCATATTTTAGCAAGCGTTGATAGGCAGACAAAGGGTGGTTCTCAGTTCCTGCAGGCTTTATTCACAGGGTATGTTTCAGACAAGGGAACAGAATATGAACTCAGTGCTATGGTGGATAAATTAAGCGAAACCTCAACAGAACTTCGAATAAATATTGAAAAAGTGAAATATGGTCAATCTTCAAAGTTTAGTGGAACAGGTAAGCAAAGCTCTAAACGGATATATGATGCAAAATTATTTCAAGATTTATTTAATGATATAGGGATTGAGATAAAAAGAAGAGAGGCCATGAAGAGATAAACCAACCAAAATAAAAAAGAAAAATAAATGATTAAAAAAATGCTTTTAGTTTTTTTATGTCTGTCTTTGTTTTTATCAATTCCCGGCTGTAAAAAAAAGTTGCCTACAAGTCCCGATATCCCAGACTTCACTACTGGCAGTATTCAGGTGAATTCCACTCCAACAGGAGCACAGGTATTTCTTGATGGCAGCAACACAGGGCAAACGACGAATTGCACTTTAACTGATATATTTCCGGGATCTCATACCGTAATGCTGGTTATGGAAGGATATGAAGATGAGCAGATGAGTGTCTCAGTAACAGCAGGACAAACAGCAACAGTTAGTGTAACACTCACAAAACCGACCATAACAGTGATCGAGTTACCACCCAGTACTGTTTGGACAACAGGAAAAGAAGTAGAGATAAAGTGGGAGACTAGCGGGTCTGGAAGTTCTCAGGGTGTTGTGAGTACAGGTGCCGGATTAAATCCTTCAATAAATCAAGGAGGAAGAGCATTATCTCGGTTTCAAAGAAGAGCTTTTCAGGAAAGGCGTTTTCTGCGAAATTCAATAAAGGAGAGAAGGAGAGCAGAGGATATAGATTTATCTGGAAATCTGGGCATGCTCTCAAGTAATACATCCAAATCTCAAGATGTTTCAGGAGAGATTTCCTCCTCTGTAAAAAAAGGTGATATTGGTCATAAAAGAACAGAAGACATAGAGAATATAAAGAGAAATAGCAGAGTTGGCAGAGTGAACATACCAGTTGCTCCTCAGGTTTCTACTAAGAAATTCACACGATCAGGGGATATAAGAGTTTTAGGTTTGTCATATGCGAAGATTGAGTTGTATAAGGGGAGTACCTTTAATCAAACGATAGTGTCGAGTACAGAAAATGATGGCTCATATATGTGGACAGTGAATCCGTCTCTTGAGGACGGAACAGACTACAAAATAAGGATCTCCAATCCCAACGACTCCACCTCTTATGGTGAGAGTGATGCATTCACGATTGAGGAAGAATCTATAACTGAAACAATTTATATAAAATGCGATAAAGATGTATTTGTTTCTTCTGCTCATCCTGACAACAATTTTGATTATGCTAACCAAAACTTTATGGGAACATTTTTATCATTATCTCCTGATATCTCTTCAATCTCTTTCGGGGAAACTCGAATTTATGTGTATTTTGATTTAAGCAGTATTCCATCAAATGTGACAATTGATGAAGCAGTCATTATTATGAAGCCAAAATCTGATCCTGCTGTAACAAATAACAGCACAGTATGTGGTGCCTTATTACTCAGCAAAGTGAACTTTGGTACATTGTCAACATATTGGTCTGAATCAAGCTTAACCTGGAATTCTAGTCTTAATACCTTAGTAACAAATAATTCTAATTCTGGGTGGTTATTCAATATTCCCTTTGCGAGTAGCGAATTGCGAGCTTCTGTCAAGCTTGATATTCAGGGATATTCCAATGGAAATACCAATATCACGACAAACTATAACGGGTGGGTCATACGATCATATAGTACGCTAGCAACTGATTTTAAACTATTCTGGTCGTCTGATTGCGATTCGAGTTCATATTTTCCGACACTAAAAGTTACATATCATTGAAAGATTGAATGTTCTTCCTAAGCGATAATATCTCATGTCCCTATTTAATTGTGCTTATAACCTCGCGTCCTAAAAGCCATTTAGAGCAAGAGAATCCTCAGGATAACCCCCCCCGCTAGGCTGTGTCACATAATGAATGTTATGTTAACTTGCTAGCCTTTTAAAACAATAAGGAAGGAGGTGATGCATCTTGATTGTATTGAAAAAGTAAGAGTTTATATCTCAAGTTTAAAAAATCTTGGATGGAGGTGATCCTATGAAAAGAAAATTAATTACGTTATCAACGATGATATTTATCTTTTTCTTTCTTACAAGTACAGGAATTGCTCAGGCTCAAGATTTCATCAAAGGATTTAGTTTAAAATTTACTGGTGGATACGGCACAATGGCTACCGGAGATTATAATACTGTTGGTGAAGACCAAGAACAATATTTTGATGATTACAAAGCTTTACTTGAGAGTTTGGATGGAGTTCAGGTCTCAAGGACAGGAGAATTCAAAAAGATCAACATGGGACTTGAGTTTGAAGCCGAACTCATAATGGATTTAGGTGGAACTTTTGGAATTGGGTTTGGAGTTGGATATATTAGGAGAAGCAATGAGAGTGAAACAGGTTTATCGATACCTGGGATAGGTAGTATATCCTATTCTATTGAGCCGATAATCACCGTTACTCCTGTTAATTTAAGCCTCTATTTTTTTCCTCCTATCGCTCCTTCTATGAATATCTACATATACGGAGGGCTTGGCTATTATATGGGTAAAGTAACGGGTACTTCCGATGGCACAATGGATGGATACTGGGAAAAATCTGAATCGGAATTAAAAGATAAAGGCCTTGGATTGCACGTAGGAGCTGGCTTAGAATTTAATATTGCTCCCAAGATTGTTATTTTTATTGAAGGAAAAGGAAGACACTGTAAATTAAACAGCTGGGAAGGGGATTCAACTTTGACAGATTCCGATGGATGGACAGGCTCGGAATCAGGGACCATGTGGTATTATGAAGCCCAAGACCATGATACAGCTAAATGGTACTCCAGGATTGTAGTGCAAGAGGATAAGCCAAGCGGGTATGATATTCGAAATATAAGGGAATTCGTAGCCAATCTTTCTGGTATCTCATTGAGAACAGGAATAAGAATAAAGTTCTAAGAATCAATTTAGAGCGTGATTAGCGTCTCATTGGGAGAGACGCTTTAGATTTATAGATTTCTCATTAAAAAAATAAGGAGGACAAAATGAAAAAACTACTTTCGGCCATTCCTATGGTCATTCTGCTTTATCTTGCGGTAAGCCTCTGTGCTTTCCTGCTTGAATCCACACCTTTGAATGCTAAAGAATGGAC
>Ga0209977_10000868_pt1 | contig 12613 bp, 12 predicted proteins | sample SumtaG_2_FD_183113 | JGI IMG/M metagenome (GOLD analysis project Ga0209977, IMG submission 183113) | Deep subsurface microbial communities from Indian Ocean to uncover new lineages of life (NeLLi) - Sumatra_00607 metaG (SPAdes) (version 2) | ecosystem: Environmental > Aquatic > Marine > Oceanic... | reverse complement strand
ACGCTACGGAGAGGATTCTGGCTGGGATAAAGTGCTGGCTGGTCTCGATACAAAGGTCGACCTCGAAAATTACTCAATGTTCAACCAACGTTTGTCCTATACCTACGAGGCAGCGACCACGTCGGCGGGAATGACGAAGTTTGTTGAAGGTAGAGGCTCAGCCTACCTTGGCTCCTATTACGACGCAGATGATGATGCTCTGATGGGTGAAAACGACTATTCACTTAAGATCGAACCTAATCCGCCAGCAGCCAATTTTTGGTCCATAACGGTCTACGATGCACGTAACAGGTTGACCATCCGAAACAAGATCCGGAAATCGGACCTCTCCTCCCGAACCGAGGGCTTGCAGACAAACGAGGATGGCTCTGTAGATCTCTACTTCGGACCAACAGCTCCTGAAGGCAAAGAATCAAATTGGGTACAAACAAATCCTGGCGAATCTTGGTTCATGTATATGCGCTTTTACGGTCCGTTAAAACCGTATGACAAGCAGACGTATCAAATGAACAAAGTCCAGAAGATCAAATAGCAAGGAGAAAAAAATGAAAATTAAAATAATCGCATTATTTGTTGTTGCCTTCATCTCAACAGGCACAACAGGTTTTGCAACACTTCAGCTTCCCGAAGCATGCCGATGATTTGTTCTGCTGTGTAGTGTTTCCTGCCCATATTTTCTCCTTTCGTCCACGTCTTATTCTAACATAAGACCTGGACCGATATTTGGGGGGCAGGTCACATGTTTGCTGCTTTGTTCTTAACTCAACAGGAATGGTCCTCAGTTATTCTAAAATTAGAACATCCCAAAATCGAACTTCATATATATAAGGCGTTTACGATTTACGTACCAGTTGCGTTGTTCGTGCTTGTTATTATGCCTCTGGTGGAACGTTTAGTTGCTTCCGTTTCTAAACAGGTAAAATAACTCCTTTGAGCACCAACACTTGGATTTCTGGTATTGGTCTAAAGTCTAATTGATAATGTTTCTCTGTGCTGTTATTGTACTGCCGGAAGCAAGTTCCAATGATAAGCGAAAAAGCGAATATCTTTATAGTGGATGATGACGCTCCGGTGCATAAGGCTCTAAGTCGACTCCTTCGTTCCTATGGATTCAACGTGAAGACCTTTTCCTCAGCCCAAGACTTTTTGGATTCTGTTCCGCTAGGTACAACTGGATGCTTGATTCTGGATGTCAAGATGCCTGGAATAGATGGCCTTGATCTTCAAGATGAACTCAATGCTTCTGGGTGGAAGTTGCCCATTATATTCATAACCGCCTATGATAATCCAAAGGACCGCGAGAGAGCTATGAGGTCGGGAGCAGTGGCTTTTCTTCATAAGCCTCTGGACGATAAAGAATTGGTGGAAGTGATTAATTCTGTCATGAAGTAAGCTTTCGACATTTCAAACATTTCTACTATTTCGGGGGACACAATACTTGATTTGACCTTCAAAAGGATGTTCATTTTATTAAGAAAATCATTAAGGTAGAGAGTCAAGTATTGCGTCCCCGGAATTATGTGCGCCAGCAGGATTGTGACTATTTAATATTGAATCTGGAGGCCTGATCCCTTATTTGACCCCATATTGTGGGGGAGTTAGGTATTGTGATCCCGGAATGGATTGACTCTCATTTTCTATTGTCCTATAATTCCCTTTTGATCTATGCTTCTTAAAATACTCGGATCGCACGAAGGAAAGATTTGGGCGAGGAATAATCCTGATTCCGGAGCTACTTTCTCTTTCCCCCTGCCCTTGAACCAGGAAGATTCCAAATGAAAGCAGACATCCCGACCGTTTATGTGGTTGATGATGATGTTTCTGTGCTTAAAGCCCTGAAGAGATTAATCAGGTCAGCAGGATTTAATGCAGAAACATTCGATTCTGCCCGGGAGTTCTTGAATCGTGGATCATATGATAGCCCCTGCTGTTTAGTTTTGGATGTGAGGATGCCGGACTTGAGCGGAATCGACCTTCAACAAGAACTTTCAAAACTGGGCCTTTCCATTCCCATCATTTTTCTCACCGGACATGGAACCATCCCCATGAGCGTTCAAGCCATGAAGGGAGGAGCTGTGGATTTTCTGACCAAGCCCTGCAACGATGAGGAGTTGCTCCAGATTATCCACCAGTCAATCGAAAAGAATCGTTTGGAAAGAAGTGAACAGGCAGGATTAGATTCCATTCGACAGCGGATTGATTCCCTGACCCAAAGGGAAAACCAAGTTTTTCGCATGGTTATTGCCGGTATGCTGAATAAACAGGTCGGCTATGAATTGGGCATTAGCGAAAAGACAGTCAAGACCCACCGTGCCCGCGTCATGCAAAAGATGCAGACCGATTCCCTTGCCCAATTGGTGCGTCTAGCGGAAAGAGTTGGCATCACTCCACATTTCATGGAGTTATAGTGATCAGCCCCAGAGGCTTTTGAGGCTACAAATTTCACTTTACAGGTGGTACATTGATTGGGGCAGGTCACTTACACGATTACAATTACGGTACGGGGCGGACAACGACCGCCCTTCTTAATAAGCAGTATATTTTATCCCGATAAGAATGCAGTAAGAGCTTAAGTTTAACCTAAATTCATCAGAGGGGAGACCTAAAATATATTTTGTCTCTGCATCCGTTTTTCGATGAAGATATAGTCCTTCAGCGAATAATGATAATTGATTTGATATTTTAAGCGCAGCGCCTAATCCTCCATAAAGTCCAAAGCCATTTTTTATTTTCTGTTCGGTTATATTTGCGTCTGAAATATCGTCTCCCGCCTTCATCGTAAAACTGCTAAAAATGAGCCCCCCTCCTAGGAAAGCATACGGAGAAAAAGAAGAGTCTCTTAAGAAGTTATACTTGAGGGCAGCCAGAACGGGAGTTATATATAGTGTTCCATTTATAAGTTTTCCTTCTTCTTTATTGACAGGATATCTTCCGTATTTCCATTCTAAAGAGACGGAAAGATTCCTGGTGATGGAGAGACGAGTACCTATTCCTGACCCATATCCATCATCAAGGTTTTCTTGCACTGGGAAATACAAGGCTCCATTGATAAAGAAATCAAGTCTTCCTCTCTGGGGAAATCCTTGAACCGAGAGAAGAAGGAGGCAAGCTACCAGTATTAATACTTTTGAGAAATTTTTCATCTCATCCTCCTGAGATTCAACTCTTACTCATTGAACGAACTATTATAAATAATTTATTTACCTTGTCAAGCTGGCTTGTTCTTGTTATGCCACATTTAAAATGTCCTGATCTATCCGAGAGAATAGCTTTAGGCAACCCATACTTAACAACAGAGTAATACATGACCTGATAGACATTTATCCCAAACTGACGATAAAACCACTGACGATAGGGGATGAAGCGAGTATGATCATCTATCGAACAGGTAGCGAAGACGTCTCGAAGAACGACTACGGAATAGACAGAACCCTTAACTATTCATTCAGATAGATAAATCTTATTGGACTAAAGTCCAATAGACTTATTTACACCAAGTAATATAGATTCGTCATGTCGGAACTATTTGTTATGTTGTATGAATACAAAATTTACGGTACTTTCACCAATATATATGCTTCAAAATTCAAAAGGAGGAAACCATGAAAAACTTAATCAAAAAGAGCATCTCTTTCATAATCGCTGGAGTGCTCTTATTGATCCTCGTTCCCTTTCTCCGGGCTCAGACCGAAAGTCCGGATGATATCGGGTGGCCCAGAGAAATCACCCACGAACAGGGAACTGTTATCATCTACCAGCCTCAACTGGATAGCTTCAAAAACAATGTGCTCGAAGGACGAGCGGCGGTATCGGTAACACTCAAAGACAGCAATGAACCGGTATTTGGAGCCATCTGGTTCAAGGCCCGGCTCGAAACAGATCTGGATAATCGAACAGCTAGCATTTTGAATTTAGAAATTCCAAGGGTTCGTTTCGCCGAATCGACACCCGAGCAAGAAAAGAAATTCGCCGGATTTCTCGAAAAAGAAATCCCCAAATGGGGCCTTTCTATCTCTTTGGATCGTCTACTGACCACACTGAAACTGGCCGAACGCGAGCAACTCGCGGCTGAAAACCTTAAGAACGATCCCCCAAAGATCATGGTTGTCACCGACCCGGCCGTTCTTGTCTTTATCGACGGTGAGCCCCAGTTGCGAGACATCGAGAACACAAAGCTGAAAAGAGTGATCAATACACCCTTTCTTGTCGCATACGACACGAAGAAGAAAAACTACTATCTGGATGGGGGAAAAATCTGGATGACAGCCAAGGATGTTATGGGTCCGTGGAAGGAAACTAAAAAAGTTCCCAAGGAAGTTAAGGCCCTGAAACAGCCTTCAGAAGAGGACAAAGCCGAAACAGGGGATAATCGGATTCCCAGGGTCATTGTCGCCACGGAGCCCTCCGAGCTCATCGTGATCGACGGGAAACCCAAATTTGCCTCAGCGGCAGAGAACGAAGTTTTGTATGTCACCAATACGGACAGCGACGTTCTAATGGAAATCGCTTCCCAGCAGTATTTCATCCTCATCTCAGGACGTTTGTACTCGAGTAAAAGCCTGTTTGATGGACCTTGGACTTATGTTCCGGCCGATGGGCTTCCTGAAAGTTTCGCCAAAATATCTCCTGAATCCGACATCGGCTACATCCTGGCGCATGTGGCGGGAACAGAACAGTCCCAAGAGGCGATCCTGGATGCCCAAATACCCCAGACATCCGCCGTCAAAAGGAATGATAAAAGCCTCGAGGTGGAATACGACGGCCAACCAAAGTTTAAAAAGATCGAAGACACGGACATGGAATATGCCGTCAATACATCCTATTCTGTGATCAAAGCTCAAAATCAGTACTACTGCTGCCGCGAAGCGGTCTGGTATGAGGCCAAAAATCCGACGGGTCCTTGGGCGGTTTGTGTAGACGTCCCCGATGAGATCTACACCATCCCCCCGAGCTGTCCCCATTACAACGTCAAGTATGTCTATGTGTACGACACGACTCCTGAAGTGGTGTATGTGGGATACTATCCCGGATACATGGGAAGCTATGTCTATGGCCCGACTATCGTGTACGGAACGGGATGGTGGTATTCGCCTTGGTGGGGTGCCTATTATTATCCGCGACCCGTCACATACGGTTTCCACGTGAGATACAATCCCTGGTATGGATGGAGTTTTGGTGTCAGTTACTCTTCAGGCCCGTTCAGGGTCACAATCGGAATCGGAGGGGGATACGGTGGATGGTGGGGTTCAGGACATTACCATCCCTATCCGCATCATGCTTATGGGGCCGGTTTCAGAGCAGGATACCGGGCTGGCCACTGGTCTTCCCCGCACACAATGCCCTACAGTCGAGGAATCGGTCAAGTCAATATCAACCGGAACATTTACAACCGCTCCACAAACATCCAACGCAACGTCTCCACAGGACAGTTGGCTCGTCCGACACAACAGCCACGATTGGCCGCGGGCCAACAAAACAACGTCTTCACAGACCGGAACGGAAATGTCCACCGCAGAACCGACAGCGGATGGCAGCAGCGGGATGGAAACAAATGGACTCCAACCCAGACTCCAAAGCCTCAGCCAAGCGTATCACGTACACCCTCCAACCTCAATCTCCAGTCCAATGCTCGCCAGCGTGGCACTACGCGAACCAACCAGTTCCGGGGAAGAAGCTCAGGAACCGGAATAAGGCGGAGGTAGAACCCAGATTATGAGTACAGATTAAGGAGCTTATCACTATGCTGAGTCATGCTAAAGATAGCATGGGGAAATCAAGGCTCTTTAGTCCACTTTTCTAATAGAGTTAGAGGACCCATAGAAGGGATAGGAGTCAACAATGAATCAGCAGGAAAAAAAACTAGGTGACGTGCTTGCCCAAAAACGCACAGACCTATCAGCGTTACGAACCATCATGGCCGCCGACCGTTCATTGATGGCCTGGCTCCGCACAGGATTATCCCTGATCGGATTCGGATTCACGATTTACAAGTTCCTGGAGTACGTTGCCGAGCAAGGAACCAGAATAACGTTCCGGGAAACCGGACCACGAGACATCGGGCTGTTCTTGATAGGCCTTGGCACCCTTTCGCTGATATTTGCGGTTGTAGATTACTGGAAATCCCTGAAGAGGCTGAGCAAAGAATTCGACTGTTCCCCCTGGAGAACGCCTCTTTTTGCTGCCTCGTGTGTGGCCCTCTTGGGATTGTTCCTGATCTTGCTTATTGTCCTTAGAGCTAACATTTTGTAGTTTATTATGCACGTAGAAAACATCGCAACTCTGGTGGCCGTCGTTTTATTTGCCGCCATATTCGTCTTCGGCGGAAAATTTCACAAATTTGCCTGGATACGTCGCCATCACAGAAAGGCTTTGTCTTTTGGCGCCGGCGTGTCGGTGGCCTATGTGTTCATCCATCTCCTCCCGGAATTGGAGGCCGCACGTGAAGTGTTCATTCGGATAACAGAGCATCGAAACCTGCCTTTCCCGGAACACAGGGTGTATCTTTCCGCCATGATCGGATTCATGTTCTTTTACGGGCTTGACCACATGGTGGTTTGGTCCCGAAAGGCCGGGGAAAAGAGACTTCAAAAGGAGGAAGGTGGAAGCCCGATTTTCTGGCTCCATATAGGCGGATTTGCCCTCTATGCTTGGCTGGTCAGTTACCTGATGGTTCGCAACATAGAGGAAGAAACTGTTCCGATCGCACTGTATGCTGTTGCCATGGGATTTCACTTTCTTTTGCTTGAGCATTCCTTGCGTCAAGAGCACTCTTCATCATTCGATCGGGCGGGCAGATATGTTTTGGCCATCGCTCCGCTAGCAGGCTGGATTATTGGAATAACAATGGACCTGCCCAAGTCCATGGTGATCACGCTCCTGGGATTTATCTCCGGGGCGATCATTATGAATACTTTGATCATGGAACTTCCGAGGGAAAAAGAGGGAAAATTCTGGCCGTTCCTGGTTGGGGGAATTCTGTATGCAGCAATACTTATCCCTCTGGGATGATAACGCTTTAACGACTAGAAAGGAGGCTGAAAAATGTATGTAATGGATCCTGTTACTAGAGTTTTATTCTACCTATTCATCATAGCATCCATGCTGGGTGTCGGTCTAAAAGTAAGGGGGGACGAGATCCTGTTTGCATTGAAGTCAAAAGGCTTGATGGTCCGGGCGCTGCTCGCCAACTTCGTTCTGATCCCCGCCTTCGGAATATTGTGCGCCCAGATCATACCGATGGAGCCCGAGTTAGCCATGACACTTGTGATGCTGGCCTGTGCTCAAGGAGGGCTGAGTGCCCTCCAGTTCCTGACAAAAACCAAAGATGAAGAATCCCTCTCCTACGCGGGAGGCATTGTGATCGTGCTATCGCTGCTTGCGATTTTCATCTCGCCGGCTATGATGGCCCTCGCCCTTCCGCAAGAGATGTCATTGACCACTCCCTATACAATGGCCTTTTTGTTCCTGTTGGTTTTTCTACTTGCTCCTCTGTTATTGGGTGTTTTTGTACATCAAAAGGCCAGAACCATCGCTCCCAAACTCGCAAAAATAATAACTCTCGTTGGAACTCTCGCTTTTGTGGCCGTAATTGTGATGACCCTGGGAATGAGACGGGAAGCCAAAGCCTCTATCGGAAAGTGGGGTCTTCTTGGGATGCTGTTATTCATTCTTTTCTCAATGGGGGTCGGCTGGTTCCTGGGAGGGCCAAGGAAAGAAATGCGTCCCCTTCTTGCAACAGCCAGCAGCATGCGTTTTGTGGCATTAAGCCTTGCGATCGCCGTGCGAAGCTTCCCCGACGCTGGCCTGGAGTATCCTCTTGTGGCCTTCGCATCGCTGATGATCCCTACCAACGCGATACTGACCTTTATCACGATGATCCGCAGCAAAAAGGCAAAAAAGAAGATAGGACTAAAGTCTAATTGACAGAGCACATAAAAACATCTTAAACTTTATTTTTCAAATTCAAAAAAGGAGATTTATCTATGAAAAGAAAAAGAGTGTTAATTATCTTAGCGTTGATTGCTATTTTGTCTACAACGTCTTTTGCACAGAGAAAGGAGTTGATGGCCTTCGCAGGATACCGCACTAGCGGGAGCTTTAACGTGACTTCGACAGATCATCTAACTTTCGAGATTGAAGACGGATTTAATTTTGGCTTGGCTCTTGGCTTTATGATTTCTCCAGAAATGGAGATCGAATTCATGTGGAGCCAGACAAACAGCCAACTCTCCGGTTATCTAATCTCACCTATTCTAGAAAAGGAAGTCGTGTTTGATATCCACACTTCCCAGTTTCATGTTAATTTTCTCTTTTTATTCCCGCAAGGAAACAAAAGAGTCGTTCCTTACTTTTTGATGGGATTAGGCCTCACCTTAGCCGATCCGAAAGGTGAGGTCAACGGAGAAACGCGCTTTTCCTATAGTCTTGGCGGTGGCCTTAAGGCTATGGTTAATGAAAGGATGGGTATTCGGCTCCAGGCTAAATGGAATCCGACCTATATCAATACAAGTAGCGAACTCTGGGTTGACTATTGGGGCTTCGTATATGCTATCCCTGTCAGCCAATACATGAGCCAAGGGGAATTCACCGCAGGAATTTTCTTCCGCTTCTAAACAGGTCATACAACCTCCTCGAGCCCCGGCACATGGATTTCTGGTATTGTTAAAGTCTAATTGACATTATTTGAAGATTGCTGAAATATTGAGTAGAATAATATCTCCATTCAGCACAAGAAAAAAACTCCACAAAAACAATACAGGTTTAATAATCTTGAACCATAAGAAAACTTGTTGTATTTTAAACAAAAATTGAGAGGAGCAGCCAATGACGACGGAAAAACCCTCTCCTGTAGATCTAAACGACAAGATTACGCGTAAAGACTACTTCCTGGTCATCTTATGGGCGCTGGGAATTCTTCTTCTTTATATGATCGGGAGTTTTATCGGAACCGGAATTCTCCGAGGCTACAAGGAAGATACCGAGAAGACTCGACAGGCCTGGATCGAATCCGCGACAATGGATCTGGAAGAAAAAGTAGCGGAATCCAAAGTCATTCCTAGCAAGGAACCGGTCGAAGTCGCAGTGGGCATCCGCATCAACCGCATCAGCACATTTTCCCTTCGGGAGTCCGCCTGGACAGCCGACTTCGATATCTGGTTTAGATGGACCGGCCACAAGGTGAAGCCTGGGGAAAATTTTCAAGTCGTGAACGGTGAGATCGACCATCTCGAGAGAGAAGAAGCATTCACACAGGGAAATGTGCGCTATGAGCGGTATAATGTGCGCGCCAGCCTGGCGATCAACCTCGACTCGTCCCGCTTTCCTTTCAGCGACAATGGACTGACCATTCAGGTTGAGGACGGAGCCGATGGAGCTGAGAACCTCCGTTATGTCCCTGACGAGAAGGACAGCGGTATCAGCAGCCTGGGTATTCCCTCAAGCCTGAAAATCACAAAAACCCTCACAGCCGTCAAGCTGCATGGTTACAAATCGAGACGAGGTGATCCACAAATCCCCGAAGGCCGTTCAGACGTTCACTCTCGATTCGTTCTTGCCTTGATTTTGGCGCCACCCGGTGCAGGGCTCTTCATTAAACTATTTCAAGCTCTGTTTGCCTCGATTGCTATTGCATTTGTGGCATTTTTCATAAAGCCCATCCATGTGGATCCCCGCTTCGGGCTCGGAATCGGAGCCTTTTTTGCCGCTGTCGGAAACAATATCTATATCGGATCTGTCCTTCCTTATTCAAGCCAGATATCCCTTGCGAGCATGATCAACGCCATCGGCCTGGTCACAATATTCCTTACTCTCGTTCAATCGACCATATCTCTCTATGTTTTTGACACCAAAGGCAGAGAGCGGCTGAGCAGGTTTTTTGACCATGTGTCATTCGCGGTCTTCCTGATCGGATATCTTGCCATCAATCTGGTGTTGCCCATTTCTGCAAAACTTTAGGAACATCCGACATCTAAACCATATCCAAAAATATCGAAAAGACTGATTCTCCAGCTTTCCCTTGCATGGATTTATTCATCCCCTTTCACTCTGTCTTTTCTTATTGGACTAAGGTCCAATTGACGGACTGGGGTTGCAACTTTACATTATGTATTTCAATGAGTATGATTTTGTCTTTAGGGAACGAATATTTGCCTTCGAAAGGAAGAATTATTAGCAGATGAACGCACACAAAGAACAAACATTACAGGCGTTCCACGTGATGGCTAAACCTACTGGCGCGCAGTGCAACCTGGAGTGCGATTACTGCTTCTTCCTTAAAAAGGACAGGCTGTATCCGGACAGCAACTTCCGGATGTCCGACGAGACAATGGAAACCTATATCCGTCAGACCATCGAGGGGCATCGGGTACCTGAAGTGACAATCGCCTGGCAGGGCGGAGAACCGACGCTTATGGGCCTCGATTTTTTCCGGCGCGCCGTGGAAGTGGAGAAGAAATATACCAAGCCCGGCATGAAAATCGAGAACAGCCTTCAGACGAACGGCGTCCTGATCGATGAGGAATGGTGCAAGTTTTTCCATGAGAACAACTTTCTTATCGGCCTCAGCCTCGACGGACCACGCCACCTACACGATTCCTACCGGCATGACAAGGGCGGAAAATCCGTGTTCGACAAGGTTGTCCGAACGTTACGGCTGATGCAGAAGCACGATGTGGAATTCAACATCCTGTGCACAATCAATGCCAAAAACAGCCAGCACCCCCTCGAAGTGTACCGCTTTTTCCGTGAGGAGATGGGTGCACGTTACATCCAGTTCATTCCTATTGTCGAGCGGGATAACGAGACCGGCAATCAGGAGGGCACCCAGGTCACTGACCGCACGGTCGATCCCGAGCAATACGGCCGGTTCCTGATCGAGATCTTCGATGAATGGGTGCACCGGGATGTCGGGACCACGTTCGTGCTGTTTTTTGACGGCGTGCTCGCTTCTTACGTCCGCGGCCATTCGACCCTGTGCATCTTGACTCCGACCTGCGGCGAGGGTGTGGCTCTCGAGCACAACGGCGACCTCTACTCCTGCGACCATTTCGTCGAGCCGCACTACCTTCTGGGGAATATCAGACAGACTTCTCTGCCGGAGCTGGTGGCTTCCGACGCCCAGCAATCCTTTGGCCGCGATAAGTCAAATACTCTTCCAAAATATTGCCGGGAATGCACATATCTTTTTACCTGCCACGGCGAATGCCCGAAGAACCGGGTACTCACCACGCCTGACGGCGAGCCAGGATTGAACTGGCTGTGTGCAGGACTCAAGGCTTTTTTCGAATACGTGAACCGGCCCATGCAGATCATGGCGGACCTGTTGCGGCGCGGCCAGTATGCGGATGGTATCATGAAAATCCTAGGCCAAGAAGAAGGCCGCTCGATTCCCAAAGAGGATAAAATCGGACGCAACGATCCGTGCCGCTGCGGCAGCGGATTGAAATACAAAAAGTGCCATGGAAGCTGAAGAATAGAGATAAGGAGGTGATAAAACGAAAGAATCGACTTTTTGAAATATCTTATATAATTTATAAAGACAATAAGAACAAACTTAAAAAGAAAGGAGTCAAATATGACAGACAAAAAACCTAACATCCTCATCCTTTGGGGTGATGATGTCGGCTGGTGGAACATCAGCTACAACAGCCGGGGCCAGATGGGCTACCGGACCCCCAACATTGACCGCGTGGGTAACGAAGGCGTGGCGTTTACCGATTACTACGCGCAGCAGAGCTGCACGGCCGGCCGCGCCGCCTTCATCACCGGCCAGAACCCGATCCGCACGGGTCTCACTAAAGTGGGTCTGCCGGGAGCCGATGTCGGCCTGAAGAAGGAGGACCCGACCATCGCCGAACTGCTCAAACCGTTGGGTTACGCCACCGGCCAGTTTGGCAAGAACCACCTCGGGGATAAGGACGAGTTCCTGCCCACGATGCATGGCTTCGATGAATTCATGGGAAACCTCTACCACCTCAATGCCGAGGAAGAACCGGAACTCCCGGACTACCCCAAAGATCCGGAGTTCAAGAAGAGTTTCGGGCCCAGGGGCGTGCTGCACTGCTGGGCGGACGGCAAGGGTGGACAGAAAATCGAGAACACCGGTCCGCTGACCAAGAAGCGCATGGAAACCGTCGACGAAGAAACGACGGACGCGGCTCTCAAGTTCATCGATAAGGCTCACGAGGAAGACAAGCCGTTCTTCGTCTGGTGGAATACGACGGCCATGCACTTCCGGACCCACTGCGCCGAAAAGCACGAGGGCAAGAGCGGACAGGGCTTCTATAATGACGTAATGGTCGCCCACGATGAGAACGTCGGTAGAATGCTGGACAAGCTCGACGAGCTGGGCATAGCCGATAACACCATCGTCATGTACTCCACCGACAACGGCCCCCACTACAACAGCTGGCCGGATGCCGGCATCACGCCGTTCCGGGCCGAGAAGAACACGAACTGGGAAGGCGGCTGGCGCGTTCCGGCCTTTTTGCGCTGGCCGGGCAAGATCAAGGCGGGCTCGGTCGTGAACGGCATCGTGTCTCACCAGGACTGGCTGCCGACCTTCCTGGCCGCTGCCGGTGAGCCGGAGATCAGTAAGAAGCTCCTCGACGGCCAC
>Ga0209977_10000867_pt1 | contig 12618 bp, 13 predicted proteins | sample SumtaG_2_FD_183113 | JGI IMG/M metagenome (GOLD analysis project Ga0209977, IMG submission 183113) | Deep subsurface microbial communities from Indian Ocean to uncover new lineages of life (NeLLi) - Sumatra_00607 metaG (SPAdes) (version 2) | ecosystem: Environmental > Aquatic > Marine > Oceanic... | reverse complement strand
CAAAACTATGACATCGTCCTCGGACTGACATCCCAACAGGGTACCAGACACGATATCTCAGGGGCAGCCACCTATCTCCACGGGTATATCATTTTGAGGCAACTGAGATCAAAGGCTTTCATGAAGTTGATGTTCCTGCACGAACTTTCCCATCTGTTTGGCGCGGCCGACCTTAAAGAGGAAAATTCGCTCATGAACAGCCGGAATCCTGGTTCGAAATTCGATGAATTCACTCGCCGAATCATCCTCCTGAACAAGCACAGAGATTTTAATCCGAATGTCTTTCCCCTCCCCCCAAACAAACTGGATGAGGCCATTTCTGTTTATGAGCAGAGGAAACAGCCCGACCGAAAGGAGGGTGATATTCACCTCCTTCTGGCCATTTTCTACCTGGAAAAGGAGGATTACGAATCCACGATCAAGGAATGCCTCCAAGCCATTCAGATTGACCCGGATTCAGCCGATGCATTCAATCTCTCCGGCATCGCCTACCGAAGACAGGGAATGATTGATAAGGCCATACAACAATACGAAAGAGTCCTCGATCTCCAGCCTGGACTGCCCGAAGTCCATTATAATCTGGGCATCGCCTTCTCAAAAAAAGGAATGGATGATGAAGCGATTAAAGCCTACCGGAAAGCGATCGAGCTCAACTCTGATTATGCCAAAGCTTATTCCAACCTCGGCCTTATCTATCTGGAGAAGAAGATGACAGAAAAAGCCGTAGAGTGCTGCTTGAAGGCGTTAGAAATCTACCCTCGATTGGATAAGGCCCTTTCCAATTTAGGTTCAGCGTATATACTCCAGAACAATTTTAAAGAGGCCGAAACCGTATCTCGGAAGGCCTTAGATATCAACCCTGAACTCGAAGGTGCTCACAACAATATGGGCATCATTTATATGAAAAAGAAAATGATTGACAAGGCCATAAAAGAGTATTCAGAAGCATTAAGAATTGAGCCCGGTTTCGCGGAAGCCCATCATAATCTCGGCCGAGCTTACCTTCTCCAGGGATCATTCGATAAGGCGATCATTGAATTCAAGTCGGCGATCCAGCTGGATCCCAGTTATTATAAAGCCTATTCTAACCTGGCCAGCGTGTATCTGAAAAAAGGCATGTCCGATGAAGCCGCAGCAGCCTGCAATAAAGCCATCGAGATCATGCCGGACTATGCGGCCGCCCTTTGCAACCTGGGTCAGGCCTATCTTGAAAAAAAGATGTATGAAGCAGCTGAGGATGCTTGTGTGGAAGCCATCGCCCTGAATCCCGACCTTCCCGAACCGCATAACCTTTTAGGTGTCCTTCGAGAGAGGGAAGCTATGCTTGATAAGGCGGAGGAGGAATATCGGAAAGCCGTAGAGCTGAATCCCGATTATTTCGAGGCTCATCTCAACCTGGCGAACCTTTATTTTAAAAGAAACCTTCTGTCGGAATCCGCATCTCACTACAGGAAAGTCATCGAAATCAGTCCAGGTGTTGCCCAGGCCTACAACAATCTTGCGGTCATCTCCTTTTACCAGAAAAAGTACGACCTGGCTTTTGAATACCTCAAAAAGGCGGAAGATCTGGGCATGAATGTCCATCCGGACTTCAAGAAAGAAGTCCTTCGGAGGAAAAAGGAAAAAAGGAGGGACCAGCAGATCCTATTTCCGCCGCTTTCTCCAATCCCTCACGTTAGTCAATACTGATGCGACCAGAGCGACAGCGAGAAGGATCACCGCAAGGGTATCCACGAACTGCTCTCTGACATCCAGACCGGTCAGAGAATCGATCAGAAACTTTGTGTAGGAAGACGGCATGTTCGAATGGCCGAGTTTTATCCTCACCTGCCAGTGCCAATCAGTAAAAGGGCAGTAACCAAAACCATACCATATTCCCAGGATGGTCCAGGAAAAGCCCGTAAAAAGCACGACTATCAGACTGGCAAGCCTTGTCTTTCTCCAGATCCAACCGAAAAGAATGAGGAGGATCAGTGCGGAATGAAACACGAAAAAAAATTTATCCAGAAAAACGTACATGCATAACTCTCATGCCATCTTATTGCCTGCTGTATTTTCCTATCAACTGGCCTTCCGCAAGGACGTGGCCTTCCATGGCCTCCAGGAGTTGTGGCTTTCTCGCTCCGGCCTCAAGATCGAGAGCCGTATCCAAAGCGTAGAGCTTGAAATAATATCTGTGCGTACCGCCCGGAGGACAGGGACCACCGTAACCGATTCTTCCGAAATCATTCGTTCCCTGTCTGGCCTCGTTGTCGAGTTCCCTCTCGGGAGGAACATTTTCAGACAGCTCGTTTATGCCAGCGGGGAAATTGAAAAGAACCCAATGGACCCATGTGCCCATCGGCGCGTCCGGATCGTCACAGATAAGAGCGAGAGTCTTTGTCCCCTCAGGAACTGAATCCCATGCCAATGGCGGAGAAACATCTTCTTGATCGCAGGTGTATTTTACCGGGATCATTCCCCCTCCTTCGAAGGCTGCGCTCGTGATATTGATTTCCATACTTTCCCTCCTTCTCACCGCGTATAAGATACCATAAAAACAACTGCCCCGGCTGCAATATTTTCGGAAAAACCAGTTGGAAATTTCCTTTGAAAATATTTGGATATCATGATAGACTACGGGCGCCATGGGAAAAGAGAAAAGGAAGTTCCTTCGCTTTGAATGTCTTATGCCTGTTGAACTGGTCAAAATCGACGGAAAAAATCACCTCAGCAAGAAAGTCGAAGCGCATGATTTCTCCCGGGAAGGATTAAAATTAAGCATAAACTTTGATATCAAATTGGGCTCGAATATGGAAGTCAATCTCCAAATTCCGGATAAAAAATTATCGGTTCCCGTTTCAGGAGAAATCGTTTGGGTGAAAAGCGTGGACAACAGGCTTGAGGCCGGACTCAAGATCAAAAACATGAACAATGAATTGAAGAGTGAGATCCTCAACTGGATCTTCCCTCAATGGTTGGAAAAGAAGAGAGACCAGAAAACAGATAAAGCCGTAGCCCTTAAAGTCTCTGAATTAAAAAAAAGCTAACCTTCCTATCAGGAATCATACAGCCTCTCATTAACTTTACTCTAATCATCGGCAAGGTCTTTGCACTCAGGCCAGGGAATATCTGAAACGGCCCCTTGGAGTTGATAGAGCACGCATTTATCCAGTTGACCCCCACATTTCTCCTTGAGTTGATTATAGAGTTTTCTTGGATCGGATCGTTTCAACTGATCAGGAGTTTTGATTCCGATCGAGTAGAGCTTTTTTGCTGTGGCTGGACCGATATTCCGCAACGCCTGTAATCCTTTGAGTGTTTTTGCCTTTTTGTCTTCTCTGATCATTCTTCCGGCCTTGATTCTATTGTTTAGGTTTGATCCCAAAAACCTTTATGCTTTGAATCGAGCTCATCACATCTTCCACCTTCTCAAGCGGGATATTATGCTTTTCGATGAATTCCTCGGCTGTCGGGTCATTCGTCACGCTCTCAGCAAGAAAAGATGTCTCATCCTCTATCCTGACATCCTGAAAACCTGCCTGTTCTATGGCTTTTATGTATTCGTCTTTCAATATTGCTCCTGCGATACAGCCCACATAGGCCTCGACGGAGTCCATTATCTCCTCCGGCAGCTCCTTCAACAGAACAATATCCGAGACCATCAATCTTCCTTCGGGCCTCAACACTCTGAACGCATCCTCGAAGACCTTTCTCTTATCTGGCGCGAGGTTAATGACACAATTGGAGATGATTGCATCAACAGAATTATCAGCAACCGGAAGATTTTCTATCTCTCCGAGCCGGAATTCCACGTTGTCATATCCTCCTTTCTCCACATTCTCTCTGGCTTTCTCAAGCATCTCTGGTGTCATGTCCACACCGATGACTTTTCCTTTTTTGCCCACTTTATTCGCCGCGAGAAAACAGTCGAAGCCGGCACCCGCCCCCAGGTCAAGAACGGTCTCGCCTTCTTTTAAAGAGGCGAGTGCGACCGGGTTCCCGCAGCCAAGTCCCAAATTCGAGCCTTCTGGAACCGATTTGAGCTCTTCTTCAGTGTATCCTATCTTCTTGCTGATATCCTCAGCCGAATCAGGATTCCCGCAGCATGGGTTGGCCGGCGCACAGCAAGGATCGACCTGTTTGGCGATTCTAGCATAGCCCTCTCTGACCACTTTCCGTATATTTTTTTTCTCCATTTCTTTCACCTTCCTGTTTATTTTTGATGTCAATCCTTGAACATATCTTTCATCACAGGCCCGAGCATGTTTTTCACCATCTCCTCAATCTCACCAGTTTTGATCAAGGAGATGCAGCATATCTTTCCATCCTTTTCCATACCCACCACCGCCAGCTTGTCACCTGGACGAATATCGGCCTTGTCTCTTATCTCTTTAGGAAGAACCATCTGTCCTCTTTCATCCACGCTGACGACAGATTCCACTTTGCAGCAACCCACACTGCTGGCGATTCCTACGGAGCAGGATGGGCTTTTCTGCTTTTTTGCCATTTGAGCACCTCATAAAATTTTAAATACCGGATAAATTATGATAATTCTGATTTATCTGATTATTCAGAATTATCATAACGAATTGATTAACACGTGTCAAGTGTTTTTTTTTGATGGCCAGGAATATTTGACCTGATTTATTCACGAGTTGAGGCTGCCACAGACACGGCAAAAAAGGAGTCAGGTTTCAATTCATTTTTCACCCGAAGCCACAAAAACGCTGACACGTGCCTCCTCCCTTCCAGTGCTTGATTGGGCACAGCATGTCTCCTCTGCACAGTCCACAACCACATTCCTCGCACCTGCCTCCTCGAACCACCGCTTGACATCTTCTCTGTCAAATCCCATCCAACGGTCATGATGTTCTTTTTTTAAAAACTCGAACGTGTGCTTATCCATATCCGTGATGACCAGTTTTCCGCCCTGTTTCAAAATTCGTAGCATTTCTTTTATTGACTTTAAAGGAGACTCCACATGATGAAGATACATGTTCGAGAAGGCATAATCGACGGACTCATCGGGAATCGGCAACTTCTCCGATTCTCCTACCAGGTATTGGATGCCTTTGACACCGGAGAATCTCTTCTTCATCTCATCAAGCATCGCTTTGGACTGATCAACAGCAATCACTCGCAATCCTTTCTGAATCAATCCTTCAGTGATAAATCCTGTCCCCGCACCGATATCGGCAGCGGTCTTTCCCGCTTCCACCCCCGCGACGGAAAACGCCCTTTCCCTCACCGCTTCTGTGAAGAAACTTTGCCGCATTTCATCCCATTGTGAGGCGACCTTGTCAAAATACTTCTTGCTGTTCATGAGAAAAACACTCCTCCCGCTTATAGCACTTGAAAATTCAGTCGTCAAGCACAGTAGACTTGGAAACTGTGAAAAGAAAAGGTTGTCAAACGAGAACAAGAAAATTATAATCCTTAAAAATGAACTCATTGCAAGGAGGCCCGCATGGACCGAAATAATCCAAAATCTTACATCGGAATTGTTGTCATGCTTGGCGCCGTATGGGGTTTATCCGAAGCCGCATTGGGCATGTGGCTTCGAAGCTGCGCCTCTTTTATGTCAGGTTCCATCATGACAGGAATCGCACTATTCTTCATCGCAGTCAGCTGGATCTTGACACGAAGAGTCCTTGGAGTGGCTCTCCTGATCGCCATCGCATGTCTTTTCAAGATGTTCGACGCCCTTCTCCTTTCCCTTCCGATCCAGCATGGAGCTGTGGGAAATCCCATTTTTGCTTTTCTCATGGAAGGATTGGCGTTCTTAATTCTGCTCTCCATCTACGCAGAAAAAAAGAAGCACAAAACAGGAAGACAGGCTATCCTTGGCGGGATGTCAGCGCTCTTGGCCGTGAACCTCTTTCCTCTCGTGAAATTTGCGACCGGGATTCCAGCCTGTGTTTATCCTGGGACAACCACTCCCCTTTCGCTTTACTACGCGCCTATCGCTGTGATCTTCTCCTGCGTGACCATTCCTCTTGGCTTCTGGGCAGCAACAAAGATCATGATCCTGGAGACAAAACTCAAAGAAGCCAACCGCATCAAGAAGTTGAGGTTAATCGCCTCGCCTGCAACTCTTCTTCTCTGCCTCGTCATCATCACCCTGATCAGGTTGATTTGAAGTCACCCCGTGTTTCTTTGATAAGGAGAGATAGAATGACAAAGCCCAAAAAGAAAAAAAATCAAACTTTCACCAGAAGAGACTTCCTGAAAGGATTCGGCGGAGGAGCCATAGGCGCGGCTGTGACTCCATCACTCCTTGCACAAGATAAAAGCGCCCTCCAGACCCAGGAAGGAAAAATCCCTCTTTTTTTAAAAAAACAGATCGCTCTCAGCATCAACGAGAAAAAGTTTACCCTGATCGTCGAGTCCGGAGAAACCCTCCTCCATGTCCTCCGAGAAAGGCTGAACCTGACCGGGACAAAAAAAACATGCGGCCGGGGTGAATGCGGAGGATGCACGGTCCTCTTAAACGGAAAACCTGTCTACTCCTGCATGTATCTCGCCGTAAGAGCCGACGGTAAAAACATCACCACGATCGAAGGACTGGCAGCGGATGGGAAGCTTCATCCCGTCCAACAGGCATTCATCGACAAGGACGCTTATCAGTGTGGATTCTGCACACCAGGATTCATCGTGTCTTCTGTCGCTCTCCTCAACACCAATCCAAATCCAAGTCAAGAAGACATCAAAAAAGCATTATCCGGCAACCTCTGCCGCTGCGGCAGCTATGTCAAGATCTACGATGCTGTCTCTGCGGCTTCAAAAAGCACGAGGAGGCCCTAAATGAAGAAAGCAAAATATTTCACAGAACCTGAAGACTCCACCCTCCTCTACCATGAAGAATTCAGAGATAAAAAAACAAGAGAGCCAAAACTTGCTCCTGAGCCTGAAAAGGACAGATTTGAGATCATCGGTCAATCCACACCCAGAATTGATGGGAAAAGAATCGTGACTGGCCGAGCCCCATATACTCATGACATCAAACTCAGGGGCATGCTCTGCGGAAAAATACTCAGGTCTCCCCACGCCTGTGCGGATATCGTATCCATGGACCTGAGCAAGGCTCGAAACCTGCCGGGAGTACTAGCCGCGCTCCAGCTCAAGGAAGGCCGGATCAGGTACGTGGGAGAGCAGGTCGCCGCAGTGGCTGCGAAGGATGAGAAAACAGCAGAAGACGCATTAAAATTGATCGAGGTCCAATACAAATCCCTGCCCTTTGCAGTCACGGTGGAGAAGGCCATGGAGGAAGGTGCCCCTCAAGTCTATGCAGATAGAGACAGACGGAATGTCCCCACCAAGCCCTTCAACGACTACAGTCGTGGCGATATCGATAAAGGACTCAATGAAGCCGACATCGTCATTGAACGAACCTACAAAACCGCCGTGGAAATCCACCACCCGGCTGAAACTCACGGCAGCGTGGCCAGATGGGAGGGAGAAAGGCTCACAGTCTGGGATTCCACGCAGGCTATCTTCGGCGTCAGAGACGGACTCGCCTACTGGTTGAGAGTTCCTGCGAGCCGGATAAAGGTTATAAAAAAGTACATGGGCGGAGGCTTCGGGAGCAAACTGGGAATCAATGATTATACGGTTGCCGCCGCCCTTTTGGCGAAAGAAGCCAAAAAACCTGTGAAGATCCTCCTCTCCAGAGAGGAGAATTCTCTATGCGTCGGAAACCGTCCTTCGAGCCTCCAGACCATCAGAGGAGGAGTCAAGAAGGATGGGACATTGACCGCTCTTTATCTGAAAAACTACACCTCCGGAGGAATCGGAAGAGGAGACAGATGCGCGGAGCCCATAATCGATGTTTATAAGTGTCCGAACCTGAAGGTCGAAGAGTACACTGTCTACACCAACACCGGTGCCTCAAGGCCCACACGAGCTCCCGGTCACGTCCAAGGAACATTCGCTCTCGAAGGATTTCTGGACGAACTGGCCAACGAGCTCAACATGGATCCCCTTGAACTGAGGGAGAAAAACTACTCCACCAAAAACCGCGGAAACACCGGGATCCCCTATTCATCAAAAGGACTGGACAAGTGCTACGAACAGGGAGCACGAAAGATCGGCTGGAAAAAAAGAAACAAGAAGCCCGGACAGGGAAACGGAAAGCTCAGACGCGGTGTGGGGATGGCCAGCCAGATATGGTGGGGAGTCGGAAGACCGCCAACCCTTGCGGACGTCAAACTCCATCGGGATGGAAGTGTTGAAGCCGTATGCGGCACCCAGGACCTGGGGACTGGCACCCGGACTTACATGGCCACGATAACCGCAGAAACTTTGGGCCTGAAGCCCGAAGACATTACGGTCAAGCTCGGAAGCACTGAGTATCCCTGGTGCGGCTCATCGGGTGGAAGCACCACCACCCCATCTGTCGCTCCGGCTATAAGAGATGCGGCTTTGAAGGCTGAGGACTACCTCAGAAATTTGGCTGCGGACAAGCTGGAGATCAAATCCGAGGAGGTCAGAATAGGGCGAGGTAAGTTTTTCAAAAGGAGCACCCCGTCAAAATCAATCTCTTTTAAAGAGCTCCTTGGAGAACTCCGCCGCGAAGCGGTCTTTCACGGAGAATGTGGCGGCCGTCCTTCCGACTACGCATATAACACCTTCTCCGCTCACTTCGCTGAGGTCGAAGTCGATATAGAAACAGGCCAGATCAAAGTCCTCAGAGTCGTTGCGGCTCATGAGAGTGGAAGGATCATCAACACACAGACTGCCGAAAGCCAGGTCATCGGCGGCGTCACCCAGGGAATCAGCACCGCCCTCTTTGAAGAACGAGTCATGGATAACACCACGGGGAACGTGGTCAACCGGAACTGGAGGGACTATAAAATCGCCACCTCACTCGATATGCCGGAGATCGTTCCTGTTTTCGTGGACTCGATCGATCCTCACATCAACATCCTCGGGACCAAAGGACTTGGAGAACCACCGCGAATCCCCATATCCGGGGCTATCGCCAACGCGGTCTATAACGCTATCGGGGTTCACATCAGAGAAATTCCGATGACACCTGATAAAGTCCTTGAAGCGCTGAAGCCGAAGGAGGTGCGGGAGAATGAATAAATTCAAAATAGCGGAGCCCCAGACCTTCGAACACGTGACTTCTTTATCCTCAGAAGATACGACATACAAACTGATGGCAGGAGGAACAGACCTCCTGGGGGAGATCAAAGACGGGATTATCGAACCTGAAACCGTTGTCGACCTCCTCAGTATTCCCGGACTTTCCTACATTAAAAAAGACAGGGGTGGAGTCAAGATCGGAGCTCTGACGAGCCTGGCTGAAGTGGCTGAAAGCTCTCTGATCCAGAAAGAGTATCCGGCTCTTCATGAAGCCGTCCTGTCTGTGTCAACTCCTCAGCTCAGGAACATCGGGACAGTCGGAGGGAATCTATGCCAGCGGCCTCGATGCTGGTACTACCGCGATCCTCAGGTGCAATGCCGGAAAAAAGGTGGAAACCTGTGTTTTGCTTCCAACGGGAGGAATAAGTACCATGCGATCCTCGGCGGAAGGATTTGTCACATTGTCCATCCTTCTGACCTGGCTCCAGCCCTCATGGTTCTGGATGCGAGAGTCACCATCAGCGCGCCCCAAAAGGATAAGACCGTCCCCCTCGCTGACTTCTTCACTCTTCCCTCTGTCAACGTGCGCAGGGAGAACATTCTGGCTCCGAATGAACTCGTGAAAGAAATCATACTCCCTCCAGTCAAGCGGGGAGAAAAGAGTACCTACCGTAAGCTCAAAGAAAGAGGAACATGGGATTTTGCGCTCGTATCGGCGGCTGTGAAAGGGACAGTCTCCGAAGGGATCTTCAACAGCATCAAGATAGTACTGGGAGGAGTGGCTCCGATTCCCTGGAGGTTGGAAAGGGCAGAATCCTTGATCAGGGGAAGAAAGGTTCGAATCAATTCTGTGAAACAGGCTGCCAGACGGGCCTTGGCGGACGCACAGCCGTTGAAGGAAAACGGATACAAAAAAGAGCTCGTCGAAGCAGTACTCTCGCGAGCTGTTTTTTCTCTGGTGTAGGAGTCCTTTTAAGCAGTGGAGTTGAGATCAATATGGGCATAGTGACAATGCCCGATTAAATAAATCGAGTTACAGCTTCACCTTAAAAAACATAAAACAGGGAAAGCAAAATGAAAGAAGTCATTCAATTCAAACTCAACGGCAAGCCTGTCCGCTTGACAACCGAAAGTGAGCGAATGCTCTTATGGGCGATTCGTTCGGACTTGAACCTGACAGGCGCAAAATACGGATGCGGAGAGGGATTCTGCGGCGCCTGCACTGTATTGGTCAACGAGGAAGCCGTCCGGTCATGCCAGTTCCCTCTCAAAGACGTTAAAGGAAAAGAAGTCCTGACTATCGAAGGTCTGGCCAAAAATGGAGACCTCCATCCCCTGCAGAAGGCGTTCATGGAACACGATGCTCTGCAGTGTGGATTCTGCACGCCGGGGATGATCCTTCAGGCCTACAGCATGCTGCTGAAAAATCCTCGCCCCAACACAAAGGAAATCATCCAGAGCATGGAGGCTAACCTTTGCCGCTGCGGATCGCACACACGGATCATCCAAGCCATACAGACCTCGGCCAAAGAAATGAAAGGAGTGAAGAGATGAAAAAAGATGATCTTCTCGACCTTGATTTTAAGGATATCACTCCCTCTTTTCCTATTGATCGACGGGAATTCCTCAAGCTTTTGGGCGGGGGGATCACCATCCTTTTCACCGTTGGAGACGCTGAAGCTCTCCTTCAAGAAGCCCGCCGCAGAGGCTTCCGCCCACGGCTGCCCGATGACTTCAATGCATTTCTTAGGATCAAGGAGGACGGCCGAGTCTCGTGTTTTACAGGAAAAATCGAGATGGGGCAAGGTGTCATCACTTCTCTGGCACAGATGCTTGCTGACGAGCTTGATGTTCGTTTGGATTCTGTCGACATGGTGATGGGAGACACAGACCTCTGTCCGTGGGACATGGGAACTTTCGGGTCCATGACCACCCGCTTCTTCGGGCCACCTCTCAGAGAAGCTGCTGCAGAGGCAAAGGCCGTTCTGAAGGAACTGGCGTCAGAACAGCTTCAAGTGCCTGCAGCACGGCTGGAAACAAAAGATGGGATCATATTCGAAAAAGCTCAAAAAAAGAATCAGGTTACCTATGCTCAACTCACAAAAGGAAATAAGATCACAAGAAAATTAGATAAAAAACCGATACTGGAATCGGTATCTGAATTCACAATCGTGAACAAACCTGTTAATCGAATCGATGCGACTGAAAAAGTCACGGGAAAAGCCCTATTTTCTGGGGATATCCGTATACCGGGCATGCTGTATGTCAAAATCCTAAGGCCCCCGGCCCATGGCGCGAAATTGAAAAGCGTGGACACATCCGGGGCCGAAAAAATCAAGGGAGCTCAAGTAGTCAGGGACGGCGATTTGATCGCGGTCCTCCATCAGCAGCCTGACGAGGCGGAAAAGGCTTTACAGAAAATCAAAGCCCAGTATGATGTGCCAGAAGCAACGGTCGATGACAAGACCATCTTCGACCATCTCCTCAGAGTGGCACCAGAGGCAGAAGCTGTTTCCCAGGGAGGAAACATCAAGACAGGAGAAGAGCTCTCAGAAACAGTGATCGAGGAAACCTACCTGAACAGCTATGTCGCTCACTCTCCTGTAGAGCCCCATACGGCAGCGGCCAACATCGAGGGCGATAAAATCACTGTATGGGCATCGACTCAAACTCCTTTCAGGCTGAAGGATGAAGTCGCCGAAGTTCTGAGCGTTCCTTCCGAGAAGGTCCGTATCATCCCTCCGTTTGTCGGAGGAGGATTCGGAGGAAAAACCAGTAACCGGCAGGGTATTGAAGCCGCCCGTCTTGCCAAATTGACCGGAAAACCTGTCCAGGTGGCCTGGAGTCGTGCGGAAGAATTCTTCTACGATACTTTCCGTCCGGCTGCGGTGGTGAAAATAAAATCCGGAATCAAAAACACGGGTCAAATCGCACTCTGGGACTACACTGTCTATTTCGCCGGCGAAAGAGGTGCGCAGCACTTCTATAATATCCCGCATCACCGGACAGCTTCCACCGGCGGAGGCTGGAGAGGGACTCCAGGCTCCCATCCGTTTGGGACAGGCGCCTGGCGCGCTCCATCCAATAATACCAACACTTTTGCCAGAGAATCTCAGATCGACATCATGGCTTCGAAGGCAGGCGTGGATCCGTTGGAATTCCGGCTGAAGAATTTGACTGATAAACGAATGCGAAGAGTCCTGGTCGCCGCGGCAGAGAAATTCGGGTGGAAGCCGTCCAAAGCACCCAGCGGCCGGGGGTATGGGATAGCCTGCGGGATTGATGCGGGCACCTATGTGGCGCACATCGCCGAAGTGGAGGTCGACAATAAAAAAGGAACGGTCCAGGTGAAACGAGTCATCTGCGCTCAAGACATGGGCCTCTCCATCAACCCTGAAGGCGCGAAAATCCAGATCGAAGGCTGTATCACTATGGGACTGGGTTATGCGCTAACAGAAGAAGTCCATTTCAAAGGCGGACAGATCCTCGACCTCAATTTCGATACGTATGAGATCCCGCGTTTCTCCTGGCTGCCTAAGATAGAGACAG
>Ga0209977_10000866_pt1 | contig 12623 bp, 15 predicted proteins | sample SumtaG_2_FD_183113 | JGI IMG/M metagenome (GOLD analysis project Ga0209977, IMG submission 183113) | Deep subsurface microbial communities from Indian Ocean to uncover new lineages of life (NeLLi) - Sumatra_00607 metaG (SPAdes) (version 2) | ecosystem: Environmental > Aquatic > Marine > Oceanic... | reverse complement strand
CGGCGCGCCCGAGCGCGCCCAGGGCGACAAGCCCGACCCCTACGCCCAGGGCGGCGGCGATGCCTGAACCGTTCGACATTATGCGGGCTCCTTGGTTGTGGTCTGGTACGCGATGAAACCGATCGCACCCAGGGCCAGGGCGCCCGCCAGGACGGGAGCCCACGCGCCGCCAGGGGAGCTGCCAGGCTGGTTCACCTGGCCCGCGCCGCCCAGGCTCACGACCGCGGCCGAAAGCGTCTCCAGGACGCACAGGCCGTCACGGCCGATCATTATGTAGCCCTGGATCTTGTCGTCGAAACCGCCGGGGAGCGTTCCCCCGAACATGACCCCCGCCCAATTGGGGAGGGATTTCGCGTCCTCGATAAACGCGGACGTTTGCGGGCGCAGCCGCTCCAGCTCCGTCTGGTTACCAGCTCGGCGCGCGGTCGCTTCCAGGTTGGCCCACTCGGCCTCCACCTTGAGGGCGATCCGGTCCACCACCTGGACCCATGCGTATTCATCCCCTTCCCAACAGAACAGGCCGCACGGGTTGTCGGGTGTCCGTCCGTCCGTGGTCCGCAGCAGATGGATCAAGCTATCGCCGCAGGCCACGAAACGCCCCCCGCTTTCTTAGGTAACTCTCCGGAGCTGCGCCGAGCTGGTGGTGGTTCATGCGTACACCGTCGGGAATAGGGCCTGGATTTCGGGCGGGGGCTCCAGCTCGCCCTGGCCGTCCTCGAAGGGGATCCAAAGCAGGGCGTAATTGCCGGTGAATGTTCCCGGGTCCTCCGCAGCTCGCACCGGGGGCGAGATGCCGGCGGCAATGTCCGCGGCCACGTCCGGATTGCGGGGTAGGAACGCCTGGCCGATCGTGAGCAAGCCGATCGTGGTTTGGAGCGCGCACTGTTTCGGCCAGCCCGCGGCCGAGTCCGCGTGAAACTTGGAGTACAGCGCCCGGTTAAGGGTCACCTTGATCAGAGACTTGATAAAGGGGCAGTTGCGAGGGTTGCCGCTGTTGGTTCCGAGCGCGCGCCGGGTGACGTTGGCCGCGTTGTCCTGCTGGATCACCTGATAGAACCGGCCTTGCGTCGGCTCGGGTGTGATCCATGCGTCCAGGCCGGACGCAACCGGGTTCAGGCTCGCACCTGGCGGCGACGGTTCCGCCGGGTCCAGGTCCACCCCTGGTGGTTCCGTGGGCTCCACCGTATCGAAGCCGCCCACCTGGCCGGGGTCGGGCTCGGGCTCGGGCTCGGGCTCGGGTGGGGGCTCGTCCGTGTCCGGTTCGCCACCGTCCGCGGAGGGTTTCGCCGCCGCCGCCGCAGCTCCGGCGCCGGCCAGTAGCAGCAGAATAAAAACGAACGCCGCCGGGGCGGCCTTTTTCATATCAGCCACAGCCGCACCCGCTTTCAGTTGGTTTGGGGTCGTGTCGCTCCCCGTCGATCATGGCCACGGCGTGGAACGTCCAGTCCCCCGTGGTTTCCAGCAGAACGTGCGCGTCCTTGCCTACGGCCAGGGCGGCGCCGGCATCGTAGGCGGCCAGGTCTATGCAGGTTCCCTGGCCCGCGTCCAGGAGGGCGCGAGCGTCCAGGACGCGCTGGCAGGTTCGATCGGTTCCGCAGTAGGGCTGGAGGTTCACGTATTCCACGCCCGCACACTCCGCGCAGCATGGATCATCGTCACCCAGGATCCGCGCGTTCGCTCGCGCGGTGCCGTTGGCGATTTCCTCAAGGAACGCCCGCGTTTCGTCCGCGTCTGCCATGGGGTAGGTGATCTGTATCGACGGGGCACGCCCCCGAGCTGGCGCGCCGATCTTTGCTCGCTTCGATCGCGAGCCTGCGGCGCCCAGGAGGGCGACACCACCGAACAGGATTGCGAGAGGTAGGAAGATCGGCATGGTTGAAACCGGGGCGGGGTTTTGGGCCTCCCGCCAGGGCCAGGCCGGGGACTAGCGGAGAGCGAAGCCGTACAGGACGGCACAGATCCGCGTGGCGCCTGCGGTTGCGGCGTTCTCAATTGAGACCACCAGCGACGACGCCCCATCCCGCAATTCGGGATAGTTGAACAGGGTAAGCGCGTTGTCTGATTCCACATTGTAGAAATCCAGATTGAGGGGCGCGCCGCCCAGATAATCGATCCCGTTTCGCGTGATCGATTGGGCCTCGAAAGCCCTGGTTACGTTCCGGGTTGGATCCGCCTCATCCACGCCGGTAAACATCAGCCCAACTGGTTTCAACAGCTCGGCGTTCATAACCTCCGGATCAAACTCCAGATCATCAGTCGCGCCGGGGGCGAGATCGATGCAGGTACCAAAGGCAAAGTTGCATTGCGGGATGTTCCCCGGAGTGCAAACCGTGGCCATGCTCGGGTCCCACCACTTCGGGATGGGAATCGGGCAAGCGTCACCACCCGGCGGGCGGTGGACGTAGTGGCGGCCGCCGTTGTGATTCACAACGGATCCGCATACGTCGTTCCAGTTACAGATCTGGACGTTCTGGAGCTGGCCGTTAGGCCCTTCGACTTGGACAGTGCGACAGTGCATTGAGGGGCCTCCACCGTTCCCACCACCACCACCACCACCACCGTTCCCCGGAGCTGCGGACAGTCCGGTGGGCGGGGGAATGGGGATAGAGCTGGGGTTTACAGCGCCAACGATTGCGCGTCGGCTTCCGATCGTGCGTTTGGACATTAAGAGAGTCCTTTTGCAGTGGTTACCGGGCGCACCCAGCCCGGCGAGGGAATCCCGAGCGCAAACCCGGGAAACTTTTGGGGGCTACGGAGCGGCGAGGGCCTGGACGGCGTTGGCGCCCATGTCCTCAAGCCACCGGCCCGTGCCGTAGGTCCCCGCGCCGAACATCGCGTCACTGAACCCACCGTCACCTACGAAACCGACCGTAAGCCCTACCCCTCCGATGAGGAGCGAAACCGGAACGAAGCCAAACAAATTGTCCGGGATGAAACCATAGCCGCGCGGACCCAGGGCGCCCCAAAGGGCTCCAGTGCCAGCTGCGCCAACGCCCTCCCACATCTTTGCCATGAATTCGTCTTGCTTCTGCCGCTCCCGAGCGCGGCGCTTGTCGTCGCGTTCAACGGTGGCTTTCAGCTCGTCCTTGGACTTTTTCTGAAGATCGGCCATGCGGATTTTTCTCCCGACCTGGGTGTCGCTTGCAATACCGAACCGGGATCCCGGAAACTTGCTACCGATGCATGTAGATAGCGCGGAAGCACGGACGGAACCGGGAGATAGGGCTACCGATCAAGGTACCGAAAAGGCTCCCGTGATTGATATTTCGGATTCCGCGGACGCGGAGGTTCCGAGCGCGGTCCTGGATATGGTTGAGAGCTGTTGGGAACGGCTGGCCATGTTGAAGATCGAGCGTAAGTATCGCGGCGGGAGCTGGGTCTACCTCAAGGAACGGATCCCGCTGTCAGATGACGTGCGATCACAGATGGATCCGGAATCGATCGCGCAACGGGCGATGGAACACGCGCGCGTGGATATGTCGAAGCGGCACGCGAAGCCGATCGACTCCTACCGGCTGGAGTTTGGCTTGCTTTCAGCTCGCGGGAAGCGAGCGCAACGCCGCGTGATCCAGTTTCGGGTAAAGCCGGCCGCGGACGGGGAGCCCGAGCTGGTACAGGCTTCGCTGGCCGAGGATAAGGATCTGGTGGTTCAGCTCCGCGGGATGCTCACCGATCAACATGATATGACGATGCGCGCCGATGAGGCCGGCGTGCGGGTGGTGGAAGCTCTCGCGAAAGTAACGGACAAGCTGGCCGAGACTCTGACAGCCGCGTCCGAAATGGTGGCGCACGCTGGATCGCATACGGTCGCGCGCGCCCAGGTGGAAGCGGACGCCACGGTGGAGGCCGAGCGGATCCGCAGCCGCTCAAATCGGCAGGCGCAAACCCTCGAAATGCTCACCGCGATCATTCCGGCCGTGGCCACAACGTGGGCCGCGGTCCAGGTGGGCACCGTGCCGCAGGCCGCGAACGCAAACACCACCGCGCCGCCTACCGATCAAGGGTCCAGCTCCATCGCGCGGCAGATCGGTACTTGGTTCGGCACGTTGCCCAAGGAAAAGGCCGCGGCCATGCGCGAAAACATTGGGGAGCGCGGCTCGGATCTTTTGGATTCTGCAATCGCAGCAAACACGGACGATGAGGCGCGCGCTATCCTGTTCGAGCTGCGAGATATGCTCATGGAAGATGGAGGCGCAAAGGTAAAAACGCTGGGTGCGATCCTGGGGCCTCATGCGCTGGCTCTCACGTCGATACTCTCGCAGCTGTAAAGGCAGACCATGGCCAAAGCAGCAGAACCAACAGAAGCCCAAACCAACACCGCCGCCGCGCTGAATAAGATCGCGGCCGAGATCGGGAAAGTGAAAGAGCCCTGGGCCGCAATGGCCGAGCACCGGACACGGCTCACCGCGCAGAAGATCCTGAAAGGGACCACGGCCGAGCCGGCCTCCAAGGCCACGCGCTCACGCGACGGGAAGAAATCGACCAAGGTGGTTAAGAAGGCGCCCCAGGGCGCGCCGCGTTCCGCCGCGGCCAGCTCCTAGAGATCCCGCCGCCCACCCTCTGGGTGGGGGAATTGCGTCCGGGATCGCGGCATGATTTCCGCAACCGGGCCAAAGGTCACGACAGCCCAAACCCGATCGAACCGCCGCAGGGAAACCACCTGCGGCGGTTTTCCGTTGGTTGGCCGATAGCTTGCGGGCTCGCGCCGTCCGTGTTCACGTAGGCCCGTGGCGTCGTGACGAGAAAAACGAAAGCAGGACCCGGCGGGGCCCTGCTTTCAGTGTGTGGGATTTCCAACCTTTCGACAGCCCAAAACCCCAACATGGACAGACATACCTCCCCTAACGTCACCGCGCAAGGTAGCGCCCCTCCGGAGCAGTTGCAGACCCCTCGGGGTCCCGACGAAAACGCGGAGGGCCAGCTGTTCATTGTGGACCCGGGTCCGTACGTGTGCGCTCGCGACTCTGACAGCGGCCACCGGATACCCGTGGACCCCGCGAACCTGGAGCTGTGCGGCGTGCTCCCTGGCGCGAGCTGGCAACGGCGCCGCGCGGACGGGGAGCAAATGCCGCTGGTTTACCGCGGCGCCAAGTTGATCGATCTCCAGCTGTTCGGGATCTATCGGCGGCGCGGACGGTGGGCAACGTGGGGCCAGGACGGCGAAGCGAAGCCGGCCGATCACACACTGGCCGCGCTCCGCAACCAGACGTGGAACGCGACCGATATGGGCCAGCAGGAAAATATGTCCTTGCCCACGGCGCTCCGCGGGCGATGGGACCTCACGAAAACGGAACGCGAGATCCTGGCGGCCGTGGCCCGTGCGTACCTCAAGAAAACCCAGGGGGTTTTTGAGGATCAAGCGGTGCTAGCTGCGGACCTGTGCTGTAGCGTGCGGGCGTTTCGCTACGCCTTGAACGGGCGCGCCTGGGTGAGCGCCAAGGGGACGGTGGGGCTCCGCGCGGGCTTGGAGGAGCGCGGCCTGGTTCGCGTGATCCCGACCATGCGAAAGGGGACGGACGGGCGCCCGTCCGATGAGGGCTGGTTGCTGTTGCGCCTGGGCCCCGTGGCCGAGGCCCTGCTACGCCCGGCGGCCTACGGCTACCACGGCATGGGGAAACCTCCGCGCCGCTCTGGGCTCCGCGTGCGCGCGTCTCGGAAGGCTCGCGCGGCACTGAATCGCGAGGCCCGCCAGCTCCGGCGCGAGCGTGCGGGCGAGTCCTGGGCGAAGCGGGTGGAACAGCGGCGCCGCCCTGGTGGTGGAGCTGGTGGAGCTGCGGCAGGGTTACCTAAGAAAGCACCGGGCGCGAGCCGGCGCCCCGCCCTCGCGGCCAGGCCGGCGCCGGGCTCGGGCGGTTTGGCACCGGCTCCCGGCGGCAGGGCTGCGCCGAAAACATCGCGAGCGCAGCGAGTGCCGTCAGTTGGGGGGCTTGGCGGGTCCACACCCGTCCCCTCCCTAATTAGTCGGCACAATGTGCCCCCAACCCCGCCAAGTTTTCCTACGGAAAACGTCTTGGCTGGTGAGGGGAGGGGGGGGGACCCCCCAAGCCCCCCAACTGACGGCACTCGCTGCGCTCGCGATGTTTTCGGCGCAGCCCTGCCGCCGGGAGCCGGTGCCAAACCGCCCGAGCCCGGCGCCGGTCTGGCCGCGAGGGCGGCCCGCATTGAGGGGGTGCAATCGGGGGGCCAGCTGGACGGCGAAGCGCCGCCCGATGATCCGGGGGCGTTGCCGTTCGGGCTCAACTTTGCGGAGCTGGCCCCGGCCTTTGCGGCCGGCGCCACGGCAAAAACCCGAGCGCAGCTCGGGATGAAAACCGATCCGTGCCACGGCTGCGCCGGCCGAGGTACACGGCCGCACGCAACCCACCCGGGCGAGCGGTTGCCGTGCGTTGCGTGTCGCGGCTCCGGCGACCGGCCGCGGCCGGTCACGAAAACCACCACAGCTCCGCAAGTTTTCGAGCCGTGGGAATGGGGCGACCCCGAGCCGACCCGCCCCAGCCGCAAGCCCGAGCCCGAGCCCAAGCCCGAGCACGCCCAGGGCGTGGAGCTGGACCCCGAGCCCTGGGCCCCGCCGCCGCAGCCGCCCTGGTTGGACTAACGCGGCCCCTCCTGGCGGCCCGGTTTCCCCGGGCTCCCTTTCTTATGTAATGTTGAGCTCCCACCACCAGCTCCATGGCGAAGCGAAAGAAAGCACCCCCGAGGCCGAGCAAGCTCCCGGCTCCAGCTCCACCAGCTCCACCAGCTCCACGCCCTGGGCGTGCTCCGTCTCCGCTCTGGGTGATCGGTTGCGGCAAGGAAAAGGGGACGGAGCCGGCGCCAGCTCGCGACCTTTACACCGGCCCGCTGTTCACCCAACAGCTGGAGCTGGCCGACAAGCTGGCCGGGGTCCAGGACGTTTTCATTCTGTCCGCGAAGCACCGGCTAATCAGTGAAAACTACGTGATCGAACCTTACGATCTCACGATCGGCCAGCTCTCCGCGGAGGAGCGCCGCGTCTGGGGTCGGAAAGTCTGGGTTGCGATGCTCCGCGTCCTGGGCGGCGCGAAACAGGTGGTGGTTTTGGCGGCTGCGCCCTACGTGGATCCGTGGCGCCACATTGCGGAGGCCGGGGGCGTCCAGGTGATCGAACCGCTCCGGGGGCTGTCCATGGGGCGGCGGCGTGCGGAGCTGCGCCGGCTTTTGGATATGCGGACCATGGCCGCACGTCGCGAGGTAGAAAAGGGACCGAAAGCGAAGCCGAAAGCGAAGCCGAAAGCGAAGCCGGCCGAGGGGGGCGGGCTCCTGGCGTCCCTGGTGGAGCCCGAGCCCGAGCGAAAGCCGGCCAAGCCCAGGCGCAAGGCCAAGCGGTCCGCGTGGGGTGAATCGGAACAGCCCATGCTGGATTCCCTGGACACGTTGATCGTTGAAACTCGCGAGGAGCCCCCCGAGTCCCTGGGGTATCGCATGTGGGGGGACCGTTGGACGGCGCAGCTTGAATGGACGAATTGCGGACGGTGCCCGCGGGCTCACGGTCCCTACTGGTACGCCTACAAACGAAAAGAGGTTGATTACAGCGGCGTGGTTGCGGAGCCCGGCAAGTTGATCAAGGTCTACGTGGGCAAGGTCTACAACACGGACCGCGCCCGCGCGGCGTTGCGGCGCCGCGGCGCGTGCAAGTAGCTACCCCCCGAACGGCGCCAGCGCGGCGCACGGTGGCAAGGCATCGCAGCCGCCCAGGCCGCGGGCCTCACATCGCACGCGCTCCAGCTCGCACGTTGATACGCACGGACCGCCGCAGGGGGAACCCAGCTCCGTCCCGGCTGGCCACCCGAGCTGTACGCACGCCACGTCACACAACGCCGCCAGCTCGCGCGCGTCACAATCCTCGCAGGGCTCGGGGTCGCAGCTACCCAACGCCAGCCAGAACAGGGGCAACGTGATCGCGTATCTCTTGAGCCGTGACAACGGGCCCAAAACATAGCACCTGAACGTCCGGATCTCCGAACGCGGCCCCCACCGCAACGGCCATGTTTGCCGTGGGCTCGCAAAAGCGATCAACCCCGGCGGTTTGGCCGGCCACCAGATCGGCCAGCTCGTCCGGTATCAGGACGAAACCCGCGTCCGGGTTCGCGTTCGCCAGCTCGGTAACCGCGTCCTCCATGTTTTCGCCGCGGTCCACATAGATAACCATCACGATCGGGCCCGCACGATCAACCATCCACGCGATGGAGTCCCCCACCTGGGGCTCCGTCACCACTTCAAACACGTTCGGAAGATCGATCACGTCCTCGGGTGTGGTGTCGTCGTCGTCGTCGCGTTTGGCGAACGCCGCCGCAGCTGCGGCCCCGGCCAGGAGTAACAGAACGATTGCAGCAGCTCCGCCCTTTTTCATCGTTTTCCCTTTCGGCTGGCGAGCGCCGCGGCGCCCAGGCCCATCCCAACCATGAGAAGGCCGGCGCCTAGTCCCACCTTGGATTGCATTTCGGCCGTGACCATTCCGGACGTGAGCGGCGGCCCCGTTGGCGCGGCCTTGGCTTTTGAAAACTGCATGGTTGCGGAGGATTGCGGCCCGACCATCGCAGCCGAAAGGGTCCCGCCCACAAGCCGCTTGTGGGCCTCCGCTTTCCACGGACCCGCGGGCACCATATCCAGCTCCACCATATGCAGCGCCGGGTGTTCTAGGAGCTGCTGCCGGCGCAGCTCGAAACGATCGATCAACCCTTGATCCTTGAACCCCCGCGAGTTTCCAAACGCGGGTTCGCTCCCGTCCAGGTAGGCAACGGTCAGCGTGTCCATTGCGTTAAGTTGCCGGTTGCGCGTTTGGTCCGCTTGGTAGCGCATGTAACCGCCCGCGGTCAGAACATGCACCGGCTGTTTTTCGCCGCGCTTGCCCGGGTCCGGGTAGCCCATAAGTTTGTACGTGTGCCGCGGCCAGACTCCCAACGTCGTGTACTCACCGGGAGCATGGAGCGAAGCCGGCGCGCCCAGGGTCGCGGTGGTTAGGATCCGGAAAACGAAATGCTGTTGCCACTTGGCCATGCCGTCCGTCATTAGAACGATCCGCCACGCCTCAAAATAATCGTTCCACCACCCACCCAGCTCGCGCGTGTTCACGCGGAACAGATCGGGACCGTTCCGCAGGACGTGCGCCCAAAGGCTCACGGACGATTGCTGATAGCTCGGGCGGTACTTGTCCAGGCTCAATGGGATCGGCACGTCCTCCCAGTAGGCTCCATCCGGAGCGATCGGGGCGCCGCGGGCTTGCTCCCAAAACAGGATCTTGGGTAGCTCCTTGGGGCTCTCCGATTGCCAGACGGTGGCGATCGTATCGACCCCCGGCATACACCCGGTCCCGAGACCGGGGCCGCTAAGCCCTGCGGCCCAACCCTTGCGCCCGCTCTGGTACTTGATCCGCTTGGTTTCCAGGCGCCACGGGGAGCGGGTGGCCGGGAGGAACATGGGCGTCCAGTCCTGCGAGCTGGTGGCGTCCAGGAGCGCCGCGCTTTGCGTTTGATCCTCCGTTGGGTTGTAGGTCACGGCCGGGAAGTATTCCGGATCCTCGGCCTTGTGCTCCTCCCAGATAATGTCACCGATCGCAAAGCCGGCTTTTCCAATGCCCACGATCCAACCGATGATCGGAAGGTCCTCATACACGCCGCACAGCTGGATCAACCCGTCCATTGCGCCCCAGACACCTTGGAGCCCGGCCATGGGGTTTCCGCTGTTGAAGTTTTGCGCCGCGCTGGCACCGTCCGCAACGAACGAAAGCGTAGCGTTCGCAAACTCGCGGTACTCGGGGATCCATTGGTCGATCATCCCGAACGCTTGCGCCGCCCGGCCCACCCCGATCTTGAGAATATCGATCCCGTTTGCGGCCGAGCTGTACGCAAACAGGTTCGGGTTTGCCCCGATCCCGGACGTGGGCCCCAGGGCGACAAACTTAGAAGCAAACGTGAGCTGTTTCGGGTTGAACCCGAAAGCCTCCAACGGATCCAGGTTACGCGGCATGTTCGACCCCCAAGGCTCGGGCTAGTCCGTTCGCGGTGACCGGCCGCGCTATTTCAAGGTCGAAAGCGGAGGGCAGACATTCAAAAACGAAATCCGCACAGGTCCAGCCGCCCGGGGCGTAGCCCCAGGGCTTCCCGTACAGCTGGCGAGCTGCGCCGCGGGCCTCCGCGGTCTCGGCCGCTTCCAGCGGCACCATTGCGCACGCCCGGCCCGCGTAGTTTGACCACGGGGCCAGGTGGACGCCGCGGAGGATCGTGCAATCCACCAGCTGGCGCGAGCCGTCCTCGGCCTGGACGCACAGATCCAGGGCGGCGTGCGAGTACCCGAGCCCACCCGTGGCGCGGTCCAGGGCGCGTGAGCTGGCATCGTTGGGCGCGAACAGGACGACGTAACCCGTGCAACGTGGCAACGCTTCGATCGTGATCCGTCGCCGCTTGCGACCCATGGCGCACGCCGCCAGGAACCCCACCACCAGGCCGCCGATCACCGGGCCCCCGAGTTTCTTAGGTAACCTGCTCGAGCCCCCACCAGCTCGTGGTTTTGCTCGCCCTGGGCGTCAATCCTCATCCGGATCGGGCTCCCTTCGCGTCTCCAAAACCACCACCTCCTGGACCGGCCGAAACACGCGCAGCATGATCGCGACCGTGATCCCCCCGAGCGCAGCGGACACCAGCGAGATCCAGATCTGGCGTTTCTCCGCTTCCGTGAGGGTCGCCATGGTTACGGCCCGACCTTCACGGCTTCAAACGCCGCAATGTTCAGGTTGATTATGGAGCCCGAGCCGCGGGAGACCAGATACAGCTCCAGCGTATCGCGTGCGGCCAGGGGCCAGAGCGTGGACGCTTGCAGGTTGAAGTGTTGATCATCGCCGCCCGCGTCTGGCGTCAAGTCATGCCAGCAGATCGACGGCTTGATCTCCTGGCCCCCGGCGTTCGGGTCCCCGTTCAGAGACAGAATAGCCGTGATATTGGCGACCCCGGGCCCGCCAAACTGAACGGCAATGTTAACCATGTAGTCCAGCTGATAATCCCCGGCCACCGTATCGTCCGGGACACCGATGGCTGGCGGAACCGCGATCAAGCCCACCGGGCCAGCCGGGTTCACGGAAAGCGCCGGGACTAGAACGGTCGTGTCCGCCGGCAACACCAGATTTGGATCGCCGCCAATCAACGAACAGTAGGCAGGCGAAAACATGCCGGGAGGGCAGTCGCAAGACCCCTCCACCCGGCCAACGCTCACGCCGCAGCAGCAGCAATTAGACACAATCGCCGCCCCCACAACGCGGGATGATCGGCACCGCGGGGACCTCATCCCAGACAACGGAGACGCACGCGGCGGAATCGTCCTCCCCGCCTGGAATGTTGCCGACCGTCGTGATCAACAGCTCCCAAAAGCGGCCGGACTGTTTCGGGATCAACCGCTCGCAGCGCGCGGACCATTGCAGCATGGTCCGGCCGCTCCCCAGGTCGATCGGGCTCGCGGTTACGGTGTCCAACAGGATCACCTCACCGCAGAACGGGCGCCCGGGGATCGCCAGCGTGCGCGGGTCGATTAGCATCACCAGGAAATCGACCGATTGCGCGGGCACCTGGACCCCCACCGTCTGTATGTAGCTAATCAGCTGGAGCCGTGGCCAGTACCCGGTGTCGATACAGTCGCGCCAGTTGAAAACGCCGCTAACCGCTTCGTTCGAGATCCCCATTTCGCCGCCGGGCGGAATCTCGCGGGTGAATGTCGTTGGTTTGTAGTGGGCCTGTGCGTAGTACCCGGTGAGGTACGCGATCCAGCACTGTTGATCGCTCGCGTGCTCGCAATGCTCGCGGCAGTGGTTGACCACCTTGTGGAAAATGTCGTCCTTGGTCATGCGTTCGCGTCTCCGTTTCCAAGCCAGAGACCCAGGACGTGGTTTGCGGTGCCGCTTTTCCAGCCGCCAAGGCCGGCCACCTCTTGATCGCCCCATTCAACCGGGACGCCCATGGCTCGCAGGGCGCGATCGAAGCGTCGATCGGATCCCTCTTGCGGGCTCCCCATGTTGCCGGGTGCTTTCCAGCCGCGGTTCAGGTTTTTCCAGGTGGGCTGTTTCTTGAAGCCCGCCCAATTGTTTTTCAGCCGCCGCGCCATATCGATCGCCATGATCGTGCTCGGGTAGGGACTGAACACGGACCACGGATCCAGGCACACGTAAGGGCCCTTGATAAAAGCATGGAGCCCCACCGTGGGGAGAAACCCGTACCAGCCGCCGCTCCCGAACGTGTAGCGGGCCTTGGGCCAGGTGCAATTGGCGTAGTGCTTCGCGTTGCGGTTGTAGTTACTCACCGCGCCGGGGCCGTCCACCTTGCCCACGCGCCGGACCCCGGTGGGAACCTGGGCGTCCGCAAACCCGTTGTATACCGCCGGGTCCCACCCGCTTTCATGGTGAGCGACCGCGCCAAGGAACGTGATCCAACCTGGATCGATTGACCCCCCGGCGGTGAGCACGTCCGCGGCGACCGATCGCAGCGGTGAGAGCCCTTCGGGAAACTCCTGGGCGCCCCCGCCCGAGCCCCCGCCCGAGCTGGTGGCCGTACCCGCGGCGCGCCCGAGCGCGCCCAGGGCGACGAGCCCGACCCCTACGCCCAGGGCGGCGGCGATGCCTGAAC
>Ga0209977_10000865_pt1 | contig 12629 bp, 11 predicted proteins | sample SumtaG_2_FD_183113 | JGI IMG/M metagenome (GOLD analysis project Ga0209977, IMG submission 183113) | Deep subsurface microbial communities from Indian Ocean to uncover new lineages of life (NeLLi) - Sumatra_00607 metaG (SPAdes) (version 2) | ecosystem: Environmental > Aquatic > Marine > Oceanic... | reverse complement strand
AGAAGGAGAAACCGTAAAATTTATGGTTGGAAAGGCCGATGCAAATGGCGGCTTGTGCTATGTAAAAAGAGATGGAGAAGATGCAGTATATTCCGTGCCTACAGAAAACTTTTATGATGTAGCCACGGGCGGATTTATTGCATTTAGAGATAAAATAGTTTTGGAATTTCCTAAAGAGAATGCACGAAAGCTGGTTATCGATAGGGACGGAAAAACTTTTGTATGTCAGAAGGAAGTGGATAATATAGAAAAGTGGTTATTGACCAATCCTGTTAGCGTAGAAGCAGACATCGATGCCGTAAATCAAGTGGTCTGGAATTTATCATTTTTGAAGGTTGGTAAACTTGTCGCTCTATCGGCAGAAGATCTGGGCAAATATGGGCTTGACAATCCCGGTATAAAAGTCTCTGTGACATATGAGGGTTCTGGTGGTACTGGAAGTGGTGACGAAGTCATTAGTGAAGAAGGAGATTTGACAAAACCAAAGGAAAAGATTACAAGGACACTCCTGGTTGGAAGAAAATTAGAGCCTGAGAAAGACAAATCAAATTATTTTGCAAAATTTGCTGATGAAGATATGATTTTTCAAATAGGCTGGCCGGACGTCAGGGATTACAGTATAGAACTTGCATCAAAGTCCCTGTTTGATTTTGACACTACACAGGCAACTTATTTAAAGATAAAATACCCGGAAAAGGAATTGTCTTTACAAAAAGACGAAGATAAGAAATGGAAAATGTTACAGCCTGAAGAAAAAATATTGAAAGGAAACTTCGCAGACCGTGTACTAACCACAATGAATGTCTTAAAGGCTGAGTCTGTCGTTCAATACACAAGTGATAATCTATCAGAGTTCGAACTCGACAATCCGAAGTTTAGCGTAACCGTAGGCTTTAAAGATGGTGAGAATTCATTACTGGTAGGCAAAATAACAGATACTGATTATTTTGTTATGAATAAGCCTCTGAATTTAATATACCGTGTAAGAAAGAATAAGATAGAAGATCTCGTAAGTGAAAAAGGATTGCCTAAGCTTCAGTAATTTTCAGATATCAAAAGATAAGTGTTCTCTGCTTCTAAAAACTTCAAACCGAGATGTATTTTGTTGGTCGTGAGCAAAAATACAGAAAATCTCCGTAACATTTGCTGCAGCAGCCCTGTCTATTTTAATGGTTTCTGAAATTGTAACAAACTAAAGATGCAATCAAAAGATATTAAAAATATTACTGACATCATTAAGGAAGAAAGTCAGATCCTTTCTAATTTAACTAATGAGATAGGGAAGGTAATTGTAGGGCAAAGATATCTCATAGAAAGATTATTAATTGGAATTCTGGCAAATGGCCATATTCTGTTAGAAGGTGTCCCTGGGTTAGCAAAAACCCTTTCTGTAATGACACTGGCAAAAGCCGTTCAGGCAAAGTATCAAAGGATTCAATTCACTCCTGATCTCTTACCTGCAGACCTTATAGGTACACTTATTTACAATCCTCGTGATGGTAAATTTACCACAAAAAAAGGACCTATCTTTGCAAATATCGTCCTTGCTGACGAAATAAACAGGGCGCCTGCAAAGGTTCAAAGTGCACTTTTGGAATCCATGCAGGAAAAACAGGTAACGATTAGTGATAAAACATTTAAACTCGAAGAACCTTTTCTCGTCCTTGCAACACAGAATCCTATTGAGCAGGAAGGTACATATCCTCTACCAGAGGCACAGGTTGATCGTTTTATGTTAAAGTTAAACATAGACTATCCCAGTAAAACAGAAGAACGTGAGATTCTGGAAAGAATGGCGCTGACAAATACAAATACAAGTACAAACATAAACGCAATAATATCTACTGAAGATATAAAACGTCTACGTTCAGTAGTCGACCAAATTTACATTGACGATAAGATAAAGGATTACATAGTTGATCTGGTATTTGCCTCCAGGGAACCTCAAAAATACAATCTTGATCTGGATGAATTTATCGAATATGGTGCGTCTCCCAGGGCGACTATTTATCTCACTATTGCGTCGAAAGCATACGCCTTTCTAAAAGGCAGAGGTTATGTTACCCCACAAGACGTGAAATCCATAGGTATGGATGTGTTACGACACCGAATTATCATAACATACGAAGCTGAAGCAGAAGAAATGACCTCGGAAAAGGTCATACAGAACATTTTTGATAATATTGAAGTTCCATGATCACGTTTAAATCCATGATTATTAATTCTCCATTCTTCCTTGACATAATAATATGAAGACTATTTACATGATTTTTTTAGTAATTTCCATATTATCGATTATCCAAAGCTGTGCTACTTTAGACAAAACGGTTGAAGAAAAAAAGGAAGTGGAAACCGCAGGAGTTGATGAGGAATTAATGAAGGACGTTCAAGAACTTAAAGCAATTCTTGGTTACGAACCTGAAAATGCAAGTTCTCTCGATGAAGAGAAATTAAGACAACCAATTGAGTTTGGAACAAGCGTGGCTCATGTACAGGAACTATTTCCTGCGCCTGATAAATTTGAATACGATCCAATGACAAACAGGAAGGTGACTATGCTTGCAAGGGACTCATCAGGTGGGCGTTTTACATTCTTTTTTTATGACGACAAACTATATAAAATCATCATAATCAGCAAATGGAGTAACTTTACAATACAATATGCTGAAGATGACATAAAAAGAACTGAAGCTGTTTTTATAGAAGGTAACGGTGAACCGGATTTAGTAGAAGAAGACGAAATGCATAAAAAAATGATGTGGGTAAATGGCAATTTAGAAATAACACTTGAAGTGTTTAGCTTGATGTCACATCAGGGGATGAGCAAGATAATGTCTTTAATGTATGCAGACAGGAATATCAGCCTGTTGGCAAAAAACGATGAATCATTCGAATTATACAGGACAAAGACAAAACAAAAGAAGTTGGTAGATCAATAGATAGAAAGGGTATTGTTTAGCATTGCCTGGTCAAGATTTTACAGCGCAACGCGATTCCTCTTTTGTTAACTGTCTTACAATACAAGCCAATCGAAATAAACATATTACCATTTAGTACCACTTTCATACCATTCTGACCATGGGTCCCACTCAACATATTTGCCGCCGTCTGAGAGCCAATACTGCTGACCTTCTCTCCAACGCATACTTGTTATGTAATCTGTAGATTTTGTCTGAGTTTGCTTTATCTGTGCATAAAAATAGCAGTCTACTTGATGGAAATTGATCTTTTCTTTGTCATGCACTTCTATGAGCTCAAGATCTTCCATTGTAACATTGTTTGAATTTACCTTTTTCTCATCGACAACAACTTCGTATGTCGTTACCTCTTTTACCCTTACAGTAACACCTTTAGGTTTTGGGCCTGGAGTTTCAGTTGGATATTCATATGGCGCAAATTGTTGATGAAAACTAGGCGAATCTTTTGGTGGTAGAATAAATCTTTTCGGTACATCTTCTTCTGCCTGAACACTAACAGGCCCGATAATTGTAAAATTTAATACAATAGAGATAAGTAACGCTATAATTGGAGTTACAAATATTTTGGAGCTGTTTTTCATCTTTTCACCTTTTCCTTTAAAAAACTTTGTGCCATGTTGAATTAATTCCTAAATTTTACATCAAAAATAGTAATTGTCAATAAATTCCTCATAATACAGGGAATTTGTCAAACTCATAATCCGTAATTGACGCATTAAAAAATATTTGTTGAAATGGTAGTGAAAATCAGGTAAAAATAACCTTTTGAAATTATGGCAACTTTTAGCCATACAAATAGTTATTGAAAATGGTGAAGATAAAATTACCCGGTGGTATTGAGAGAAAATATAAAGATAAAGTAACCGTTAGGAATGTGGCTAACGATATTACCACCGAGGATCGTGGGTCGGCAATAGCAGGTAAGCTGAACAGTACGCTTGTAGACCTCGATTATACAATTGATACAGATACAGATTTAGGTCTCGTAATGGATAATTCAGAAGAAGGTCTTGAAATACTTAGACATAGTACAGCTCATGTTATGGCCCAGGCTGTTACCCGCTTGTATCCGGATGTTAAACTCGGTATAGGTCCTTCCATCAAGGATGGATTCTATTATGATTTTGATTTGGGAAGAACACTGACTCAGGAAGACCTTGAAAAGATAGAAGAGGAGATGAAAATGATTGTTGGGGCAGATGAACCATTCCAACGATCAGAAGAATCTCGTGAGGATGCCATAAAAAGGATGGAAAAGTTAAACCAGCAGTATAAAGTGGAACTCATCAAAGGTCTGGAAGACCAAACTGTTTCCTTATATACACAGGGTGATTTTGTCGATCTATGTAAGGGCCCGCATGTGTCCAGTACTAAGAAGATTGGGGCGTTTAAACTCTTAAGTGTTGCCGGGGCATACTGGCGTGGAAAAGAAACCAATCCGATGCTTCAGAGGATTTATGGTACTGTATTTACAAGTAAGAAAGAATTAAATAAACACCTTAAGCTTTTAGAAGAGATAAAAAAACGTGACCATAGAAAGATTGGTGTAGCGTTAGATCTTTACAGCTTTCATGATGATGGTGGCGCCGGCCTCGTTTTCTGGCATCCAAAAGGTGGCGTGATCAGGAACGTTATTGAGACATTTTGGAGGGAAGAACATTATAGGCGTGGCTACGACATAATTTATAGCCCTCATATTGCAAAAATAGATCTCTGGAAAAAAAGTGGTCATCTGGATTTCTATAAAGAGAGTATGTTTTCCCCTATAGATGTGGAAGGACAGGAGTATATGTTAAGGCCAATGAATTGTCCTTTTGCAATACTTATGTATAAAACAAAGATACGTAGTTACCGCGATTTACCCTTAAGATGGGGAGAGCTTGGTACAGTGTATAGATACGAGAGGTCTGGTGTGTTACACGGGCTTTTGCGGGTTCGTGGTTTTACGCAGGATGATTCTCATATCTTTTGCAGGCCGGATCAATTAAGGGATGAGATAATAGGGGTTATAGATCTAGCACAGTATATGCTTGAGAGCTTCGGATTTAATGAGTACGACATAGAACTTGCAGTCAGAGGTGGGGGGGAAGAGGAAAAATATATAGGTGACAGTGAAAAATGGGTTCTTGCCGAAGAAGCGTTAAGATCTGCCCTTGAAGAAAAGAAGCTGGATTTTGTGAGAATGGAAGGTGAAGCAAAATTTTACGGTCCTGCAATAGATATAAAGATTAAGGATGCTTTGGGCAGAGGTTGGCAGGGGCCAACTATTCAGGTAGATTTTAATTTACCTGAAAGGTTTGATGTTAATTATATCGACTCAGATGGCTTGCAGCATAAAGTAGTTATGGTACACCGTACTGTACTTGGTGCTATGGAAAGATTTCTTGGATGTTTGATAGAACATTATGCCGGAGATTTCCCTCTTTGGTTGGCGCCAACACAGGTTAAGATACTCCCAATAACAGACAATCATAATGATTATAGTATCAGGATAAAGAATAAGTTGTTAGAGATGGGAATTAGGTCAGACTGTGATTTAAGGAATGCGAAGATAGGTTATAAGATTAGAGAAGGTACTTTAGAGAAAATCCCCTATCTCCTTATTATAGGGGATAAAGAAATAGAAGAAGAAACTGTATCTGTAAGAAGCCGAAAAAAGGGTAATGAGGGTTCGGTGTCCTTATCAGAATTTATAGAATGTGTTGAAGGGATGATAAAAAATAGGGTTTAGGTCTTACTTCAACTAATTTTTTTATTAAGAATGGAGGTGATGGTATATCCCGCCGAAATACATAAAGATTAATCAACGGATATCTGCTGTAAATGTAAGGCTTATTGATGAAACTGGTGCTCAGCAAGGTATAGTAAAAAAAGTGGATGCTCTTAAGAGAGCAACGGATTTGGGCTTGGATCTGGTTGAGGTCTCAGCGGGTACCGATCCGCCAGTTTGTCGTATTCTAAGTTATGGTAAGTATAAATACAAGCTGAGTAAAAAAGTACAAAAAAAACATCGCGGAGTTCAATTAAAGGAAATTAGAGTAAGGCCAAAAATTGGTGAACATGATCTTCAGACAAAGATCAAACAGGCGAGGAAGTTTCTTGAGAGGAAGGATAGAGTGCTTGTAAACATGATGTTCAGGGGACGTGAGATGGCACACAGGGAAGTGGCTCAAGATGTATTTGGGAAATTCTCAGAAACTCTGGAAGATATCGCTAAAGTAGAAACACAATCAAGAACCAAAGGGCGAAGCATGGGTATTATACTGTCGCCGAAGTAAATTTAAGTAGAAAGGAGGTTATAATGCCTAAATTAAAAACTAATAGGGGCCTTAAGAAAAGGGTTAGAGTTTCTTCTAACGGTAAAATTAAAAGACAGAAAGCATTTGCAGGCCATCTAATGTCAGGAAAAAGTGGAAACCGTAAGAGACAGCTGAGAAGAAAAACCCTTGTCTCAAAAAGTTATACGAGGGCAATGTTACGTGCTTTAGGAAAAGGTTAATAGAAATCTCAAAATGAAAACATAAGAAAGAGGGTTTTAGAAATGCCAAGAGCAAGAAAAGGTGCAGCAAGAAAGAGATCCAGAAACAGACTGCTAAAAGCTACTAAAGGATATTGGGGTAGTAGAGGCAAACTATACAGTAAGGCGAGTGAAACTTATGTACGGGCAATGGTCTATGCCTTTAGGGATAGGAAACGCAAAAAAAGAGACTTCAGAAAGCTGTGGATAATACGTATAAATGCAGCTGCTAAACAGCGTGGGATGAATTATAGTCGATTCATCAACGGGCTGGTAAAAGCAAATGTGGAAATTGATAGAAAGGTACTGTCAGAGACAGCGATTAATGATCCGACGGCGTTTGATGAATTAGTTGAGTTATCAAAGCAGCATGTCCCTGGTTAATCTTGCCATATCTCGCAAGAATTAATTGGCAGGTAAAAGTTTTTTAACTTCAAGCGATTGTATGAATTCCGATACGTCAGTGTTTATTTCATTTCCCTCCAATTTCACTGTTTAGCTCTACCTGAAATAGCTCTTTCCTGTAATATTTTACCATGCAATTTATCTTTTTTTGAAATTGATTCTTATGCAAGAACGATTAAATGAATTACAAAATCAGGCAAAGAACGATTTAGCGAAAGCTAATTCCAGGGATGAAGTTGAACTGGTCAAAACCAAATACCTTGGAAGAAAAGGCGTTATTAGCGAAATAATCAAATCAATCCCAAGTTTGCCGTCTGAGCAGAGGGCAACTATAGGGAAATTAGCAAATAAGCTTAAGCAGGAAATTAGTAAAGAAATAGAAGCCGCAAAAAAGCAATGTGAAGCTTCACTTACTCTGCCGTCACTTGGGGCAAAGTCGACAGGAAAGGTATTCGATGTATCGCTACCGGGCGAACGCAAATCCTATGGACGCAAACATCCTATTGCACAGACAATAGATGAGATTAAGGGCTTTTTCGGTAAACTTGGTTTTGATGTAGAGTACGGTCCTGAAGTAGAGAGTGAATATTATAATTTTGATGCCCTGAATGTTCCACCAGACCATCCGTCCAGGGAAGACTTTGATACATTTTACCTAGACAACAAACTCCTCTTAAGAAGCCAGACCTCAACGGTACAAATAAGGGTAATGGAGAAGAAGAAACCTCCTATCAGGATGATTGCCCCTGGGAAGGTATTCCGACCGGATACAGTTGATGCCCGTCATGCCTCTATGTTTCATCAAGTAGAGGGGCTAATGGTGGACGAAGGAGTTAGCTTCAGTGATCTGAAATTTACCTTAACCACATTTTGCGAGGCATACTTTGGGCAGGATATAAAGATGAGGTTTCGTCCTTCTTTCTTTCCTTTTACGGAACCCAGCGCTGAAGCAGATATATCATGTTCTATCTGCAAGGGAGAAGGATGCAATGTGTGTTCATACAGCGGCTGGGTAGAAGTACTTGGCGCGGGTATGGTAGACCCCAATGTTTTTGAAGCTGTCAATTACGATGCTGATAAGTATACGGGATTTGCATTTGGTATAGGCGTGGAAAGACTTACTATGCTCAGGTATGGAATAGACGATATCAGGCTCTTTTTTGAAAATGATATGAGGTTTCTGTCACAATTTTAACAAATTAGCTTTTTCCTCAACAATCCCAATGGTTAAAACATCATAAATGAAAGCAAGTTACAATTGGCTTAAAGATTACTGCAAACACAACCTTTCCTTAAAGGAACTATTAGAAGGCCTGACAAATGTTGGGTTGGTTGTTGACAATTCAAGCCCAATAGATAATGATTTCTGCCTTGATATTGAAGTTACCTCAAACAGACCGGATTGTCTGGGAATGATCGGGATTGCAAGGGAAATTGCCACTTTTATTCGTGGTGAACTTATTGTCCCAGATGTGGATTACGGAACAATTAGTGAAAGCGTAAATGATATAACCAGCGTTATCATAGAAGACGAGGAACTTTGTCCGAGGTACACAGCACAGATTATAAAAGACGTAAACATAGGCCAGTCGCCTGAATGGCTTCAAAAAAGAATAAGCGCCATCGGTTTGCGTCCTGTGAATAATATAGTAGATATTACGAATTACGTCCTGATGGAATGCGGCCAACCATTACATGCATTTGATTTTGACAAATTAGAAGGGAAAAAGATCATTGTCAGGCGGGCAGTAAAAGGAGAAACAATGGTAGCAATAGACGGTACTAAGAGTACTCTTTCGCCCGACGAATTAGTAATTGCAGATGCGAAAAGGCCTGTTGCTATTGCAGGCATAATGGGAGGTAAGGATACAGAGGTTAGTGAAACCACAAAAAATATCCTTCTGGAAAGCGCATTCTTTAATCCTGGAACCGTCAGAAGATCTTCCAGAAAATTAGGTATCCAGTCTGATTCTTCCTTTCGTTTCGAACGTCGTGTAGATCCTGAATGTGTTGGCTGGGCTTCAAGAAGGGCTGCAAAGATGATTCAGGATATAGCGGGAGGACAGATTGCAGAAGGGATAATTGACAAGAATTGTTTGAAGAAGGAGAAAACAAATATAACATTGAGAATTCCCAGATTGAATAGTTTGTTAGGGATTCATATCGAGAAGGATATAGCAAAAGATATCCTGGAGCGTTTACAATTCAAGATGATTTCAGAAACTGAGACAAGCCTTGAAGTAAGCGTCCCCAGCTTCAGGGGAGATGTTTACCGCGAGATAGATTTGATAGAGGAAGTAATCAGGATTCAAGGGTATGATAATATACCTACAAAGGGTAACATTGGAATTAAGCCGATACAGGAAAACAAGTTTGACTTAATTGTAGAAAAGGTAAAAAATATTATCTCTGGACTTGGATTTAGCGAGGTTGTCACTGACAGCATTGTCGGTAACTCACAAAACCAATACGATTCTATCTGGTCTGATAATAGTAACATAAAGATTATGAATCCCATACGGCAGGACGAAGACCTTCTAAGAAAGACATTGATACATAATCTCCTGAAAGTAAAAAAACACAACCAGAACTATGGTATGGAGAAGATACAGATTTACGAATTATCAAAAGTGTATTTACCTTCAAAAAACGACAATATGCCTGAAGAAAAGGAATGCCTGTGTATCCTTGGGGAGGATGGGTTTTTGTCATTAAAGGGTACCATAGAGGCAATACTCAGTCACCTTAATGTTGCGCACAGGCTTGAAATCACGCCTTACAGGTCTGATTTATTCAGTCCTGAAAAATCCGCCGAACTCAAGCTTGAGGGTAATATTCTGGGATACATTGGTGAATTGAGTAGCGATGCGATCAAGTACCATGATTTCAGGAGTACACCATGTATTACAGAATTGAATTTTAACCTGCTTGTGGATATGGCCAATCTTGAGAGTTCATTCCAGAAGATACCATTGTTTCCCACGATGGAGAGAGATTTGGCAATCGTAAGTGATGAAAAGGTTACGTGGAGTGATATAAATAAGTGTATTGAGTCGCTAAATATAGATTATCTCGATAATATAGAATTTTTTGATGTATACAGGGGCAAACAGGTTGAGAAGGGTAAGAAGAGCATTGCCTTCAGGCTGATATTCAGGGCTGACGATAGAACTCTGAAGAGTGAAGAGGTGGATGCATTACAGGAAAAGATTCTTGGAAACCTGAAAAACACCCTTGGCGTAAGACTCCGAACATAAATTAGCTCCCTAAGATGTGTGCCCTAATACCATTGTGGACATAAAAAGTTAATAATAACTTTACTGTGGATTGTTGATTAGTAGTCTATTTTCAATATCTTATACCTTAGTGTACCTGCAGGAACTTTTATGTCTACTTCTTCATCCACTTTGTGACCCAATAATGCCTTGGCAAAAGGTGAAGAAACTAATATCTTGCCATTGAAGGGATCATCTTCACCTGCACTAACCAATTCGAAATGTTCAATATCTCCTGAATCCATGTCTTTGATTTCTATTTTTGCTCCAAAATGTATAGCATCATTTGGTATATTGGAAGAATCTACAATCTCTGTCCTTGCAAGTTTATCTTCGAGGTTTCTAATCTTTGCCTCAAGCAAACCCTGTGTTTCCCGTGCCGCATGATATTCAGCGTTTTCTTTAAGGTCGCCGAATGCTCGCGCCCTTCCAATTTCAGCTTCAACCTCAGATCTCTTTACATTTTTCATGTGGTCCAACTCTTTTTTTAACTTATCATAACCGGTTTGTGTCATATATACCTTTTCCATTTTATCCTCCCTGGTTAATTAGCGGTAAAGGGACCGCTATTTATTATCGTGGTTTTTTATATATTACTGCCATCTTATTTCTCCGCCGAATGCAAATAGATGTTCTGTATAGTCGTCTATGTCTGCGATATGTGATTCATCATAATCGTATAAACTATATTTACTCCATAAAGTCACATTTTTTTATTAAATTTTTCCCTTATTAATGAGAAGTTAGTTAAAATATTTAAACTACTACATTATTTCTAAGTTCTTGTCAATTAGTTTACTATCAAAATCAATAAATTGCCTGGTTAATTCGGCAATCTCTCGATAGAACGCAGTTTGTGTTTCTTCCTTTACTTTATTGCAAAAGATGGGTACCCATTGGCTGAGGTGTTCATCGACAAACTTTTTCTCAAATTCCAGGCAACGAATGGCGGTTTCTTTGTCTTCACGTGACCATGCTTCTTTTTCGTGACACGTAAGCCTTTGCATGAATTCCAGTTCAACTCCTATATGGTCAGGTAGGCCTGACCAGTTATAAGAATATTCTAACCCTGATGATTCTATGAAATTTTTTACTTCTACAGTCGTTTCACTCCAGAGAGCATTCTCATTATCTCTGTACACAGACTCATAAGGTGAAATATGTTTACCGGGCCCGATAAACAAACGGGTGTATTCCAGTACTAAATTATTAATATGTTTATCGCTAACAGCATCATTTATTGTTTTATCAAAACGTAAATCTGATCTATTCAAGACGTCTAAAATGTTTGACTCTCTGAGTGACTTAATAAATTCCCTTGTTGGTTCCTGCAGATAGACAATGGACAGGAATCCATAGAAATAACTTCTATTCTCAGCTGTTACGTCCATTTCAATTTCCATTTTTTGTATATGCATTTACTGCAAATTGTACGTTTATACCTTTGTGACCGTAACTATTTCATCATTCATTAACCATTGACCGGCAATGCGATCAGGCCTATTGCGGATTAGCCAGTTGGGATTCACTCCATGTTCTGACCACCATTTTAAATCTAAATCATTGTCATTATAAGTTCCGAATGGTGATCCTTCGCCTGAGGCAAACCAGCCGTACTGCCAGTGTCCGAGATGAAAGGAAATAGCAATTAAATCGGGTACGACACCTTCGGAAACCCTGGCCTTTATCATGACCTTGCCAACAGCTGATTTAATCATTATCATGTCACCAGTCTCAATTCCTCTTTTTCCTGCAGTTATGGGATTTATAAGTGCTGAATTATCATGATAGATTTCAGATAACCACTTACAATTAGCCGTACGTGAGTGCGTATGCAAATTTACCTTAAAAGATGAAAGTATCAATTCGTCGTCTTTCTTGTTCTCAAAATCCGGTACCGGGAACCAGGTGGGCATAGGATTAAACCCTTTTTTCTTTAATAATTCTGAATGGATCTCAAACTTACCGGATTTGTTTACCTTGTCAGGCTTAAATCCTGCATAGACCTTATCACCTATCATTTGCCCTATATATCCCTTGTATGCATTCTTTGTATCTGTATATCCTTTTGTTACAGCTTCGTCTCTGGTTTTTGCCTTTGACTTTTTCCAGTTCCAGTAAACGCCTGTCTTGCTGTCAAAAATCACGTCATCACCGGAATAGTCATCTATTTTTAAAACTCTGGAGTAGGAGAGGTAATGGGGCTTTTCATCCGGATCATGCCAGACACCATTTTTTTTCAGGTATTCATAACTTACATGGCTTTTCTCACACGACTTCTGAATAAAATCTTCAGTAGAATCAAATGGAAGATTAAGTCCCAGCCTTTTAGCCAGATCAATAGTGACATCCTGGAACTGCCGTGCTTCGCCGAGAGGCTTTATTGCAGGTTGACGAAGGTAATACTCAGGAATCATATCATAGCAAACCATGTCGTCCCATGATGACCTTTCA
>Ga0209977_10000864_pt1 | contig 12632 bp, 14 predicted proteins | sample SumtaG_2_FD_183113 | JGI IMG/M metagenome (GOLD analysis project Ga0209977, IMG submission 183113) | Deep subsurface microbial communities from Indian Ocean to uncover new lineages of life (NeLLi) - Sumatra_00607 metaG (SPAdes) (version 2) | ecosystem: Environmental > Aquatic > Marine > Oceanic... | reverse complement strand
TTATATTTTCACAGTATCCATAATGAATTTTATTTATCCACTTTTCCATTAAATTAACACAACACTCCTCCGGAAGGATTATCTGGCCCATATGTAATAGATTGTACATCTTTTAGCAAAATCATCTCAAGGCAAATAGGGCATACTGATGCTGCACAATCTTTCAGCTCTTTCAATTCTGCTATATACACAACGGATGCGAACTCACTTTCACTTTCACAGCTGGGGCATATGAACGCCACGCTCAATCTAATTACTGGCATATAGACTCCCTTTCAGCCTGTAAACTATGTCTATTATATCCATAGGCAGATCTCCACAAATAGAACATTCTCTCACCAAGTCTCTGGTGTCTACGCTTTCCATAGAAGTTTTATGTGGAAATACAATTTTATCTTTCTCCGTTCCGCAGACTGTGCATTGGAAACTCAATCGTATTGTTTCAACAAGCATGCTGATCTCTCCCTTATGGTGGAGTGTAGGAAGGGTTTTACCTTCTACGCAATTCTACACTCCACCGTGCCTATGGTAAAGAAAACGATCGGACTTGAACCGATGCCCTCTATACTACCCACTCGCACTCTTTTTCAACTTTCCCAAATAATGAATATGCTGGGGGCATATAACATTATATCCCATTTAGTATAGCGCTCTACTCTTCTGAGCTACGTTCTCTAGTTACAATGCGCTGAAACGATACACACACAAAGCTGGTACTTTTGCAGCTATCATTTATGCAGCACATTTTTAGTGATGCCTTTTTAAGATGATAGTTAACATTAGCTGGCTTAAAGGCAGTTTCAAGAGAATACCATGAAGTTTTGCAGTTTGTACACTCCCACTTAAACCGGTAATAGTCACTAACCCTCTCTTCTATTCCGCACTTGATGGATGCTGGCATTCCCATTTCTTTACTACACATAACACATAGTTCGCCTTTAGCCCTTTGAGCCAGCCTATCAAGTATATCCACACTGTCGTAATATTTAGCATTTTTTGTTAGCTTGAAATGACAACCTGGGCATATATATCTAACTTCAGTAAACCTATTTATCATTTCCATTTTCTTCTTCTCTTTCCATTTGTTCTATTTCTTCTTCTATCTCAGCCATGATCACTCTGAACTTTTGATTCACTGGCGATATTTTCTTGTGCTGTATGAACTTGTTGACAAGATATATAACAAAGTCTGGATCCTGATTATATAGCAATTTGAGGCGGTCATCTTCTAAATCTCCTACTTTTATATCTTCTGCTGTTAGCTTTATATCATCGCTCTCCCCAAATCTTCCATCCTCCATAGCTTCTTCAACAAATCCTAATATGCCACCTACGAACGCATTGTCTGCTAAATCAATATCGCCAAGATTCATTAGAGTATCCCCTTTATACATTCAAATCGAATATACACTATATCTAACTTAGCAGTGCATTTATAACATCTATGACTTGATACTCTTTGCGAAAGGTAGCCTATCATAAAAGATGTTTCAAACCAGCCCACAGTCTTCGATTTACCACACTTAGCACACACAAACGCGACTGTCACTGCTTTTATTTCCGTATTCTTATCCATAACACACCTCATCTACACACAAGTGTGCAGGCGTTTTGACACGTCCGCACAGTTTTATATAGATAATGTACTACCTTGACAAGCCGTTTTTTTACCATATAGGTATTTACTCGGGCATCCCGGCGTTTACATATCTGTATAAAAATACCCACCCCGATCCCACTCGATCTCGACCTAACGCCGCTAAAATTCTATTGACTGACTGTTATCTCAGCCGTAGAAAACAGCTTGCAATATCAGACCGTTGATGAGCGCACCATATAAAATATCTGTTCTTAAATATTTTATGTAGTGCGCCCATCGTTGGCTAATACTGCAAATTAAGGCATTAGATCAACAATTGGATTTATTTTAAGACGATCCAATTATTACGAGATCCTCGGATTCCAGTAGCGATATCACTCACTAAGGTACCCCTCCCCTGTAACAAACGTCTGTCTTACTTACTTTAGTGCTTTAGATAAATAATTAGAAGTGGCATCAATTAATACCTCTTCAGTATTCATCTTTTGATCTTCTATTACAATGGATAGCAAGTAGTTCAAAATGTGACCAATTGTCGGCCCTGCCTTCAAATTGAATTTATCCATTATAGTATTACCATCTATAGCCAAATCGTTTACATTCAAAGCTTTGGATTTGACATATGTCTCTTTTATTCTCTTCTCAAATAGCCTCTGGCGGTATGAAATAGCTTTAAGAGAATGCCCGTTTGCCAATCTATCAGCTCTTCGAAGTAAAAATATTGGAAAATTTGGCAAATCTTCAAGGTCTTCTACAGTTATCTCAGACTTTCTTATGAATCTTCTGATTGCGGCATCTGTCCACTCTTCTGGCTCAAAGTTATACATATGTAAATAAGTTAAGCTAGTAACCTCTGCAATAATCCTGAGATCAAACTTTAGCCTCCTCAGTATTCTCTTTGCTAACTTTGCGCCCATCACTTCGTGGTTATAAAAAGTTATTTTGGTTTCACCTTTACTGTTCGTTATCTCTTCCCTTGTTTGTGGCTTTCCTATATCATGCAGCAGTGCTGCTAATCTTAATGTGAGATCTGCTTTTATATTGTCACATGCATAAACACAATGACTAAAAACGTCATACTTATGATATTTCTCATTCTGAGTCACCCCTGTACATAGAGCTAGCTCTGGTAGAATTATGTTTAGCAGATTCAAATCATATAAGATCTTAAAATATTTAGAAGGCCTATTACTCATTAATACTTTGGTTAGCTGATCTCTTATGTCAGTCTTTGATATCTTTGATGCGAACGAGTGCCGAGATTTAATTGCGTAAAATAGATTTGAATCTATTTTATAATTTATCTCCGCAGCCAAAGCCACTGCTTTTAACATATATAGTGGGTATCTTCTCACCACTTGTTTGGCATTTCTTACAGTTTTTATTTTCCTGTTTCTTAAATCACCTAGGCCACCAAAATAGTCGATGACATTTTTCTTAACCTTTGACGTGATTGGAAGAAACATGGCATTTATTGTAAAATCACGAGAAGATGCATCGTTAAACAAAGTAAAATAGGGACTATATCTATTATGCCTTTTTGGCAATGATATTTTTATTTCACCGTGGTTATTTCTTGGATGGAATGCAAAATATCCTCTCCTATTGACGTATAGAATAGTTCCATACTTCTCAAAATAGTCAATAAGATCGCCTAATTGGAGGTTTCGTATAACTACCTCCATTTTTTTAGGGCTTTTTCTTCGGATTATATCTCTTACAAACGTTCCAGCATAGTATACCTCAGCTAGCGTCTCCCTGTCCAGTTTCTTTAATATCTTTGTTATCCTTGTCATCTAGTGTCCAATCCTTTTCCAGTTTTTCTATAGTATCGTTTACCACAACACTATGTTCTAAGTCTTGACCTGTTAGCCTGTGCTTATGTTTGTCAAGCTTTCTTCTCATTTGGCGGATCTGTGGTCCAATCGTCCCACCTGTCACACCGAGGATCTCCGCTGTCTCCCTGACAGTGTGGCCTTCTATAAAGTGTAAACGTAATATCTCAAGCTCTCTTTCGTTCAAGATGTCCTTAATAAGTTCGAGAGTATTGCTTTCCGCTACTAGTGAGAACACATCGCTTTTTGAAGGCACACTATCTACACCGTAATCCACTATTTCTAAAGAAATAAGCGGCGTAGACTCAGCTCTCTCTATCAGCTCTTCTACAACTGTACATGATCTGTCTGCTAAATTATAAAGGCTCTCTCTTATCTGTTTAACATCTTTCCCAACTTCCTTGTTATCCTCATATTTTTTCGACATTTGCCATATATCCAAAAGTGAACAGAAATCGATGGATTCAGCAGAGCTGATCACCCTTTTTAACTTGTTTACTAAGCGCAGCGTATCTTTCACATATTGTGGCGCTCTCATATCGCTGCCTTGAGATGTTACAAACTCTCTCATCGCATCTTTGATTTTGTAAATGGCAAAAATGGTGAAATTATCGCTCCTACATTCTTCAAAGTCTCGACTTGCTCTAGCCAGCCCAATTGTGCCCTCTTGAATAAGGTCTTCTGCAGCCAAGCCTGTAAGTCCTGAGTATCTGTGAGCTAAAAGCTGTAAGGTTCTGAGATATTTTCCATATATTTTAACAGCCTCTTCTTTTGTCTCTGCGATAAAATTGGCCGGGAATTTGCCATAATCAATTCCTTCAACTAATATCATCGGTTCGCCGTTTTCATCTTTCACCACTTTATTAGTCTCAGAATCTCTTTTGAACTTTTCGTGTATTGGCATTATATGCTCCTCTTATAGGTCAATGGAATATCTACATAACCAACAGATCCTTGGATATGATTGTTTATTATTAGATATTCTCTTCCTTTGTCCGTTATTGTCCTTCCTCTCGAGCTTCTTCTAATAAGCCCCTGCTGAATTAAATGCGGCTCTATAGTTTCTGATATGGCTTTTGGCGACTCGTTCGTAATGATTGCCAAGTTGTCTAAGCCGACAGGGTCTTCGGACTCATACAGGGTCTTCATTATACTAATATCTGTCGGAGTTAGCCCGCCTTTATCTATTCCCATAAGTTTAAAAGTTGTTTGGGTTACCGCGAGATTCAACACTGACCCAGAAGAAATAGCTGTATCTCTACATCTTTCCAACAAGGTAACTAATATTCTTGGAACACCTCTTCCTCTCTTAGCTATTTCTAGAAGAGCTTGCTCAGTCATTGCTATCTCCAAATCTTCAGCGTGTGCCAATACTATTTCTCTCGACTCTTCAGGCGTGTAAGTACTGAAAACAAATCGAAACTTAAACCTATCCTTAAACGGCTTTGTTAATAGCCCATCGTTTGTAGTTGCGCCGATTAGTGTAAACCGGGGACACCACCTTCCTCTGCCCTCCGGATTTAATCCAAACTTGTCAAAAAAGCTAACTACGGCTTCCTTCTTTTCAACCGGAATTATCCAATTCTCCATTATTATACCAAGGTGCTCTTGCCCAGTACTTGAAAGTCTATGGATTTCATCTATAAATACAATTGTGGGACGAATTTTGGTAATTTTATTCCCAGTATGCTCATCATACCCCTCATCGTTCAGCTGTTCTCGGAGGGCTAAAACATCGTCACGTGTTTTAACACCCTCATGAACAATCTCAAGGAAATCAGACCCGCTACTTTCTGCTATATATCTAGCGGTACTTGTCTTCCCACACCCAGCAGCACCAGTCAACAGCATATGTGGAAGCGATCTATTTTCTGCTATCGCCGATTTTACTGCGATATTCAGTTGTAGAAATATATCATTGTTTCCAATTAGCCTCATAGAGTTCTCCTAATTATAGTTTTTCTTATATTATAGAATAAAATCGGCGTTTTGCTAGACTCTTTTACATACACGGTGCAGGTGGATATCCATACATGTCATTTTCGTCTTCTTCCATACCAGGAATGAATCCAGCCTGACGCTGTGGCCCCGCCGTGTGATCCTCCTTTTCGTCATCTGCTGCTTTCTTCTCTGTGTCTGCTGGTATTCTTTTCAGTTTAGGTGGTGAATATGTATTATTCTTTATCTCATTGATCTTTTCTCTCATTTTTGCAACGGCATCGCTTATTGAATATCGAGTAGTTCTCTTGATGGCCGAGGTCTCTATTTCCTTTCTAGGCGAAGGTGTGTATGACGAGTAGTTTGAAGGAGAACTATACGGAGAAGCTGGGCTGCCAGTAGGAGTCCGTCTACCTACGGCAGGACTCCGCGTATCTGCAATAGTAGATTTAGCAGATGCAGGCTCTTCTACGTCATCTCTAAACAAGGCCGGCAGTGAATCATAAGTAGATATATCAACCAGACCGCTCTCTTTGATTCTCTTCTGTTCTTCCAATGCCATTTTAATCAATTTTATCTTAGCGATGGCCTTTGTCTGTTCTGCTTCAGTATAACTTGTTATCTGAGTGGTCTTCCCATGCTTGCTGATAGCTACCTCTATTGATTCAATTTCGTAGTGCTTCAAATTATATAGATATACACACTGGCCTTTGTACAACCACAGAAATAGCTCATCCGCTTCTACAGGCTTCGTATCACCTGTGGACATTAATGTTCTATAACCTAAGAATAGCCCTCTTGTCTCCACGCTGTTTGAGCTTGCATCAGTTTTCAATTTCACCTTGACTATCACATATTTTAGATCCTTAAGGCCTTCTTTGGTATATTTGATACTCAACATTTCCTCTCCTCCTAGCAAATATTATTATATGACACCCTCTGCCTCTATGTTTGCCTACTGGTCTCATACCTACCCGAAAGTTGTTTCGAATATTCACATGATTATCGCTTCTTACTGCGCCATATACATATTCAGTCTTTGCGGCCTTTATTCCTAATTCTAACATGTTTCTGCCGATACCCTGCTGTCTGTAATCAGGATGGACACATAGATATTTCAGCTCAGTTACCTTATCAGTCTTCTGCTCTAACCCAATTACGCCTATTACCTTATCCCTGTCCAGCTCTATAAGAAATTCTATTGGGCTGACTAATATTGAATAGCTAGTCAAATAGTACCATATCTGTTTTCCCGAGTTTATTAGATCGGCTATTTGACTAGCTATACCTTCATTGTCTATTGTTAAACGGAATCTACTCATTCTGAATTACCTTCCCATCAAATCCAATACTCTCCTTGCCTCCTCTGGGTTCCGCACAGCGTTCATCATATGAACCAATGCCGTATCGTCAGCACCGGCTTCAGCTCTGTCAGCACCTACTGCACGCTGAGCTGCACCTGCCGCTCTGCGAGCTCTAGGAACTGGCCTCTCATCTGGCCTTGCGGCGCGCCTCTCCATCTCTGTCAGCTTCTCTCTAAAGGCTGCTACGTATTTATCAAATGAGGTTCCTTGTAAACCAGGGCCGCTGTTTATCTCAATGATAAACGGATGATCATCTGCACTCAACGCACAATCAACGGCGCCGAAATCGAGCCCCATTATCTCTACAGATTTAATGGCCGCATTTTTCAACGGAGTTGACAAGCTAGCCACATTGACTCCAGAGAACTTCCAGCCTCGGCTGTTACTCCTTACTATCTGGTCCGGAAGTGTGGCCTCTTTAACTAGCCGCCCAAGAACATAATCTACAGCGGCGTTGTCTAGATTAACACCGTTCTTATTCGCATGCTCTAGAATCTTTTCCTTCCTTTGGTTAATCCAGCCGGCTTCAGCAGGATTTTCTACCTTTTTAACTGCATGGATTATTTTGCCATCAAAAATATGGAGCCTGTATTCTGTTTTGATGTTGATATAATCCTGAAAATAGTCAGCACCATCTGCCATAGCCTTGGCGACGTGATCTTTCACCAAGCAGATCCATAAACCCTTACCGCCTTGATGGCGCTTTTTCCTACCAATCAATGGCAGCGAAATATCGCCTCTATCTATCCCTCTTATAACCCCCGCTGCTGTATAGAAAGGTGCTACGTTACCCGATGTATTTCTATCAGCTTTTAACATATCCAATGCACTGAGCTTGTTCCTATTTTTGCGAATGGCGTTTGGATGATTGAGAACTTTGATATTTCCAAGATCCACATTCTCATCTGTTTTTATGCCCCAGCCAATTATAATATCCTTGTCTCTGGGTCTGACTTTACCACTCTCAATATTGAGAGCTCTGGCAATAGCTATACCAGTTATATCAGTTGCTCCACTGTACCATAAATATTTACTCATTTTTTCCTCCCTCTTATTTGTTTACTGTTTATATTTTTACCTTTTAACTGCGATAACTATTTTTACACTATAAATTTCTTACCCTCAAGCCAGTTGTGTTTGATGTCTCTATCTATTTTCTCCAACTCAGCGCTCGGCAATGACAAGATCTCCATAAACATGTCAATATATTTTGCGTACGCATTATATGTATCTAATGATCTAAACTTTTTTGTCAAGGCCGAAATATATTCTTTGTCAAATTTTATTTGACCTTTGTGCAATATATCTATCATTTCAGCAGACGATTTTACAGCTTTCATAATTTTTGCCATTTCGATGTCTTTCCAGATGTTAGACCTTTGGTCAAACATCGAATAAACGTCGAAATTATCGGAACCCATGTTTCCTGCTAAAAGGAGCTTCCTATCGTATCCTCTTGATTCAGCTATTTTATAGAAAGCGTGAGCTACTGCCTTTAAAGATCCCATAACTGCTGATGCCAGTTTTGGATGAGTTAACCACATCCCACTTAGAGTTCGATACTCTAATCTCCCATAGTCAGTTCTAAAGTCACCAAAATGCCCATAGTGATGCCTTCTCTGAGTGCCATCAATCTTGCCTTCTATTTTTAGCGTCGGGACAGCAATGTACTCATCTAAAATTTTCTGTAAACAGCTGAAAAGGATTAGCCTAAGTCTATTATCAGTGAGTGCGCTAGTTACCTGAGCTGGGGTTCCTATATGAGCATGGCCGCCAACTGTGAACTCTCGATTGTGAGTGGGCGAGCTGAAAAAGCAGCCGCTGACCCAATCAAACTGTAAGATAACTTCTCTTTTGGGATCGGATTTAAATATTCCCTGTATGTTTTCTATAAAATCATCTACGCCCACAGCCGGAATTGGCCTTAACTCAGCTAATGGACCGTCACTACCGAGCTCTCCTTCGTGGCCAAAACCACCTACTTGTCCTGCATACTGCACATCGCCGTCTTGCATAAGCATAAATTCTGGATCAGCACCAATTATGGTATCTTCTATTGTATCAGCAATCCATATGCTGCTCTTAGAGCTCTTTTTGCTGCCGCAGATATATCTGAAAGTCTTTGTTGTTACGAAGCCGACCCGATGGTATTCCTCAGAGCTCATTCCACTTCTTTGTAGCTCCTTTAGATCTGAAGAGAAGGCCTGAAATATGCTAAGAAGTTTACTGTGGTTTATTTTGCCCTTTATATCGCCATCAGGCCAAAGTTCTACAGACTTATCATTTTTCAACCCAAGGTTTTCCCTCGCTTTTACTCCCATCCGGATTAGCCTATCTTCATTTCGGTCCTGCTTCTGATTATTATCCATCCTTTCAGAAGGGACCAGGACTAATTGACTTTTCACTTATCTCCCTCCTTACCCTTTTCTATTGCTTTAGTAACAATTTCACCCACTCCTGCTAGTTTAGTTTTCTCATAGCTGTTGAATATGTCATATAACACTGACATATCCGGTGGCCGATTAGTTTTTGTTATATATTCGAAAGCAAGTGTTTCTATCCTTTTGTTAATTATTTTTTCATGATGATCGCTTCCAAAGAGGCGAGTGTGCTCAAGAAGTGAGGCTAACAGTAAGGCTAGGGATTTGAGATTGGTAATGTACCTTTCTCTTCTCTTGCTTTTCACATCCTTTGATTCTCTAGCCATTCGTTTACAGCTAGCAATAAAGCCCTTCTTCCAGCCGTTTTTAAATATTCTGTTAGCAAACACCAGCTTATGCAGCCCTTCTAACTCCTTCTCGTCCTTCTTTTCAACAGTGTCTAACACACCATCCATTGAACTGTAACCTTTCTTTGTGTACTCCAAGCTCTTATATTCATCTTCTGCAGCAGCGGTGAACTCAGGGGGATCTGTTTCCATATCAACATCCACTACATTGCCTTCATCTTTTTCTACTCCGCCCTTTCCATAGTCGTGACCAACTTTATTCTGCTCCGCTGTTTTATGATCATAAATAGTGACGTCTTTGACCTCAACTTGTGCTTCCCTAGGCTTATCCTGCTCTTTTTTGTCCGTAGTTTTGACATCTTCTTTAACATTTATTGTACTACCAGCGATTGAGCTATCAACTGGCAGAAGTGCAGATTCGTTGCTTCCTAATTCCTTTTCAGTTCCCTTTGCCACATATCTTTTCTTAATTTTATCAAAGACCTTTTTTGCCTTTGTCTTATCGTCGTCATCGTCCTTCTTAACGGCGCCAGCTCCTGCCCCCTGGTATCCAACTAGATTGCGGTTATGCTGCTGATTGTAGGACGGTGTACGAAACGGCGTTGTCCATATTTTATTGGTTCTAATCATCTTACGCCATTCGCCCAAGTCTTTGATGACTGTGTCTTTACCTATTTTTGTTGTTAGATCAAATATTTTGCATGAATCATCCACTAACGTTTCTTTTTCTATCGTACAGTCTAACAGCGATGGCATTTTTGAGCCATGGTATGCAATGTTTCTTTCATATTCAAAAAGCACTTTGGACCAAAATCCAGTCTCTGATACTATAAACAACAATTTGTAGTCTTTTACGAACACAAACTCGATAGGCTTTCCATCTCTAAACGCTGGTACTTGATATGGATTATCTGCATTGAACAATGTTATTGCATATTGACCATCTAACCTATAAACTATTTCTTGAATCATGTCCATAGTAAACGGCTCTTTACCTTTATTAGTAAAGTGTTCAAATAGCCTAAAAATGGCCTCGCTATCCACTTTGCCGTCTCTTTTGCACCCAAGGTTCTTTATTATCTGGTCATCATTTTTGATAGTCCCATTGTGGACACCTACAATATTGCCTATCTTTATTGGGTGGTTGTTTTCATTATCATCTTTTGGTCCTATAGTTAGGTTTCTGGTATGGCCCAGATATAGCCTGACCGGAGAATCGTGCTCCGCCCATACCTTGAGAAGCCCACCATAGCATTCCTCACTTTCTCCTAACTTAGCTAGAAAGTCGCTAGCTTTATCGCCTCTTTTTATTCCAACATAATTGCCATCTTTGAATAAAACCACTGCTCCAGTTGCATCTTTACCTCTGGACTCTGTGACGAGTAACAACTCTGTTGTAAAATACCTCATTATCTTCTGGCGATGCCGCTCTTTTTCTTTGCTGAGTTTATCAAACGCCAAAGCTCCTACAATTCCGCACATGTTTCACTACCTCCAACTTTCTTTGATTCACGCTTCTTTGATCTTTTTACTTTTTTTTCTGCCATATCATTTGGTACGTACTCCTTTAGCTTCTTGTATAACGTTTTTGCCACATCTAAAACTGGGTAGTCATGCGACCTTTTGATAGGCTGCCCATCAATAGAAAATATATTTTCCCTATACTTTGCAAAAAGAAATCGATATGTCATAGACATTTCTGATCTCACTATTCTACCCTTGTCCATCTCAGAGCTGGTTAACAGGATCTCCATACATAATCCCTCTGATCTTCTGTGGTTAAATATCGGAACAACATCTGACAATCTGTAAAAGCTTATAGATACTGTATCGATCAGTGCCCTACATCCGGCCCATGGGCTATGATAAAAGGAAACAGAATTAGGATATATGGCAGCAAGAGAAGCGATAATGCTTTCTATATCACAGATTACATTTTTAACATTAGACAAGCTAACGTTGTTAAACGTATAGTTTGTAAATCTAACCTCTTTTAGCTGGCTGATGATATGGGATACAAACATATGGCTATCATTAGCACTATCGTGAGCTATTTGACCAGCTTCTTCTAAGGATATAGAACTATGTGCATCATATATCAGCGGCTTCTTTTCAACGCAGCAAAACCTACCTGAGTTGAGTGAAGCAGTAAGATAATCTAAATTGTCGTTATTCATACTAAATAAAAACAATATATGAAGCGAATCAAAAAGTCTCTTTAAACCTTCATGTGCTTTATCAATATTACCAGCACCGACCAGCTCTTGCAATTCAGCACTTATTTTGGGCTTGGACCCTTTGCTGCTACGATGTAAAGACTGGGACAAAGAAACAAAGCACGGTGAGCCAACTGGCATACATGCTACTACTCTGGTTGACAAGCCACTAATCAGGTCTCCCTCTTTGTAACAGTCTTGAAAATACTCTAGTTTCTTTACATACATGGTTTTCTCCTACTCCGTCGCAAAATGTGGGCATCTAAAACACTGCCTCTGTCGCAAAATGTGGGCATTTAAGACACTGCTCTAGTTCGCAAGTTGTGCACGGCCCCCCATTGATGCCGTAATTCCTGCTATTACAGCTCTCAGCCTCTTCCAGGTCAAACGCGTATATTCCCCCATCGTCAATATTGATCCTCACCCCTTGACTCTTGCCAATTTCTAGCTTTTCAGTTACAGAGCTTTCATCAAAGACAGTGAGATCCTTTATAGCGTTCGACAGTATTATAGATGAGGACGCGAAAACTATTAAGTTGTCAAAATTATAGGTATAGATGACGATACTTGGATATGTGCTTCCTTTAAAAAGCGTGAGATAATTTGACCAGTCTAAGTTTATAAATGCACATGCATACCCTCCTAGGAGTTGATCTGATGTCTCTTTCACAGCGTCTTCAATACTTTTTCCCTCAGCTATATACATGTCTATGAGTCGAAATATTATTTCACTATCTACTTCGCCCTCTCTTACTATTTTATCTTTATGTTTTGAGAACAAAAGGTCATCGTTGCCAATAATCCCATTATGAACACCGATAGTTTTATTAGCAATGATGGGATGGTTGTTAATATTGAACCTGCTATCACCCTTCGTTTGCGCTCTTGTATGCCCTAATAAAGACTTAAATCTATTGGTTATATTTATGTTGTCCACTACATAAATATAAC
>Ga0209977_10000863_pt1 | contig 12635 bp, 11 predicted proteins | sample SumtaG_2_FD_183113 | JGI IMG/M metagenome (GOLD analysis project Ga0209977, IMG submission 183113) | Deep subsurface microbial communities from Indian Ocean to uncover new lineages of life (NeLLi) - Sumatra_00607 metaG (SPAdes) (version 2) | ecosystem: Environmental > Aquatic > Marine > Oceanic... | reverse complement strand
CAGCCATGAACGAAGTGAATTCCGGTGTTCCGGAGACCCTCAACTTCCAAGCAGGAGGTCTTGCTGGACTCGATCCAATAGTGATCGATCAGGGGAACATCAGGGAGTTGTTTTCAATCCCTGTATACCTAAATCAAGGATGGACATGGGATAAGGGCACAAGCACGCTAACTCCGCCACAGACGACTGTCACTGGTGAGGCTGGGGATCCTGCGGCAGCATTGGCAGCGTTAACACCGGAGATAAGGGGCGGCGACGAACCTGAAGGTACTCCATTTATACCCAGAGTCATTCCCGGTGCAGGTCCGTTAATTGCGGGTCCAACCGGCCAAACAGCCGAGGAGAGAGCTGAGCAAACAGCACTCGCAAGACAAAGTTCGTATCGAGATCAGCTACGTGAACACAAATCTCGTGTCGCAGCTGCATTAAATCCAAGTGGCGCGGCCAGAGGAGGTCACATGAAATATCAAGAAGGGGGCGCAGTACCCGGAGTAGAAATGCGTCCGGGTTTAGGGGGAGAGGTGGTCGGTCATGCAGAAGGACCGAATCCTTACGCTAAACACATCGACACGCACCCCCAAATGTATGCTGAATGGGAGCGGAGAAATCACGTAGATCCTGCGCCTATTGAGGGCGAGGCTGAAATAGAACCGGCTATCATTCTTCCGGAGGAAGAGGGATCGGCCATGGATTGGTTGAGGAACTTCTTGGGCGTGGGTGACGATTCAGGTATCGCCAAGAGAAGCCAAAGAGAAGAGGAGAGAATAGAAGCGGAGGCACGAGGTGAAGTCCCAGCGGTGCAGGCCCGAGGTGGCCGCGTCGGTTACCAAGTAGGTGGACTCGCGCAGGCACAGCCGGAGGGATTCAATCAGCCACCAACCGGTGGTGTGCCACCTCGATGGTCGGGGCCACAGCGACAACAGTGGCGAGGTACTGCAGGTAATCAAGCAGCACGGCAAAATTTAAGAGGGGCATACGGTAGCTGGTCGCCGCAACAACAAACGGGGTATAGAGGACGGGTAGGCTGGCAACAACCAGCTCCTGCCACTCCGCCTCCGCAGCAGTGGTCAGGTGTACAGCAACAGCAATGGAGAAACGCTGCGGGCAACGCGCCCAAGCGGCAGAGTCTGACGAATGCTTACCAGAGCTACACACCGGAAGAACGAGCGGGGTATACCGGCAGAGTAGGTTGGCAACCGCAGGCACCTGCACCGGCAGCAGCAGCGGCACCTCCAGCAGCTGCACCTCCGGCAGCAGCAGCGGCTGCACAGCAATGGTCGCCTGCACAGCAACAGCAGTGGCGAAATGCTGCGGGTAACCCGGCTGCACGGCAGACGATGACACGGGCATACCAGAGCTACTCACCTGAGGAACGAGCAGGGTACACCGGGAGAGTGGGATTTCAGTTGGGTGGACTGGCATCCCGAATCGGTGGTGGAGGTGGTGGCGGCATGATGGCAAATATACGGAGGATGATAGAAGCTCAACAACGTGGAGCAGCTCCGGGTCGTAGTGCACCACCTCGTAGCGGCGGCTTAGCTGCGATGGCTCAGCAACAACGGCAGGCACTTCCTCAGGGTGGCGGCTTTGCGAATCAGATGCGGCGGAATCTTGCGCAGCAAACAGCGCGGCAAAGAGCTGGAGGTGCGCAACCTCAGGCTCAGGGTTTCATGGGTCGGGTAAGACAGATGGCAGACGCACAGCGGCAGCGGGCTGCATTGACAGGTGGTCGGGGGCTAACAGGTCCGTGGCAAGGATCACCAGAGACCAACCCGATGAGACCGGGAAGACGTCCTCGACCACCATGGATGCCAAGAATCAATGATCCATCGGAGGGTGGGGGAATCCCCGGCGGACCTAGAGTGCCTCCGAACATGCGAGGGTTCCTGCAAAAACAGCGAATGATGAATCGTCCACCTCCGAACGTTGGTGGTGGCGTGAATCGGGTTGGTCAGCAGGATCAACAGGGCGCGCAGGCGAGAGCGATGCAGAGAGGGACTGGTCGTCGTCCGATGTCACGTCGGGGGGGTTTCCCCGGACGTGGACGCCGGTAACACCGCAGCGAGTGCACTTACCGTTGATACCCCAGTCATGAAATAGCCAGTTGTCACCGCAGTGGATGTCCATGTGATTCTCCCTCTGGTTTGAGGAAAGCGTCGGGATCGTACACTTTCATTCCCGGCACTATCCCCCGGATCTTGTTGCGTACATCGTCGCGATCATCGATGACGATCTCTGGTCGGTACTTCTTTACCCACTGCACAACCAAGTCGGGTCCTTTGATCGTGGTCTGTGTCGGCAGGCGTTGAATCAGATCTACTTTACCCCACAAATCGTGCGCACGCAGCCACGCCTCTTCGTGGTTGTATTTGTTGATAAAACGGGTGCTGTAAACGAGAGGACAGATCTCATTCTCGATCCACTCATGCATAAGATCCAGAATGTGCTGACGTGGCTTATCCTCGATCAGTCCCTTGTAGTATTCCTTCCATGATGGACGGTGACGGACGTCAGTTTTGGTGTTGGCCTGAAGGATGGCTAAACGGGTAGTGTGATCAGTCAGCGTGCCTTCCAGATCGACCATCGGTGCAGGCCAGAAGTACTCCGCGATCATCTGCGTCGTTTCTTTGCCTTCTTCTTTTTCTTGCTGGGATCAAACTCACGCATCTGCTTACGTATCTCAGTAATGAATTCAGTCATTACCTCACGGTCTCCCTGATTCGTTAGACTTATCTCGAAGTCTCCGATGATCTTTCGACCTACCAGTTGGAGGTTAGCTTTGCGGTGCATCTTCAGGAACATGTTTTACTTCCTATTGTTTTGGACGTCGCAGATAAGCTGCTCTGAAACGGCACTCATCAGAACAGTAGTTAGTAATGGCAAGACCTTCAAACGTCCTACCACACTCAGAGTTCGCACACTTTTTCTTGCTACGCTTGCGCATCATTGCCATCTGGGCACCGACGCTATCGCTGTGGGCTCTTGCTGCCATAATTCCTCTCCTTGGAGTCAGATTTGAGCCCCATTATACACACATCCGCTTGCGTGTAAAGAGAATCAGGTCTCACTTAATGCCTGCGCCTCTTTGGCATGGTGGATCAGGGCAAGACCCATTTTTTCAGCGTCATCTGGCGGCAGCGTAAACGTGGTAAGTCGTTGAGAGAACAGGACAATTACCTTCCCCTCTTCTACCCCCACCTGAATGCTAAGCTTGGGCTTCTCTTCAGTGGAAGAGGTCTCCGTCTCCTCTGGGGTCTCGTTCTCGCTCATCATCTACTCTCCTGTACCGCTCATCATTTTCGTTGAATACTTTCCCTAGCCACAATCCTAAAAGAATTCCTACGCATAAAGTAGGCCACAACCACCACCAACTAATCATACTGTCTACTCACCGGGCCGCGGGGCAGCTCGTCTTCAACAACAGGAAATTCGTACAGGAAGTTGTCGTCGCCTTCGACTGCAAGTCTGATCGCCATCGAGGCTACCTGTACCGCTTCACGCAGCACTTCCTGCACGCTGGTGCCTTCCTTGCGATCATGCTCCATCATAGCCTTGGCTACCTCACCTACCTCTTCGACCAGTGCGCACAACATGTGTGTGGTACCGGGGAATGCTGCGCGCGCGGCTGCCAGCTCGTTGGTGATCATGGTGAAGACCAGACCGTCGGGACTGGTGAGTCGATCATAGGCAGCTTGATCCCAATCAACGCACTGACAGAGTGACAGGTCAGAGCCACATTCGGTGCAGCACACTGTGTTGTGTCGGTTGAGGAAGGTGCAAGTACGTGTTTGTCTTCCTGTCATGGGTAGTACTCCTGATACAGACGATAGTTCGATGGCACTCTAAGCGCTGCATCCAATAGTTTTGCAGCTTCTTTGGGGTTGTCTCTATTCATCATGTTCCAAGCCATGTCGAACAGGTCCTCGTGCTCAGCTCCATTGAACTTCGCGGCATCCTTACCGTGAATAATATAAATTTTTTCTGGTGTTTCGGCAATGATCCAGACGATGCCACCCTCTTTGACGTTGTTCCGGATCCATTTCAGCTGCGACCTGTGCAGTCCCTTCTCTTCGTCAGGGAAAGGTACTCGCAAGCGACGGTCGGTCGCTTTGAGTTCCAGTGTTCCACTGGTACTGGTCTCACTCTTGACTCTATCCTCGGGGGAACGTCTGATAACTTGGAAGTGGACGTCCGGAAATCCCGGCGCAGTATCTGGAGATTCGATTCTGGAGTAATGCCCCAGCGGCAGAACAACATCCCTCAGCCAGTCCCATAAATTACCTTCGTTCATAAAACCGATTTTCCACAAAAATATTAGACCACTTTTTCACGGATTCGCCTTTAAGCGAAAACTGCACGTGTTCTTCTCTTACCTTTCTTCTTACGGTGCTTGTCTAGCACGAGCGTCGCGAAATCTTTTTTCTTCGCAACCGCTTCATAATATTCATCCTCAATGGTGTCGCGCGCCATCAGGAAGAAGTACTTCACCCAGTCTGTGTACTCCATGCTCATGATGCGAAATCTGGCTTGCTCGAATGTGATGTGACTGTGATCCCAACTGTAGAACACATAGGTGTTGGCCTTGCTCAGGTCAAAACCAAGCCCGCTCTTCACCTGCAAGATGACGAAGTCCACATCGAACTTCATGTCCCACTCGTGAGCACCGCTGATGATTTTGTAGGTCCAATTGAACGCATCGAACTCCTCAGCGATGGCTTCGATCTCATGCGTGAAACGACAGCAGATGACTACCTTCTCCTGACCGAAGCCAGACAGTAGCTCCATAAGTCTAGTGAGTTTCTCCGTGCCCACTGGGATGACCGTCCGAAGTCGCTTCCGCTGACCCGGAATGCGCTCCTGATGCAATAGGAAACCACCACACACCTGCTGTAACTTCTGCGTCAGCGTTACTGGCAACGGCACATTGACCTCCAGATCATCGATGACGATCTCCAGATCCTCCTTCAGCGTTTTATAGATGTGTCGGCTCTTACGATTGAGATCGAAATACACTTTCTTTCTGCGGATGCGCACGGGCTCTTTACCCATGGCAACGCGTGCTTCATTAAAGGTAATGCGGTAACTGTACTGGTGAATGATGTCGAGCAGCTCTTCTTCGTGGTTGTAACCAACGAGAACAGGATACTTTCTACCGTCTTTTCTCTCGACGGTTTCGTACACGCAGTAGCGTTCTTTGAAGCTGGCATAGATGCCAAACACCTGCTTGTGCAGAATGAAATCGAACACAGCCCAGTACTGCTCGAAGCCTTGGTCTGCTGGCGTGCCAGTCAGCGCGAGTCTCCACTGCGCACGTTTGCCCAGCGTGCGAACGAATCTTGATTGGGCAGTGCCCGGTTTCTTAATGAAGTGGGCTTCATCAGCGATGACCATCAACGTGCCACCATCTCGGACCCACTCCAGCGACCACTTGTACCACTGCTGGCGCAGCTTCAGATTCTTAACGGGTTCTTGGTAAGTGACGATGTAGATGTCGCAGTCCCAGTCGTTGTCGAGGTGCTCCTCGATCTGCTCCTCCCACGTTGCGACTGCTTTCTTCGGGCAGACAATGACCAACACCTCCGGCTTACGTTCATCAACGACAGCCAGAGAGATCAGGCACTTCCCTGTGCGCTGCTCCGGAAAAAAAGCGAAGCCATCGTGCGGAAGTGCAGCAGCGACAGCTTCGCTTTGGTACGGACGAAGTTCCGTCCGGATCATTACGCCTTCGTCAGATCAGCCAGCGGGATTTCCCATTCTCCTTCGGTGTCGTCCACGACGACAGCCATGTCATCTTCTAACCCCTCGATGACTCCCTGATACTCTTCGCCATCTTCATCTTCGAAGGTGACGCGTGCACCGGGCCGGAGAGCGCCTTTACGCGCAGCTTTTTTCTTGCTGCTCTTTTTCTTTTTCGACGCCTTTTTCTTAGCGCGTGGGGTTGGAGTCTCTTCTTCTTCCTCTTCTTCCTCTTCCTCTTCTTCTTCGGACTCTTCCTCTTCTTCTGTCTCCACGCTTCCTCCCTGCTCCTCCACGTACTGCTCTGCCGTTTCCTCCGTGAGGTAACCAGTTACGCGAGGCTGATCCTTCTCTTCATACTCCTCGTTTTGGATTTCCAAACCGCACTTGTCGCCGACCAGATCGTCAATGTCGATGTCAAACTGACCATCCGGTGTGTCGTAGCCCATGCAGTTCAATGCAGTGCGCAGTACCCACAGTGACTGTGGTACCAACACGAACCGGTCGAACACGGTCGAACCGATATGCGTCCTCCAACGCACCTCGATCATTTCATTGCCTGACGCGGCTACCTCCTGTTTAGCACTCATGACTTCAGCAACGTAATAACCGTCAGGTGTCGGCATTCCACCCCCGGCTTCAACGTCCGTGAAATCTACTGAGATGACATTGGACTTGCCCCGTCGCCCTCCGCGCGCTTTTTTAGACCCGCGCTTTTTACTTGGTGCTTTTCTCTTCGGCATTAGCTTCGTCTCCTAACTTTACGTTTCTTAATTTTGCCCGAGATCAGATCCTTGATCTTTTTGAACGTCGGGTTGACGATCAGCTCAGGGATTGGTCCTGCGGACACCGGTCTGCGGATCTTTGTCGAATAGAATGCGTGTGGGCCGATCCGCATACAGTAGTCCACGTGGCGCACTTCTTCTTTGTCTTGAGTCTCCCATCTTTCCTTAATGAATGTCGCTCCGATGGCATCAACCGCACCATCTAAGAAAGATCCTACTGACGGCATCACACGAGCACCGATGTTGGGCTCGATGTGTTCTTCTTCTTCGTCACCGGGCTCGTCGATGCGCTCGTGCGCAATCATTAAAAGGTGGTAGTTATCCGACAGGTCGCGGAAATCACTGATGGTTTGCTTCAGCATGCCGGAGAGTTGCCCCCAGTTGCGCTGAGTGAATGTCTCGTCGCGTCCCTTACGCCCCTTGCGCAGCACCTCTGCCATACCGATATCTTGCAGATTGGTTATCTGATCGAGGACAACGGATGCGTACTGCACTGCAGTTTCACGGTTTAGCAGTGCCCAGTACAGCTCGTCGAATTCACCCCACTCAGTAACACGCACGACATCGATGTCTTCTTCCTGCGCAATGGTCTCCGTGCCGCGCTCGTTTGTGTCAATGAACAGGATCGGTCGCGGGAACGTCGAACCGAAGTGTGTTTTACCACTCCCTGAGCGACCGTATACAAGCATAACCAGATTGGTTTTGAGTTCCGTTACCGGCTTGATCCTGTCGAGGATAGAAGTAGGTTTCTCAGCCGGTTTCTTCCCCGGCTTCCTTTTCTTCAGAACTTTTCTTTTAGCCATTAGCGCTTCCTCGTTCCACGTATTCGCTCTTCTTAATGAAGTCAGCGTCGAGACCACGGACCTCAGCCTCGCAGATCAGTCGGTACTCACAGGTGGAACAGTTGAACGATGACATGCTACGAGTGCAACGTCTATCGTCTCTCTTTATCTGAATTTCTGCTGCAGTCTGCAGGAAATCATTGACCACCTCAATGATCATGTCGGTGCTGGGAGTTGGTAGGAACACACGCTCGAAGAATGTGTCTTCCTTCCCTTCGAGCAGCTCCAGCATGTCCACGTATTCCTTTGCGTCGAGACCTTCCCGTCGGATTACCTTGAGATAAGTATACGGATCGCAGTCCAGATTCTTGCGCTTCGACAGTCCTCCCTTCTTCAGTACCTCTGGCTCCGTCGGTGCCTTTGAACGTGCGTAGTCCCAGCAAACGCCATCGAGCTTCTCTTTTGGATTCTCCATGCCGTAGGCCCAGACGTAGAGGAGTAGCTGCAGCTCGCTGAACCTATCATCCGCGGTAGGGATGGACTTCAGGAATTTGTGGTCCATGACCCATCGACGTCCCTGTGGATCAGTTGCAATTTTGTCAATAAAGCCGATGAATGTGACAGGGATATTGAACGGCTCGATGTTCAGATCTACCTCGACCTTGATCTCGCTCGCCTCGTACGTCAGCGGATCTTTACGGTACTTGCGCAGGTAGCCCTCAAAAATCTTGCCGCAGTCGCCGATGACATCCCCGTGCATGTCGCGCTCCTGCTCAAAATAGGTGGCGAACTCTGCGGCGTACGTATCGAGCACGTCCCACGGGTCATGACCGGTGTAGTGCTTGTCTATCTTGGCGAACACGTAAGCGTTAAGCATTTCGTGAAGGATCTCACCCTTAAGAAGCCTAATTCCTTTGAACTTGCGCTTGATCTTCTGAGCATAGCGGTACTGCCATGCCTTTTGGCATCGTCTATACGAATTGACTTCGCTGAAACTAATGTGTTCAGGCTGCGGCATCGTACTTCACCCCTTTACCCCATGGACCTAACTCCGCCTCACCCTCCATTGGGATGTTGAGTTTGATTTTAAATGTCTTCATCAGCTTCGGTCGTTTTGCCATCTTCAACATCTTCGGGACAATTTCGTCAACGTACTCGTTTTTTATTATGGTCAGCACTGCATCGTGATGTTCTCCGACGAGCCGACATTTGTTGCGCGGGAAGGTCTGGTGGATCTGGATCAGGAGCATTAGTTTATAGTCTCCGATCATGGATTGCACGCCAGCGTTAACCGATTGACGTTCATTCTCCATGCGTATGTGTTTGTCTTTGGCATGAATGCCGGGAAGCCTGCGCAACCGACCAGTCAGGCAACGCACGTGACCGTTCGCGCGGGCAAGGCGTTTAGTTTTCTTGTGCCAATCCTCGAGTCTGGAGTACAGGCGGAAGTATGCGCGACGTGAATTCTTAGCTTCGGCCATCGTCGGCTCCCAGTTGTAATCTTTCTTCGCCTGCTCGATGAACTTGGGGGGGTACATGCCGAAAATATATCCGAAGTTGATTGCTTTCGCGCGCGTTCTGCCGTCGTACCATTTCGGTTCGACCTTGATGCAGGCTTTGGGTCCTGCTTCGAGCATGATGTCGAGGCAATGACTGTAAGAGCCACGCTTCCGGTCGTACGGACGTAGCTCATCAGCAGTGTCGAACACTCTGTCCGTCCACTCGCTCTCCTGACTGATAGATAAATTCTCAATCATCGTACGCCAGTGCACGTCTATGTCGTCAGTGAAGCAGCGCATCATTTCAGGATCACGAGAGAGGTGCGCCGCGATGCGCATCTCCGCTGTACTAAGATCCAACGCGCAGAACGTCCAACCTTTGGGCGCAGTGATCAGGTTGCGGATCTTTCCGTCGCGCGGAATTGGATGCAGCGGTGAGCTGTAACGTCCAGTGACAGTGCCGTGGAGCTTGTAGTCAAAATAATATTTATTATCTACTCGGTACTTCTCCCAGCCGCGAATGTACACGTTAAAGTTTTTATCGGCACCACGGAATTCGAGCAGCTTGTCAACGACAGGATGTTTGAGGTAGCTCAGCGCTTCTTCAGAGGTGGACGGTGCTTTCTTCGCAGTGAATACCCTGCACGTGAGACCAAGATCCTCGTATAACAGGCGTGCAATCTGCTGTGGTGAATTCCAGTTCACCTCACAGCCAGCCAGCTCGTTCAACTCTTCGCGCGCTGTGATCTTCTCTGACAGCAGCTGCAGCCCGATCTCTTTGCGGGCAGGCTCATCGATGGTGAGCCCCTCCATCTCGGCATCTTCCATCGCTCTCGCAGCAGGCATCGTCAGGCTCCAGTAGAGCTTGTGCAGGCTGGGCTGCTCCCGAAGCATCTCCTCGAACAGTTTCCCCAGCCTGAGCGTGTACGCAGCGTCCTGTCCGCAGTACTTATAGTTGCGCACCGGCTTGGTGGATTTGCCTTGCTTTTCGGCGAGCGGGATGTCGTACTCAGGCTCATCAAGGTGTGTGCGGCACATGCTGGTCAGATCGTGAGCTAGGTTTTCATCGAGCACGTGATGTGCGAGCATTACGTCGAACGTCAGTCGGAAACTCCCTCCGAATTTGCATTTCATCCACTTGTTATCAAACTTGCCCCCCTGAGCGTACGTCCTCGTTTTATTTTTATGGGCAATCGCAAACAGCAATCGCATCAGTTTCCCAAGAGCGTCACCGTGCACAAACGGGGAATGGGAGTAGCGCTGGAAATCCGGGTGCATAAACCCCGGAATCACCCAAGTCTTATGAGCGAAAGCGATTCCAATTGCGGTAACGTAACTTTGTCTTTCGAAGGGGAAAAGCCCCGATGTCTCGCAGTCGTATGCGAACTCGGTTGCCGCCTTGAATTCTGCGAGAAACGTATCGAGATTTCCCTTCCTAACGACCGACCAGTTGACTGTGTCATTGCGCAGGCCGCTCTCGATGAGGCGGGCAAGTCGAGCAATGTCATCTTGCAAACCGGGGAGCTTGGAAGGATCTCTCAGCGTGTAAGCCGGATGGAATATTGGCATTCCCACAAAATTGACTTTAGAGTTCTCAATGACCTCGCCATGATATTGATTGATCTTAGCTCTGCCGCGAAACAAAGTTTTAGTCGCGGGAACTCCGGCAGTGACGACGTATGAAGGTTTTAATTTTGCGATCTCGTCGTCGAGGTAGGGACGACACGCTTTAATTTCTGCTGCGGTGGGAGTTCGATTCTTGGGGGGTCTACATTTTACGAGGTTGGTAATGTAGGTGTCTTCGAGGAGGTCATTTTTCTGCAGCTCGTTGCGCAGAATTCGACCGGAGTCACCGATAAAGGGTACGCCTCGTTTGTCTTCCTGTGCGCCGGGAGCCTCACCGATTACCATCACCTTGACGTTTTTCCGAGGCCCATCCCCATCCATACACACTGTATGTGCCGTGGCGAATAGGCCACATTCTTGGCAGTCGGGGTTGATGCTCGTCATGAGCCCAGTTGGGTAAAGACCATTTCCAGTGCTCCGGTTGATCTGCTAGTCTGGTCAGCCCAGCAAACAATAAACACTCATCAAAATTGGAGAGGGAGCGCAATTTCCGTGTCGGTCATTAACACCCCCTCCCCGGTACCCAGACCCTGAGGAAGGACGAGTTGGCACAGAGTAAATCAACTGACTTCCTTGCGCAAACCGCAGAGGACTGGCTAGCGAGGGGGGTGTACACGGTACCGCTTCGTAGCAAGTCAAAACGCCCCAAAGGTACCAACTGGCCTCATCTCCGGCTGGTCGAGGAAGATTTCAAAAACGGAGCATTTAAGCCGGGAGATAATATCGGCGCGCTCTGGGGCGAAGCTTCTGACCACGCCACCGACATCGATCTGGACATGGAAGAGGCTGTCTGGGTAGCTGAATACATTCTGCCTGAGACATACATCTACGGACGCACCGGCAAAGAAGATTCTCACTACGTGTACCGCATCGTCGGTGCCGAAACTCACAAGTGGCAGGTGTCCGAATTGGGCACCATCATCGAGATCCGTTCCACGGGGGCACAGTCAGTCATCCCTCCATCTCACCACCCTGAAGGCGGCATGTACTTTGCCAATGATGTCGATGCCGAGTTCACCGAGCTGAGCAAGCTGGACATCGAACGTTATGCCGATGAGGTCGCAGTCGCTGCGGTGTTCACTCGTTTCTATCCGACGGAAGGGTCACGTCACGACTATGTGCATGCGTGCACGGGTGCGCTATGCCATCAGGAATGGCAAGCAGACAAAATCAAACGCGTGATGGGTGCAGTGCTCACTGTCATCCAAGAGGATGAAGACGAACTCGAAGACCGCAAGGGCTCCGTTGTTAACACCATCGAGAAGCATCATGCGGGTGATCGTACGAAGGGATTCACGACGCTGCAAGATTGGATGAGCATGCCAGTGATCACAGCACTGCGCAGGTGGACAGGGAGTGGCAAGGACGAGGGCAAGCTGGTGCTGGCCCCACCGAATCTCAAGCCTGAGCCTACGCGGCTGGCATTCGATCATTCGTTGCTGGAGGTGCCCGGTCTTATCGGTGAAGCTAGCCAATGGGCGTACCGACAGTCATATAAAGATCAACCTATCTTCGGGTTAGCTGCCGGAATCATGTGCACTGCGATAGCAACCTGTAATCACTACGTCGTGCAGCACTGGCGGACACCACTGCAACCTTATCTGATGGTCACTGGTTCGACAGGGTCAGGGAAGGATTCAGTGTTACGGGCTATCACTAAATTCGGAAAGAAACTCGGACTGGACGAGGTCGTCTTTCGGGGTTTCCAATCTTACTATGCGATGCTCGACGTCATTGTCGAGGAAGGCATGGCATGCTGGATATGGGATGAGGCAGCTCGTTACATGGCATCGGCAAGGAACGCCAACTCACAGGATTTCACAATACTGAGTCACGTTATCTCCCTCTTCGGTGCGGCGAACTCTAGTGTTGCTGGAACTCCGGGGCGTAAGAATACAATCCCGGCTCTTGAGTATCCCTTCCTTACGGTACTTGCTACTGCTCAACCGGACCAGCTGATGGATGCGTTGACCAGTGTGGCATCCGAGACAGGTTTTATTAATCGTTTCATTCTCTTTGATACCGGTACGGAGTATCGGAGCAGAAACTTAAATCGCAGTACTGTATTTCCATCTGCAATTGCTAAGCATGCAAAACAGCTCCGCGATCATGAGCCTGCTGACGGTGATTTCACGGAAGTCAGGTTTAAAGACAACCGCACTTACTCCACATTCGAAAAGTTTGAGGAGACATCTGTAAACGAAGTG
>Ga0209977_10000862_pt1 | contig 12636 bp, 14 predicted proteins | sample SumtaG_2_FD_183113 | JGI IMG/M metagenome (GOLD analysis project Ga0209977, IMG submission 183113) | Deep subsurface microbial communities from Indian Ocean to uncover new lineages of life (NeLLi) - Sumatra_00607 metaG (SPAdes) (version 2) | ecosystem: Environmental > Aquatic > Marine > Oceanic... | reverse complement strand
TTTAATATTAATAACCAACATGAATTTATTCTCGAAGTTCAAGAAATTATTGACGCTGATAACTTACTTTATGAATTAGGGCCCATAACTCGTTTCTTAGCAAAAAACCTCTTAAAATTAAGACCAGGCTATTTTCGATTAAATTCTGACTTTACCCTCAAAATAAAATATGATGGAAAATCATATCTAGAAAAGGGAAGTACCCTTCATGAAATGGTTATCACTAAATAAAAAAAATAGTTTGACTTAGTTACTTTTTATTTATTTTTGTTCTAAAGCTTTTTTTGGAAATAAGCGTTTTATTAATTTCACTGTACTAGTGTCCATATCATATTCTACTAATCCAACTTTGGCTAATTCTTGAACTGAATGCAATACAAAAGCACCTCCAATTCCAGTTGTGGTTTTTATTTGCTCTCTCGTCATTTCCTCCTTCTCACCGTGAAGTGTCATTAAGATTCGATAATGGGGCTGTCCTTGCCAAATTTCTGATACTAAAACACTATAAATTGATAATAAAGCACGAACTCTCTCAAAATTATATTCGGCTTCTCCAGCTTCTTCAGCTACCTTCATAAACTTTTCTAATTCGACCTTAACTTTTTGGTACTCATCTAATAATTTCATTTGTTCTTCTGTTAAAGAGCCGATTTTTTGATCTCTTTCTTCTTTTTCCAATTCAAGTTTTTTTGTTTCTTCTTCTAATTTTTTCTTGTCTGTTTCTAATAACTTCTTTTCACTTTCCAATTTATTTTTTGCTTCTTCTAATTGTTTTTTTTCTAGTTCAAGTTTTTCTTTTTCTTTACTTAACTCTACTTTATCTGTTTCAAGATTAATTAATGCTGTTCTAGAAGTTTCCAGAACATCTATAAAATCCTTGAAACTGGCTTCAGCTGCTTGAATAGTTTCGTCAATAATATTCAACGTTTTATCTTCATTTGACATTGGAATCACAATTGTTATTTTTTAATTCGGTATGAATAAAAATTCATGGTCTAATTATAAACTTATATAAAAAAAATCTAAATTAAGAATCAAAATTTCTTCTCTTCTTCACACTACTCAATAACTTCATTATATAGTTCTTTAAGATATTCTTTAATTTTCTCAAAATGAGTTTTACCCATTTCTGTAATAGAATAATATTTTCTAATTTTTCCTTCAACATTTCGTTTTTCCAAAGATAAAAAACCAGAAGATGTTAATCTATTTAACCATGGATATAAAGTTCCATCTGAAATATTATAATCATTTATATTTAGCTCATTTTTTAACCATGAACCATAAAATGGTTCCTTACTAGCGTGATATAAAATATGTATTAAAATGGAGCTTTTTTGAAATCTTCTTAAAGGATTTATTGATTTGATTTGTGGACTCATATTTTTTTATAAAAAAAATTGAAATTCAATAATATTAATAAGTTATTATTCAAATTTAATATTATCGAAAACCGATATCGGTAATCGATATTAAACAAATTCATTAATGATAAAAAAGATTGATTAAAAATGTCAAAGCCTAAAAATGACGATTCAAATGAAGAAGGTACTCAAAAGAAGAAAATGATTTTGGGGGTCTCAGTACCTATCTTCATTATGGGACTTGTTTCATTTTTTACTGATGTTTCTTCAGAGATGATCCAAGCTATTTTACCTTTATTTATTATTTCTATTGGTGGAACAGTGTTCATTTTAGGATTAATTTCTGGAGTTACTACGGCACTCTCAAATATTTTGAAAGGTTTTTCAGGGTGGTTAAGTGATAAAATAAACAAAAGAAAGCCATTTGTCGTTGCAGGATATTCTATCTCTAATCTTTCAAAGCCTTTTATTGGTTTTAGTCCTTCTTGGCAGTATATATTAGGATTAAAAGCTACTGATCGCATTGGTAAAGGGTTAAGAACTTCTTCTAGAGATACATTAATTTCTTATCATGCTATTAAGACAGGAAAAGCTTTTGGAATGCACCGTGCGATGGATACTTTTGGGGCTGTTGTTGGCTCCCTCTTAGCATCTCTATTCTTAATTTGGGCATGGACATACTCACAAATAATCTTTTTTTCTATATTTCCAGGGTTCTGTGCTATTTTTTTTATTTTAATGGTGAAAGATATTGATCCAACAAAATTGGATGAAAAAAAGCTAAAGTATTATGGAATACCAAAAATAGATGAAATCGACAAAAAATTTATAAAATTAATTATCATTTTAGGAGTAATAGAGTTTGCCAGCTTAGATATATCATTTCTTATTATTAGATCCAATGATTATATCGGGCCATTAATTTTCTTAATACCGCTGCTTTATCTCCTTAGTAATGTCGTTTATATGTTTTTTTCACCAATTACAGGAACAGTTTCAGATAAAATCGGACGCAAGCCTGTAATTATTATCGGTTTATCCATGTTACTATTTTCTTGCCTTATCTTGATATTCCCTGTTGAAACATCATCATTTTCATTGGTATTAATTATTATAATTTACATATTATATGGTTTCTACATGTCTTCTGTTGACCCAATTTCAAGAGCTTATATCGCCGATTTAGCAGGAAAAAATAAAAGAGGTAGGGCTTATGGTTATTATTACCTCTCTGTAGGACTTATCTCTATGGCAGAATCTCTTATTTTTGGATTAATTTACGATTTCTTTTCATATACTTGGGCATTTATTTATGTCTCAATTTTATTATTTATTTGTATAATTGTGTTTGCTTTCACTGATTTTTCTAAAATTCTCCAGAAAAAGAATTGATTTTGTTTATTACAAATTCTAGCTACGATAGGAAGATTAAATAAGATGTACCTGTTTATAAACTCTATTTTTGCTGTGTCCATAAATGAGCTAAATATATCAAAACTTCAGCTGATTTTTGTAATGCTAAAGTGGGTATATATTCTTTTCTAGAATGAAATAATTGACCTCCTGTAAAAATATTTGGTGTTGGAATTCCTGCAACACTTAATCGAGCTCCATCTGTACCTCCTCTTATAGGGTGAGTTTTAACTTCTAATCCAGCCTTTTCTATTGCTTGTTTAACTAAGTCAACAACAATTGGTTTTTTCTCAATATATTTAACCATATTTTGATACTGATGTTTGAAATCTATTTCAATTTTTACCCCAGGATAACGAATCTCATAAGTGTGTTTCAAACTCTTTATGTAATCCATGCGTCTCTGATTATTTTTTTCGTCAAAATCTCTTATTATTATTCGTGCTGAGGCTCTTTCTGCCTTTCCATTTAATTTAGTTAAATGGTAATATCCCTCCCTATCTTCAGTACTTTCTGGTGCTTCAGATTCGGGAAGTTCGCTAAAAAATCTACTTGCAATTTGTATTGCATTAATCATCTTATTTTTTGCATGACCAGGATGAACACTTAAACCTTTAAATTGAATATCAGCTCGCCATGCATCAAAGCATTCAAATTCCAACTCACCCATATCACCGCCATCTACAGTATAACAAATCTCAGGTATCTTCTCCCTGTCAACGTTATCAATTCCTAATCCAGTTTCTTCATCTGGTGTGAAGCATATAAAAATAGGGCCATGTTTAAATTGCGAGAATTTTTTCCATGCATTACATGCAGCCATAATTTCAGCAATTCCTGCTTTATCATCTGCTCCTAATAAAGTATCTCCTTCAGAAGTTATTATATCAAGACCAATATATTCTTCTAAGATAGGAGAATCATTCTTATCCAAGATTAGGTCTTTATCTAAATTAAATTTTATTTCTCCACCGTTATAATTCTCGTGAATAACAGGTTTAACACCCTTTCCGCTTACTGCTGGAGAAGTATCTATATGTGCTAATAATCCGATAGGTTGTACTTTTTCAAAACCTTTACTAGGCGGCAAATATGCATAAACAAATCCATATTCATCTTGAATAATATTTTCAAGGTTAAGTGCTTTTAATTCCTTGACCAACAGTTTTCCTAAATTCAATTGGTTTTTAGTTGTCGGAACCGATTCTGCACTCTCATCGGAGGTAGTCCAGATTTTCACATATCGTAAAAAACGCTCTAATGCATCATTAAGAAGAAATTTTTGAATCTCTTTTGTAAGTTCCATATCCTTGAAAATTAATCTTAAATTTTAAATTTGAATAGTATTTTTAGAAAAATACTATGGTTTAACAATATAAATTACTGAATATTTACCTTCCAATGAATTTAGGATCTCTCTTTTTCATAAATGATTTCATTCCTTCTCCGAAATCTTTAGTTCTTATATTTTTACAATATAATCTAAACTCATTTTGTAATGATGGAAATAATTCATTATATTGTGAGAAGTTTAGCATAGCTTTATTATAACCGAGGCATTTTGTTGGCATATTAACTATTTTTTCTATAAATTCCAATGATTTTTGCTTGTATTTTTCAAAGGGGTATACTTGATTTACCAAACCAATATCTAGAGCTTCCTTTGCATCAAGATGTCTGCCACTTAAGATTATTTCTGTTGCTCTTGCAAAACCAACAATTCTTGGAAGAAACCAACTTGCCCCGCTTAAGACACAATGAGCTCTTGTAGTACGATGGTCCCCAATTTTCAAATTATCTGCTGCTAATCTAAAATCACAAGCAAGAGCAATATCAAATCCTGCTCCTAAGCAATATCCATGCAATAAAGCTATAACTGGCTTTTCTATTTCTCTTATTAGTCGTACAACCTTTTGATGAGGTATTTTTGAACCATCTTCTAATGGAGCAAATTTAACGCCCTCTGGTCCCATGCTTTCCAAATCGTCACCGGAACAGAAATTTTTACCATTTCCTTCGATTACAATTACCCGAACTGTTTTATCTTTTTTAAAAGATTCCAAAACGTTCACAATTTCCATTAATAATGGATATTGCAAGGCATTTAGTTTTGCTGGGCGATTAAGTATAATATTTCCTATTCCATTTTCATTTTTATACAAAATATATTTAAATTCCTTTTCTAAAATAGTAAAATTCCCCTCCTATTCTTTTTTAATTTTAAAATTGGTTTGAAAAATATAATATAATCCAATGATGTATTAATTAAAAGTATATAAATGATTTTATCATAATAGTCCTAGTTTAAGGATCTATGAGAAGTGAACTTATTGAAACCAAAAAATAATGGAAATTTAATTGAAAGTACAGTTAAGTATGAAAGACGTTATGATATAGATTGGCTCCGAATAATTGCCGTTTTTTTAGTTTTCATTTTTCATTATGCAAGGTTTTTCGATTTAGACTTCTTGGAATAACATATGTCTGGAGGTGGATAATCGTAATACTCGGATTAGGGAGTGAACATCTTAATTTTGATCATAAATCACGAAAATTTCTAAACAATATTTTTATACCGTTTTATGTGCTTCATCAAACAATTCTAGTGCTTATTGGATTCTTTATTGTCCCGCTAGAATTGATAATTATTTTAAAATATACTATTATTAGTGTAGTATCTTTTGCTATTATTATGGGATTAGTTCTAATTATTAAGAAGGTAAACGTCCTTCGATTTCTTTTTGGAATGAGTTTAAAAAAGAAAAAAGTTGAATGAATTAAAAATAGATTACCAAATCTCATATTTTTTATCTAGTTTTAACCCAAAAACAATTAAATAAGGAATTAAAAGATCGATTACACTCTGATATGCGTTAATAATCGGAGCGCCGATAAAAATTGCTGTCCAACCTGAAATATCAGGTAAACCTAAGAATTCTAGGTTTACAAAACCAAGGAAATCGGCAAAAACTGTTAAAAATACGAGAATATTAAGAATTAACATTATAATAATTCTTAAAATTGTCCCTAATAACCCATAGAATATATAAATTCTTGGTTCTTTGAATTTCTGGCTTTTTAAAATACCCTTTTCTCGTTTATGTAATTTCAAAAATAGAATTGATACTATGATTAAAGAGAAAGTTGCCGAAAATTTCATTGGAGGACCTATTAGAGGATAAGGATCCCAAGGCATTAACCCAATAGTACCTATAGCTAAGCACAACAATCCTGATCTTACACCAAATATAAGCAAACATGTAATCCAAATAATTGAAATAGGATCTACAATCGCAATAAACCAACCAGGGACTCTAGGAATGAGAGGTGTGATTATAACTGATACTACTACTGATAAGGCTCCAAATATAGCAGCTCCAGCAATCTCCAATGTATGTAATGTTTTTCCTGATATTTTAGACTCTTTTTCCTCAACAACTTTAAGTTCAGACATTTTTATCTGTTAAGATTGTGTTTTATAATTTCATATTTCTAGGGGAAAGTGTATTTGAATATTTAAATACTCTAGTTAAAAGGCTATTTGGAATAATAAATGTGGGTTAATGTTAAGAATAAAAAATGTGGACTATAGTATAAAACTGATAAAACTAATATGGCTTTTACTTTTAAACTTTTAAATATGATAATTATTATTCTTTTAGATCATACTTTATGAACTAATTGATCTACTCATTCTTGGAGAGATGTTTAATTTTTTATTAAATCTATCTGATTTGCATATAATTTTATGATGAAGCTTGGAAAATATATGTAGAACAACTTACCAAATATCGAGCAAACTAAATTTTTTTTTATAATTTTTTGATAATTATGGGTTATTTCAATAACTTTTTTTCTTTTGCATCTAATTCTAACCAATCACTTATGTTTTTGAGTTGTTTTCTTGATGTTCCACATAAGATTTTTAAGAATGGAAGAAAATCTTTAATGAAATCAACTTGTGAAATTTCATACTTTCTATTAATTTTCTCAATAAATTCTTTTTCTACATTCGTTAAAGAGAAGTAAGTACCAGTAGTATATCTAGGGAATACTACTCTTCGAAAACCTTTGGGAGCAGGAGTTTCTTTTCTGGATAGAGCAACACCTCCCGCAAAAAGGTCAAAAAAGTAAGGTAATAATCCCCAATATTGATTAGTACGAATTCTTCCGAAGATTTCATCTGCTATTGAAAGATTTTCAAAAGCAACAGAAAGGTCTCTTTTAGATTTTATGAATGTTAAAAGATTCTCATTTATCCATTTATATAAGAAATTATAATCTACATCAGATTTATCCGTAAGGTTGCGGGCTTCTCTTAAAGAAGTTACTTGAAATAAATTTCTTATTAGAGAAAATATTTCTTCTACATTATCTCGGCGTAAACTAAGAATTAATTCCTTTACATCTCCTTCGACCTTACCTTGGCCAATTCCTTGAAGATCGTTAATTACTCCTCTTAAGTCACCATTATTTTTATCAATAATTAATTCTAAATCCTCTTCTTTAAGATTTGTGATTTTTTCCTTCTTAAGAATGTTTTTAGCAATCTTTAGTACTTCTTGTTTAGGTAAAGGGTGAACTTCATATCTTCTAACATTTTTATAAAGTGGCTGCAAATTTGTTTTATATTCATTAGAACACATTATGATGGGAAATTGTGTATTCTTAGCTAGATCAATTACAGTAGGTATGGCTCCTCTATCTTGAACCCCATATATTCCATCAATTTCATCAATAAGAATTAACTTTTCTTTAGATTCTGTGATAAAGTCCATAATTCCACGAGACTTAGTGGTCTCCTTTAATCTTCTTTCTATCGTAGCTCTTGTTCGTGTATCAGATGCATTTGTTTCTATTACTTCCATATTGAAATCATTAGCAAGAGCGTAAACAATTGATGTTTTTCCAATCCCAGGAGGGCCCTCTAACAAAATCGCAGCTTTTTCGGAGGGAATCTTAATTTCTTCTTTTTGGTCTTTTTCAATAGCAGTTCTATTAAACTCTCGAATCTGTTTGTTTTCTGCATTAACTCGTTTCCGTTCTTCAAAAAATAACTTAATAAAGTTCTTTAATTCTTCAGCTAATCTCACCCTTTGACCCCCCAGCCTTGCTGAGGGTAAAGCCATTTCCTTGACGCTATTTGGACGGTATTTCTCAACCCAAGGAATTTCAGTCTTCACTTTTGACAAATTTTAACCTCCTTACATATATTCTGAAAACAGGCAAATCTTTGATAACAGAGCGGATATTTGAATATCTATATCTCTCCCTTCAAGTGCTCTGAAATCAGAATCTGCAATGAAATTTATTAAATTACTCCGGACAAATTTGCTTAAAGGTAATTTATTAATTTCGTCAATAATGAGCTTAAAAAATTCATGAATATCATACTTATAGCTAGAAATGATTTTGCGCGATAATTCTCGAACTTTTGGAAAGTCTCCTTTAAAAGCTACCATTAATAGGCTCCTTATAATATCATTGCTAAATTGTTGAGAATTTTCATATAATTTTTCCATATCAATACTCTTTCCCGAAATGCTGCACAATTGTAATAGATCTATAGCACGAGATATTCTTCCTTCAGAAATTTTATATAAAACTTCAACAACCTCATCAGAGACCTCTAAAGATTCTTGGACGGCAATTTTGTTTATCAAATTTTTAAAATAATTCAACTTTACAGCAGAAATTAATACAATTTGACATCTACTAACAATGGGACTAATTATACTTGAAATTTTAGTAGTAATTAAAATCATCCTGCAATTTCTACCATATATTTCCATTAATCTCCTAAAGCCTTGTTGATTTTGACCCAAGGCTTCAAAATTTTTCACTATTAAAATTTTAAAAGGGGCACTTCCTAAAACTTTCACTTGAACAAAAGGCTTTACTCGTGCTTGAATGAAAGCCGGAGTCGTTATTCTTCTTCCAGCACTACTTCCTATCTTACTTGTAGAAACATACGCATCAGCTCTCGCTTGTTTCCTTTCTTCTTCATTTAGTGGCACATTAGCATAAATTAATTTAAAATTTGCATTATAATCTTTATCAAGAAACTCTTTTGAAAATAATTGAGCAATTAATGTTTTTCCAATACCTTTCGATCCGACAAATAACATATGTGGAAAATTTTTTTGTTGAATGATGTGCTTTAGGGTTTCCTTAACCTCTTTTCTTCCACAAATTTGGTCTAAATTCTTAGGATGGTACTTAATTCTCCAAATAGGGATTTCTTCATTCAAGTTTGATTACCTTCGATTCTAAAATCTCGTATTCATGATTAATTAAGATTGAACATTTTCAATTATCATTGCTAGAAGTGCCGAAATCTGTATAAATTCATCTGCTCCTTGGCTTATTCGATAATCTATATCTCCAATATATGTTTTTAAATTAATAATATTTACAGGGGCAATATTTAGTGATGGTAAAACTTCTGATATTTGTCTTATGAAATTACGGCTATCAATGGTTTCAGTTAACCGAATAATCTCTTTAGATTTAATAAAATCTTTATTTTTAATTGCTGTAATTAGATTTTTCAAAGTTCCCACATCTAAAAATCCTGAAATTTTTAAAATCTCATTTAAGTCTAAATTTTCCAGAAGTTCAAGAGCGACCGACATTTGAAGGGTATTTATCGCTTTTCGTAAATCCCCTCCTGATATAAAAAATAATTGATCAAAAAATACTTCTCTCTTCTCAGAAGGTATTTTCAGTTTCTCTTCTTCGCTAATATATTTTAATCTTTCTATAATTTTCTCTTTAGGCAAACTTACAAACCTAAATACAGCGCATCGTGATATAATTGGATCTATTATCTTATTTATGTAATTACATAAAAGAATGAACTTTATGTTATTGGATGTTTTTTCAATAATTCTTCTAAGTGCTTGTTGAACTTGTCCCGGTATGTTATCTGCTTCATCGAGAATTACAAATTTTAAGGACCCATCTTTAAAAAGACTTTGATTAACAAAATTCTTTAATACATTTCTTACAAAATCAATTCTAACTGTATCAGAAGCATTTAATTCCAAAAGATTGGTATCTAACTCTTCTTCTTTAAGAAAATGTCTTGCTATTATTAAAGCAGTACTAGTTTTTCCCGTTCCTGCAGGGCCAGTAAAAATAAGGTGTGGTATATTAGTATTCTGTACGAATTTTTTAAGATTATTAATTGCAATACTTTGACTCACAATATCATTAAATGTCTTTGGGCGATATTTCTCGACCCATGGTATTTCTAAACTCATCTTTTCAAATTATTCTTTATTCCACTTGCTCTCTTTCATTAAGTCTAATTCTAAGACTTCATAAACTTTTTTAAAGTTCATTTTTTCATATAACTTAGCTGCTTCTACGGCTTTTTCCTTAATATTTACCCTAATTTTCTCCACTTTTATTTTTTTCAAATGTTCTAATGCTTTTTCTAATAGAAGACTCCCCACTCCTTTCTTACGATAAGGTTCTTTTAGAAAAAATTGCTTGATAGCTCCTTCTGATAATCCAAATGGATCAATTCTAAGTTCTGCGATAATCATTCCCACACAATCATCAGTATCTTCATCTAAAGCTAATAGTATTCCATGGCGTTGAAGAGGATCATATAGACGACGTCGAATTCCCCAATCAAAACGTTTTGGATCAAATTTCTGCCCCAATCCTTCAACTAAATGCTTTGTTAATTCTCTTAAATCATCAATGTGTTCAGGACTAGCAACAAACACTTTAATATTTGAACTCATGATAAATCATCGTGACTATCATATACTTTATTATTAACATTATTATTGCAATTTTAAAATTTAAATTTTCTTGACTTAAATTTAATAAAATAATAGATGAGATATTAAAAAATATAGCTTTTAATTAAAATAATAGCATTTTAAAAAAATTAAAATAAAATTAACATTTTAAAGTAAGGATGTTAAAAGTGGCGAGCAGATGTACCATCCCAGGCAGTTACATCTTTGTTTACATGTCCACACTTAGGGCATTTATCAGGAAGTTCCCAATTCTCTAAAGCTGGATGAATTCGACAATATAAACCTCCACAACTCTCACAAACCAGATATTTTGCTCCACATCCAGCACACATTTTTAATTGACCTTGCTCGACAAATAGAAAAGCTCTCCGCATCCATTCATCATGGGCTAGAGAGAACTGATCCTTTCCACAAACAATACAATGAACTCCATCATCCTGAGACATTTTTCTATTTCAGCTCTAATTTTTAATGATTTCTTTAATTTGACAATTTTTTTATATTTTAGGTTTAAAGTAATTGAAATTTATACTTTTCCTATGTAGTAATATTAAATTAATAATAAATTTAATAAATAAAATATTTTCTTAAAAGTTAAAACTAATTTGGCATTGACGAATTATAAGAAACAATTTCATCATTACATCTTTAATTTTTTAGTTTTTGTTTTAACTTCAGGATTTATTTTCTCTAATTCTCCAATCAATTGAAAGGTTTTATCGTCATTCAAAGCTTCACTAAATTTTAAAAGCATTTCTTTAGAGCCTATAAATAACCCTCTCTTTTTTAGGGGCTTTCCATCATCCTTTAAAGGATTAACCTCCAAGAACAATAATGCTGGTTTGGTTTTTGTTGCAGGAACCTTGACTACAAAAACACCTGGAATAGGAGTTTCCATTTTTTCCCAGTCAGCTCCACCTTTTAAATGATCTTCTAATTGGTTTTCAATATTTGACATTTTCATCCCTTTTTATGTATTATTTTCTGTAAAATTTTTTTTTCCTAATATTTTTTTTTAAATATCCAGAGTTACATGTTACATGTAATACATATATAAAAATTTTTGGAATGAATTGAAATCTCATAATTTATTATATGTTTTATAAGATGACCAATTATTAAATATCTGATAAAAAATTATTCCAGATGCATATTTAAAGGCATTCATGCATTCTGTCGGATTTCTTGGGGTCAATTTCCACTGAACCTTTAAATATATCACTCTCGTATATATTTTTATCATTTAAAACAAAAAAATTGATGTTTGAGATGAAACTAATTTCAGTAAACTTACCTGAATCTTATTTAAAAGTATTAGAGATCCTTGTCGTTGACGGAAAATTCCCGAATAGGAGTGAAGCGATTCGAGTGGCGATTCGAGACTTAATTAAAACAGAATATTTGATAGAAGAATCTATCAACAGGAATCTTTCTCATAGTTTGATAGAATCTGAGGTGGAAAACGAATTTCAAGAAAATTTAGTAATTTAAAATAATTTTTTTTATTCTTTTTTGATATTGGAGAAAAAGATGTTTATTCTTCATGCTTTCCCAATAAATTTAATACCTTTTTCCTTCTCTCTTCCCGTCTTGCAGCAACACGTCTTCTGAGAATTTCCATTTCGTCTTCAACAAGCTCTTCTTTTTCTTTGATTGGCTTTTTACTAACTTTACTTTTGAATTCATTGATTTTTTTATCAATTTCTTTCATGAATTTTTTTCCAATGTGTAGTTCCTTGAGTTTAAATTTGGCTTCACTTAATTCAGAAATCGCTTTCTTGAAGAGATTATTAGCAATTGATACATAAGCTTCATCTAACGCTTTATATGCAGATTTAAAATTTTTATTTTGAACATCTTTAGAATTAACGTCTAATGTTATTAATGGAATTTCCGCTCCATCTTTTAAATTATCAATTTGTTCCTGAATTCTCTTTATTTCATCATGTTTTTCTAATTTTGTTAATCTTTGGAGCTCTTCTTGCATCATTAATATTCCCTCATTATATCTAAAACCATCGATTAACTTACTTGCTTTATCTAATTTAATGGAAATCTTTCTACCAAGTTCTTCTTTGGCG
>Ga0209977_10000861_pt1 | contig 12641 bp, 16 predicted proteins | sample SumtaG_2_FD_183113 | JGI IMG/M metagenome (GOLD analysis project Ga0209977, IMG submission 183113) | Deep subsurface microbial communities from Indian Ocean to uncover new lineages of life (NeLLi) - Sumatra_00607 metaG (SPAdes) (version 2) | ecosystem: Environmental > Aquatic > Marine > Oceanic... | reverse complement strand
CCCATACTGGCATATCGAGGGTATTTTGAGAGTATGTGTCGCATGAACCCAAAAACTTTCCTTTTTCTTATTATATATGAAATGATATCTTTTATTTTTTTAATATTTTAAGAAACCCTTCGCTAAGAACGTTTGGGCAAATGCATTGCATATCGTCTCGAACATAATAAGCCAACGAAGAATCATCTGTTAGAGAAGCCCCGGTCGCACAAATTGGAATAAAAAGGACAACATGAGAAAAATACGAGTATACATGAGAAGATTATTATTGTGTGAAACATCAAACAAATCGTCTCATAGTAATACAAAAAAGCGGCAGACCTATTGTTAGAGAAGGCCCGGTTGCATATATTGGACTACTAGAGGCTTTATAAGAATGAGAAGCTTTAGCCAAAATATATTTAGGATCTTTTTATAATGTAAGAAAGGAACTGCCATGACTGAGAAGCTATATTCACTTGTTCACGAGATAGTTGGTTTGAAGGCTGTGTGCACTGGCGATCCATGGGACAACATTAATGACCTTGTTACAAAGTATCTCAAAACTTACGACACTCAAGAAGCAGCCAAAACTAGTGTCGTAGAAGAACAGAACAAAAACAAAGAAGAATTTGAACAACTTATGGCTTCGTACGAAGCAGCATTGACGATTCAAATTCGAAAAGATCCAAGGTCCTCTGTTATCTGTGGTGTATCGAATGAGCAGAGCCGTTTAGTACAAAGGCACACCACAGTTGCAAGCACATTGAACCTTATACTAGCACTTATTGAGGCCTATGCCTGAGCAAAAAAAGATTTCTTTTTTTTATTATGCCTTCACTGGAACACTGAAGCGTTGCCCGTCAGCAGAGTCCACAATCCAACGATTAGTCCACTCTTCTTCTTCTTCATCGTGGTCTGTTCGAGTCAAGTATGCATAGTTGCGCCACTTGTCTTCAGGCCTTTTGCCAGGAAAGTCCATAAGGACACCCTTACTCATTTTCTCAATGGCCTCAGGCCTACTGAACTTACCAAGGAACATCCAGGTAAAATTAGTTCGAGCAGATGGTGCGATGAGCCCATAGTATTGCGTCGAGATAATAATATAAATGTTGGAGTTCCTGTATGTTAGCACGGCTTCGTTCAAGAACTGTTTATGCTTTGTGGACACAATATCATCAAGAATGATCACGAAATTGTATGCATTGTCTGTGCCACGCTGAATAGCACGAAGCCTCTCAAGAATTTCTTCGTGGAAGCAGTCAAACTTCAGAGCGCCCTTGAATTTCTCATACAGAGGATTCTGTAAGTTGGCTGCGAAGATGACCACAGTCCACTTCTTCTTCTTGAACCACTGCTTATGCATCTGAGTCAGCAACTTTGTCTTGCCAGACATACGAGACTGGCCAAGGATTAGAAAAGAGGACGCCATGTATTTGTTTTCACCAATACTGACAGGCAAGTCTTCAAGCTCAGTAACAGGAAATTCATGTTCCAGTAAGACCAATTGTGAATTGGCCATAGCAGTGTTGGCCGCATTTCGAATAGTCATGGCCTCACCTACAGCACCTGCAGATGCTCGTTGAATAGCGATGAAATCATGGGCCTTAGTCTTCAGTTCAGGATCTTTCAACATGAGTGTCTTCTGCCTAAATCGACTTGAGTCACCTTCTCTGACACGCAGCACTAAAGTATGTTTTTCTGGCACAATACGTATTTTTACATTGCGTTCCTCGCCAGACTCGATTTCCAAAGGTGAATCATCCATAGTAATTTAACAATTTTAAAATACATCAAAACACATGGCTGCTTTGGGCCTAAAGATTCCAAAAGCCCTTACTAAACCAACCAAAGAAGAGACAACCGCCCCAGAAGGCTCAACAATCGATGAATGGCAACAACACATTATAGAAACACATCCTCCTAAACGAGAAATTCAAGATTTTATTGTTGCATTAAATAAAGCCTATGGCGATTGCAACACTCGGAGCGCTCGGATCAAGGTTGGTTCCATTCGTGTCTAAAGGCCTCGGGGCCTTGTTTCATCACATCAAAGAACATCATCAGGAGCATCTAGCTGCTCTAGCTGGACTTGCACCACAAATGTTGACTCATGGTGTGGCACCAGACTTGTTGAAACATCCAGACAAAGCTGCTGACACTGTACAAAGTCTACTGAAAGCAGGGGCTGGCTCAACACTTTCTCCGTCAGGTTTGTTTTCCAAGTATTTGCATCTTCGACAGATGACGCCTAAATTGCTTGATGGCATAGCCAAACAACTCGAACAAGTGGCCAAAGAAAAAGAAACCGAAGAATAAAAGTAAGTGACAAAGATCCATTAAGAATTCTAACTTTTTTTATGTTATATAAACACACTCATAACAACGAAATGGCAGCCGCTGCTGTTGCTGAAGAAATGAAGCCCGTTGTTGCAGGAGCCGAAGGGCTCAAAGTTCCAGGTGAAATTTTGCCGCAACTGACAACTGCGGATCAAGACCTCGCAGACAAAGGTGGAGCCATATCACTTGGTGGTCTTCGCCCATCAGAAATGAACTCCATCATCTTGCCTGAGCTGCACTCATTGACTTATGGACAAACACTCAAAGAAGAGGCTCTGGCATTTGGAGGCACACTACAGGCACAGTACACGCCTGGTATGATGTCGGCTGGCATTGCAGTCACAATGACCCTGACAAGAACCTTGCTGGGCGATGTTGCGGCTCAACTCGGATGGGGCCTTGCCGCAATTGAGCAACTAACATTGAATCTGGGCACTAATCTACAATACACAGGCAACACACTTCTTGTGCGTTACTTGCAAGAGCCTGGTGATTCACACAAGTCCAATGCGCTCATGTATGCTGCTGGACCACCCATTGACGGAGACTTTTCAACTTGGTCGCATAACCCTACTGCAACTGTTCTGTTGTGGTACCCTGGTGTGACACTGAACTCCAAAGGAACTCCGCCTTATGACACACAGTTCTTTGGAGGTGCGTCCAGTGTTTTGAACATCAAGTTTCAAACAAAGGACCGGTTCCTGTCTGGCAATGGTGTGGCTGCACTCACAAGCTTTCAGAATGTTGTGCTTCAAGAGTTCTTCCTGGACTTCAAACATGACAGTTCAAAGATTGGAATGAACATGCCTGGCCCTACTTTGCCTTACCACGAGCTGGTTGAGCGCGATGTCACAGGCGGAACATGGGACCCTGTGCCTGGCGGAGTCCACACAGTGACTTTCAATGCATTCGACACTGTGGGTCTGGAGTATATGTATATGTTGGTGCGCCAGACACGCAACCTTACGAACTCAGACGTCACAAACTCGACCACAATCAGCCCATTCCTCTTCGAGCCTGTAGGCAACATTTCAGTGAGGATGGGTTCCAACATCATTTACCAAGGCCCTGGCTGGACTGGACCACAAGCCATTGCAGCCAAGATGTCCGACGGAGACTACAGGTTTGTTGGCACAGAACTCAATGGACCTCACAACACAGGGCCCTTCATTTTGAAGCCTACAATGCACTGGTTGACGACTCTTCCACGAAGTTTGGTGCAGGAATTGGCAAATCTGGGCATAAAGACAAATGTAGTCAATGAGTTCGCCCATCAGATGAGCATCACATTCCAGATCAATGCGCATGGCGTTAATTACACACGAAACATGGTTCTGGTCTTGCAGTACAAGAAGGCACTCAAGAAGGTTGGTGCATCGGTTCGAATTGTATAAAGATAAAAAGCCCAAGGCAAGAATCTTATATTTTTGTTCTATATAAACACACATCTATTCACGATGGACGCTGTCTTTTATAACGAGTCAGGTGACAAGTATTATTCTGGTAAGTCATTCACAATTAGTCGAAACTCAACTGGAGCAGCTGTGATTAACAATGTATCCTTCAGGTTTCAAATCATGGCAGATGACTCTGTCCAGATTTCCTGGGGCGGTGCCAATTTGCTTGCCTTTGCAACAACTGCTGCTTTGGGCCTAGACTTTGCAGACATTCCTGCACAATTCATTGGAAGTGGAGGCCTCACCTACAGGCTGCCCGTTTACACAAATGATGCTCTGGGTGAAGTGATGGGCCAACTGGTTGTCGACACAACAGCACAAACCTTTCAGATCTTTCCGTCAGCTGCTGGAGTCGTTGGCAACTGGGGCATTGGTGCTGCGCGATCAGTGTATCCAGGCAGCTGCATGATGCCGCGACTATTCGCATAAACAAAAACACTAATCAAAAACTAACTTTTTTGTATAGTATAAACGGACGATCGTTCTATTACATGGAGAAGTTTGCTGACAAAATACGCCAAAGGGCACCTGAAGACCAAGAGGATCTTGCTGCCCAGCCTGATGAAGCAGGAGACTCTATTATTACACCAGCTATTGTATACAAATTTGAGTTATGCTGGACTAAAGCGCTCGACAAAGAATGGGGCTGTTGGACTCCACTCGGCAAGGCAACAACGCCAGGAGACCTTCTAATCAATTCACATGCCGAATACGTTGCGGTCTGCGAAATACGATACAAAAAGAGGCTCCACGAACAACGAAAACGTGACAAGAAGAGTAAGGTTATTGAAGGCCGTTTCAAAACGCTTACCAAAAAAGCTCTAGGCAGACGGCCCTCGAAATCGTAAGTTGGACTATACGTGGCGCCGTCGTGATAATACAAATTATAGCATCAATTCAATCAGGAGGCGCTGCTGCAATGTGTCCTTTGCCTACAAGATACAATTAGAAGTTTTTAATTCTTTTTAAACAATGGCTGCTCTTATTCGTCAAGTCTCATTAGAGAAGACCAAGTTCAATGAATATTATGCCACAAGACGTCGCCTAATGAAAATGTGCATGCCAACAGATGTGGCTGAAAAGAAGAAATGCGAGCAGTGCATGACGGATGCCATTATCATTTATAATAGACCTGTCAGAACTGAACAAAAAGAAACGATCAGCAAATTTACAATTGGCACATCATGTGCCTGCGGAAGAACTACGTTTTGATTCAAACCACAGACCACATCTTTTTGACGAACTTAGGAAGGCCCCATTGAAATTCAGGCAAGTGATCAAGTGTAGCGTCTGCGTCAGTTTCAATCATCTGTCGAAGTGCCTCTGACAGTGCAACCACGTTGTCTATGATTTCAGTCAAGTGTGCCTCGTTTCGCTCAACACGAGTCGAACGACATTGCCCACGAAACTCTTGAATGAAGAGACAACAAGGCGTGTCCGTAATAGCACAATATAGTTGGCACTGTATATACTCATTGCGTGGAATTGTCACATACATTTGCTTCGACCTTGACTTGATTTCAACTGGGTGCCCTTCCTTTGTAGTTGAGTCAAGGCGTCCACGCATAATGAAGCCTTCTTCAAATTCCTTGACAATCAAGTTGCCAGCTGGACGCAAACCGAAACGACTCATGATAGGCCGCTCTTTGAAGAAGCCACGCAACTTATTGACAGCTGTGACGTAATCGTAACGGACTTCTGGTTCCAGATCAGGGTCATCAAACAATGAATCGACGATCGCTTCAGTTGGGTTTCCTTCAGCAAGTTTCTCAAGTAGAGCATCGCGATGCAAGTCAAGAACTTGAAGGCAGACCGGGTCTATGATTGAGGAACCAGCAACAACACATGGGTTCTGGCAGGTCCGAAGCACGCCTGCAATGACTTCATTATATTGCGGGTCTCTGTAGTAGACTGGACGCGATATAATTTCGCACACCGCTCGCACTGGCAGGAAGATCCGTGACATGTTTTCTTGGGTCTCTTTTAGACCGCAATAAAAGTGCTACAAACTGTCACAGGCCAATTCACTGTAAAGCATCCTGATCGTCAGGATAGGATACCTGAAACAAAAAAACTCATATACGAATCAATTTGGAGTCTCTGCTTCTTCGGCTGCTTGGTCTAGAAATGCGAATACCTCAAGAGGATCTTCTGGTTCATAAATTGGAAGTTCTGCTAAATGCTCTTCATAAGCGGCCCAGTCCTCTTCAATAATATGATTGTGCCAATCATCATAGTGGTCGTTTTGGGCATTGTCTGTGTTCATATTTGAAGGTGTCGCACGCTTTCTCAGGTCTCTTTTAGACCGCGATAAAAGTGCGAGAAACCATCACAGGCCTATTCACTGTGAATTGTTCTGACGATCAGAATAATAGTTTTATTTAGGCCTAAAGACATAAGTAATATGCCTAAAGGACAAGACAAACTCAAGAAGTGGCCAACGACGGAGCTTCGGATTGTTTCGCACACATCACAGAAAACAACTGGCTTAGGAGCCGGACAAACGATCACCAGGCGCAGTCTTCGAGGAAAGTCGCCTGATGGAACCCTGGTGAGTGTTCCGATCACAAAAGATCAAGCTGACCGACTTGCGGCCAGTGGTGTAACAAAAGCGTGATCTGAACAAAAGTCACTTTTTTGTATTACATAAAGAGAAACTCATAGTCATATATCAACGTTTCTTTATGTTGCACAAAAAGAGCTTCTTTTTATGAATCTACAATCGCTTGAAAAGCTGAATGATCTGCACTTGTGGGTGCTCTGCCATATCAACAGTTTGATATACGAAGCCTTTGCGGCTCGTACTTTTCTGTTGTATCAACTTTAGCAACTTTGTAACCTTGAGACCTTACAAAATATTCAACAAAAGCTCGAGTATAATGTGCGCGTGGCACAAACACTGACTGGACTCCAACAAACTCAATTGGTCGACGTTTGGGCGGCATCTTTATACAAAAATAGAACTTAAATAGTTTATTCAAACAACAATTCTAGAAGGTCGTCGTTAGAGGCCGTCTCGATGATCTTGTCTCGCTTTGTCATCTTCTCTTTGAATGACTTCGCAAGCACAATGAATCCGTCCTTGGTGGCCTTGGCGTAAACATAATTACAGATGGGCGTATTGTCAGACTGCATGAAATTGAGAACCTGATACTTCGAGCCTCGTGCATTGGTTCTAGCGAGGGCTTCATATTTTACGCCAGTGATTCCTAGTTGTTTCTCAAGTGATCCGACAACTAGGGCAACGTTTACGTATGTATTAGAAGACATTTCTTTTGTTTAGGAGACCATAAAAATCTCTTTTATTAAGTTCTAAAGATTCAATGAGTTCTACTGAAGTCCTTCAACGCTTTGAAACTCTTGACCGCGAAGCAGAGATTCTGGTCAATAAGATCTCTGAAAAAGAAGAACTGCTAATGAAACTAACTAGACTACTTCAACAGGTTCCAGAGTCTACTAGCATCTATGGACTCTGGTCGTACGATGAGTGCCGGATCAAGGCATTTGATCAAATTATAGCTGGAGTCATTTCAACTATAGAACCTCTGAAGGCTCGCATCCAGCAGATTAATATTATGCGGGTCCAAGTGCTACTTGGTGAAATCAAAAAGGAAATTGAGCACATTCTTCACTGAGTCACTTTAGCCGTTTTCTTTTTCGGCTTAAGTTTTGAAGGCGCTAGTTTATGAGTAACAGTTTTAGGTTCTGCAACTTTGAAGAGGGCACTTGGGTTCTTGATAGACGTCAAAATCATATCAAGGAAGCGCTTTGAACCTTCATCGTCCTTCTTGAGCTGGTTTGACAGGAACGGCATATTGCTTAGCAACACATAAGCATATTGTTCGAGCAACTGGTCACGATCAAGAACTTCAGGAGTCTCTTTATGCTTTGGGCCAGCGAAGGTCATGTCCGTTACATCATAGTACTCATAGGTTTTGTTGTCTTCGCCCTTAAAGTAACGCTTGAAAACCATTTTGACTTCAGAGCAGTCAACAAGCTCCAGCTTCTTTGTTGGCTTTATGCCACTTACAACGAAACTTGTAGCCAGTCTAGGATCTGAACTGACTAGAGCCTTCGGGTCTGGGCCTGCAAACTCAAGTTTGTTTGGCGGAAACCTCAAGCCCATCCGCTCAGGAGCATACTTGAATGCAGTTGCCGCATAGTTTCGAATCGGCTGGACTGGAACTTCGATTAGCTCGCGCTTTTCAAGATGACACCGACCAGTTGCTTTCTGTGTTTCGTTTGAAAACAATGGCGTGCTGGTTCCATCTTCATAGAAGAAGCGCCTGGGCTCTGCCTTTCTGAGTTGTTTCAGTTGCCGATTAAAGATGAACACGCCTCGATCTGTGCGGCGCCACACATCCTGGAACCACTGTATGGTGTCGCGTGTGCCAGCCAGATACTCGTCTAGTTGGGCGAAGAAATCTTGGTCATTGGGCAACTGGTCTACCATTACTTGGCCCAGAGGCAAGTTATCTGTCACATTACGCTTGCGCTGGTTCAAGAAACGAATGCCGCACATTTTGTGTTTATAGATGTCTGGGTCCATGAAGCGCCTTTCCTTGTTTGTGTATGGGGCGCCCCTTTCTTGAAGCCCTGTCAAGTAAGCCAGTTTGTCTGAGTAAACAGCCATGAAAGCTTTGTCTTCTTGTGTCTCTGTGTCTGGTTGCTCAACACAACGAGTCCATCGCTTTATGGCCTCTGGTGTTCTGAATTCTTCATTGAAGCGAAGGCTGTAGCGTTTTGAACCAAGGAACCTGAAGTCTACAATACACTTGCCGTCACCATAGTCATTCTTGAAGCCGCCTAGGTCTGTTGTGAAACCCACAATGGGCAACAGGGCTTCACTAATGTATACTGAGTCTGTGTCGCCATAATAGACGATGTTTGGAATCTCATGAGCGTGCAGCTTCTCCAATAGGCGATTCATGATGACTCGGCTATAGGCCAGTACGAATGAACCGATCTGTGGCGCACAGGTAAGTTTTGGAGTCATGTGATACTCGAACTCCATCTGTCCATTTGGTAACTTCTTGGCTTTCTTCAGAGTCTTTGATATTGCCTTGTACCCATACTCTGTTTCAATGGGCCTCTTCAGGTTTACGCCATACATGCTGCAGGCCATTGTCTTCATAGTCTGTGCCAAGGCTGCGTTCTTTTCTTTTCGAGCCCTGTTGCGTTCATTAAACATGTAAGGCATTATGTCATCGAAGAGTTTACAGTGTCTTGCCCAATGTATGACTGAGTGGATTTCTTGCAGTGTATAGCCAAAGCGAATGGCTTCTTGAATGTCCACATCGTTCATGACTTGTCTAAATTGGCCTACCGGAAAGTAATTGCCGAACTTCTCTGTCTTGACGGGCACGATTGGCATTGCAATTGGCGGCGAAATTAAAGTCACATCGCATATGGCTCTGCCAGTAAATGAACCTTCGATGAGTTCTTGTTTCAAGACGGAGAAGTTTTGATGCATCGTGGCTCTGCCAATTGGAAAACTGCCTTCAGCCATAGCCGCTGGATACAGTTGATTGGCATCAAATGAAATTACATTGTTTATACGTTCTTCTATGAATTGCTTGACGGGCATCAAGACAGGCCTGTATTTTATAGAGCCGTTTGTTTTAGGAATTGGTTCAACAGGCAGTGTCTCATAGTACTCAAGCCACGTCATACCATGCTCCTGTGCCATATCTTCTGGCATTACAACTTGTGAAGTCGTAATGTTGAAGACACCTCGTTCAAGCATCTCAGGATAATGGGTCTTGTACAATTTTATCACAGCTGTCTTGATTGCGGCTTCAATGGGCCTAGTGATTGTGTGAAATATGCGGCCACCATAACAAGACAACTGAATCATTGACTGAGCCATCATGTCATCTATAATGTAGACTTCCTTCAGATAACATGCTTTCTTCATGAAGGAATTTGCTATGGAGGACACCGTCAGGTTACATGTGACTGATTCGCCGAAAACATGCCACAAGTTGAGTTCAAACTTGAGCGTAATTTCAGCCAGCGATAGCACATCGAGTTCCAAGTATGGTGCCCACACAGGCTCCATTTCGTCATAATTAACCTTAGTAATAATGCTATGGTCTATGGACGCCTTCTTGTAATGCGTATCAAACATAAACGGTTTGCAGAGCATCTTCAAACTGAGCGACAAGAAGGCACAGGTATCCTTGAAGACAATGTTCTTCTTCAGATAACGTATCCTCTGTAGAATGATGCGCTTGCAATTGTTTTCGATCTTATCAATAAACTTGATGAGTGGATTGTTCTGTTGCCGAAGCAGCAATGTATCAAACATGCCACTATTATGTGCGAAGCATTGAAGAGGTGCAATTTCGAGTTGAGACAACCAGGTTAGAAACAGAGCGAAACAATACTCGCCTTTGAACATCTTGTAAGAAGCACGGCATGCGTCGATGCGATTTATGACAGTTTCATCTGGCTTGAGGTCTTCTAGGTTCAAGATCATGGCACCAATGGCGTATTCAATGAATTTGCCTTGAGTCGGCGGTTCATCGCATCGGTACGCTTCGAGGTCCCAGATAACCACATTGCGAAGGCGTTGTTTTGGCGAGAAGTCTGTATAGGAACGTTGGTTGTCTAGTGAGATAACTTGTTGTATGCGGACTTCAATTGGAATGTTCTCAATGCTTGGATGAGACCTTGTCTTGAAGACCACATAATGGCCTCTGTTGGGCATATCGTCGGTTATATTGGCCTCCTTGAAGTTTACAAAACCAATCCTGTAACGAGTGAGTTCTGGGTTGCCCTGGCGCAGCTGCCATCTTCGTTCTGCCTTACGCCATGTGACTAAGCCAACTGGACTCAGGACAAGTATTTCACTGAAGCAGTAACGCAGAACCTTGGCCACAACTTGCAATGATACTTCACCAGTATGTTTGATGTGTTTGTTAGTTCGAAGTAACTGCATGAAGTCTTCATAGGACCGAGTGCCACCTAATTTGGTTTCACAATAGGTTAGGCACTTGACGAAACAACAAGGGCTTGATGGCACGTAAACGAATTCATTTTCTGCTTCAAGAATGTATTTGCGTCTGTCGGACAAGCCACTGCCTAGCTGGATTCTTAAAGCTTCGAGTGCAGCCAAGGCCTCTGGGTCAATGACTTCGACTCCTTCTTCTTCGGCAAATTCACCAATAGTGCGTATCATTTCATAGTATTCATAGTTCCAGAAGCCTGCTCGGATGTTTGCACGAATGGTCTCTGGGTTGAAGCCCAATTGGTCTTCTATGTACTCTATATAGTCGTCAGTGGTGCGAGGCATGATTTAGAGGTTTCTTTTAGACCGCCGAAAAAGTCAATTAATTTCTAAAGTCTGAAACATATAGTTTCTTGTTCTGATCGTCAGGATGCTATATTGGAAGCATAAAAAGTATTAATGAATTGCAATTCAAACTTCCTTAATAGCAACGAAATGCAATTCAAGGTACGCGTTAGTAGGTGTAATCTGGTTTACATAGTAAGTCTGCAGTTGTGGAGTGCCTGGATACGTTTCAAGTTGTACCTTTACTCTGTCCGGCATTCTTCGGCGGTTCCAGAAACCAAGTCTTATTGGATTGTTAAAGCAGTAGTGGATGATTTGGTGTCCTCCAGATAAGTCCAGTGTTGTGATTTGATCGAGCAGATTTTTGGCAACACTTCCTTTGTGATCTGCTTCTTCTGTGAGTTCTTTGATGACCAGATACAAGCTTGGAACCACAACATCCTGAAAATTATAAAAGTGTATGCCGGGGTTTCCAACTCTTGTGGCGTCCAGGGGCATGTTGAAGAAGAGGCTCTGAGTAAAACTTGTTAAGGCTACATTTGTTATGTTGCCTACATTGATTGTAATAACCCAGTCTCCAATGTTTGGGTTTGTAAAGTTGTAAAGGCGAATAGGGTCTGCGGCTGTCATCTGGGCTGCCAGATTTGTCATGATTTCTGTAGGAGTCTGAAGCCTCATATCGATGTTCACTGTGTATGTGGCAACAGCTGGGTTGTCTCGAGTCCATGTAAAGACTCTGTTGTTAGGGTTGATGGTCGGCAATTGTAGTGCGAGTGTCGCGCTGCGTAATTCAAGATATTTGGCTGACTGTGCATCAATGTTGACTTCTGAAATGAAATTGAAGAAAGGCTGGGCGGAGTCTAGAGGCTGGTGCCTCGAACTAACTATGATTTGGCGCTCTTGTCGTGCATTCATTGGTTTATATAATATAAAAAGTAAAGTTTTATGCTCAGAACTCTTTTTTAGTATACCGGAGTCTCATCTTTTTCTTTGATTTCGGCTCTGAGCTCTGTAAGAGTCTTTGGTGAGCGTCCAGTCTTTGAACGCTCATTGGCTTTGGTCAACTCAATGCCAAGAGTACGGGCTTGATCAAATAACCGACGCTTACCGTCTGTAGCTGATACTTGTCTTTCTGAACGAGGCTTGACTTGCTTTGCAGGTTTGTTCAGATCAATCTGTTTCATTAGAGCTGCAATCTGTTTTGCTGTGAAGACAGGCTCTTCAGACTGTTCTGAGGACTTCTCAGCAGGTTTAGAGTGTTCTCCAGACATGAGTGTTGTATTATTTATAGTGTAGTAAAAAAAAGAAACTTTACCACTTGATAAAAATGGTGCCGCTTCTGAGACGACGCCGGCTGACTCGTCTTCTTGATGATTTGTATTGGCTCGTATGTTTTGGAGAACCCCCCTGACACTTATAAGTTTCTCATGTTTGTTCATGAAGCCTCTAGTAGTCCAATGTATATAACCGGGCCTTCTCTAACAATAGGTCTGCCGCTTTTTTGTATTACTATGAGACGATTTGTTTGATGTTTCACACAATAATAATCTTCTCATGTATACTCGTAT
>Ga0209977_10000857_pt1 | contig 12658 bp, 13 predicted proteins | sample SumtaG_2_FD_183113 | JGI IMG/M metagenome (GOLD analysis project Ga0209977, IMG submission 183113) | Deep subsurface microbial communities from Indian Ocean to uncover new lineages of life (NeLLi) - Sumatra_00607 metaG (SPAdes) (version 2) | ecosystem: Environmental > Aquatic > Marine > Oceanic... | reverse complement strand
GGAAGTTTCACTTATCCTGAATTTACTTATTGTTTTTAATGCTTAATGAAAATGTAAGGAATTGAAGGATGCAGGGAAAAAAAGGAGAGAATTAATGCAAATCTCGTTATTTTTTGCTAATAATGGAATTACTATTATCATTTATTTTGTTGTTATTTACACTAGTAAATGAGCCAAGAGATTTTCTTAATACAAAAGGAAATGAAAAATGAGGAAAATTCCGTTAATGGTTAGTTCTTTCTTCTTAGATGGGGAACATTGAAATATGGAAAGTACTCAAATTTTCCTTAGTTTTGTTCCAGAGTATAGTATTATTTACAAATATCGACTTATATGTAAAATTTAAATAATTACTCTTCTTACTAATTTTAACCATTAAAGACAAATTAAGTGGGTGTAATATGGAGTATTATTGTCCCAGATGTGGAAGTAAAAAGATAGTCACATATACTACGAGTTTTAACTGTATTAGATGTTTAGATAATGAAGGATTTCCTTTAGAATTTGATATGGAAGATTTTCATACAATTGAAGATAAATCAGAAATCTTGTCAGTGAGAGAAAAATTAGCCTTTCTTAAAGCATTTGAGGGTGATTTTAAAGATCCTGAAAAACGGAAAGCATTTTTGAAATCTATAGAAGAAGATATGGAGAAATAAGAGGATACATTTGTTTGGTAATTAAGCTTGTATAAGAGACCAAAAATGTCAATTCGATCCTAAAATTCTATTCACTGCAAGAATATTGAACTCTAAGTATTATTTATTTTTTTTTACTTGTGCTAATTGCATTCTCTTTTTTTCTTTATAAATGAGGAGAAATTACTTTTTCATATGTCTCTAAGTTATTATATGTAAGCTATCATACTTTACCATTAACCACATACCTTAAAGTAATAAAAACAAAACTGGTAGGAGCGAGAGATGGTACTAAAAAAGATTGATAAGTCTATTTCAATAGGAAGCCCAAATAATAGCTCTCTATTAAATAATGAAGATGAACAATTTAGAGTAAATCTTGAGCAAAAATTAGATGAACACCTGAATGATTTAACAAAAACCAATTTTCTTAACCTTAAAAACTGCAACAGGATTGATATTAAACGGAAATGTTTGAAATACTTAAATGACATCTATAAGACATACTCAAAGGAAGGAGAAACGATATATAAGAGAATACCCTGTAGATATAAAGTCCCAAAGTACATATCTAGTTGTATCCTTTTTTATGTATTGGAAATTCACTATGAAATGGATTGTTCAAAAATATCTCACAGGAAATATAGAGAAATATTCAGGGATACCCTTCATAACAGTACTTTTCATACAATGCTTAAATTCGTACGAGAAGCCATTTTTGAAATAGATGCTCACATGTATAGAGAAAAAGTTATCAAATATTCAAAAATGGATATAGAGATATTGAAAGATTATTACCATCTCGAAATCAATATTGATGGAAAAATTCTCTCCAGGCCAATAAACAAGGACATCGTCAATTTTTTTCTGCAAAAAATGGTATTCTCCTTTAAATTCAACCAAAATAAAGGGGATCTTAAAAATTTTTGAGAAATTAATTAAAAAATTCATAAGAAAGTTACTTTTTCCAGTTCCTGTTGCTCCACATATGAACATATGCTTCTCAAGATCCTTTAACGATAAAAAAAACTGTTGTTTTCTAATTTTTCCTTTTAAAATTCTTCCAATTGGGATATCACCCCTTTTTGAACTTAGACGTGAAGGAGTCTCTAAGATAACTATACTCTCATCAACTTGGAAAAATACTAATAAATTAAGTATGATAGATGAGAAAAAGAAAATAATTGATAAATTGAATAAGATCGTTGGGAGAATTACTTCATTGTCGATAACCAAAAATAATTTTGAATCATTTAGGATAAAGTATGGTAAATTCACAATTAGAAGTATCGCTGAGTTTATCATTAAAATGATTAACAATATTTTATAAATAGTATGACTATGAAAGTATTCTCGATTTAAACAAAAAGTAATATTACCAATAAGAGTAAGTACAGTTATGCTTAAAAATATAAAGAATAGTATCATAATAATAAAAGATTTACTTCTTCATTATTTTGTAGTTTTAAAAACTTCAATAATTTCCAAAATTTTCAAGAATATCATAAACTCTAAGCAGAGGAAACTGATTAATTATAATTTGAAAAAGTTCTTAAAAGGTAATCAAACATGGAAAAGAGCAATATTCTTTTCGTATAATCGTAATACCAGTCATCTTCTAAATTAAATATACTACTGATTTATAAATGGAGACCGTAAAATTCAAAATTATTAATATTTCGTAAACTTTTTTAATTTTATGACTTAGAGATCTATATAAATAAAAGTTTTAACTTAAGAATTTAAATGTGAAAAAGAAATGGCACAATTATCTGGTGTCCCGATTCTAATATTAAAAGAAGGGACAGAAAGAAAACGAGGAAGAGATGCACAAAAAAACAATATTGCTGCTGCAAAAGCAGTTGCCGAAGCGGTTAGAACTACACTAGGACCAAAAGGTATGGATAAAATGCTTGTTGATTCTTTAGGAGATGTTACAATAACTAATGACGGTGCTACAATATTAGATACTATAGATGTTGAGCATCCCGCAGCTAAGATGATAGTTGAGGTTGCTAAAACACAAGATGAGAAAGTAGGAGATGGTACAACGACTAGTGTCATTATTTCTGGAGAACTACTTAATTTGGCACAAGAGTTAATGGAACAATCGGTTCACCCCACTATAATTTTTCGAGGGTATAGAAAAGCGTTATTAAAAAGTAAAGAACTATTACAGGATCTAGCAATAAAGATAGATTCTAACGATAAAGAGACATTAATGAAAGTAGCAGAAACTTCTATGAATAGCAAACTTATATCTGGCGTAAGAAGTCATATTGCTGATATCGCAGTCAAAGCGGTAACTCAAATCAAAGAAAAACGCGGAGAAAATGTAATAATTGATCTGGATCAGATCCAAGTTATTAAAAAAGCAGGAAAAAGTCTTTTAGATACTAGTATTATTGATGGAATAATCGTCGACAAGGAAATCGTCCATCCTATGATGCCAAAATTGATAAAAGATGCAAAAGTAGCCTTAATTAATTCCTCTCTTGAAGTAGAAAAAACTGAGTTTGATGCTGAAATAAGAGTGCAAACTCCTGATCAAATCAATAAATTCCTTGAAGAAGAAGCTAACATGTTAAAAAATCGGGCATTAAAACTAAAAGAACTTGGTGCAAATGTAGTTTTTTGCCAGAAAGGGATTGATGATAAAGCACAAAACTTTCTTGCAAAAGAAAATATTATAACTGTTAGAAGAGTGAAAAGATCTGATATGGAAAAGTTAGCAAGAGCAACTCATGCAAAAATTATTAATAATATATTCGAAATAACTCCAAGTGATATAGGAAGTGCCGGGAAAGTCGAGGAAAAAAAGATCGGGGATGATAAGATGATCTTTGTATCAGAATGTGCGGATCCAAAAGCTGTAAGCATATTGATTAGGGCAGGAATAGAACATGTGGTAGACGAAGCGGAAAGAATGCTACATGATGCTTTATCTGTCGTTAAAGCCGCAATAGAGCTTCCTTATATTTTACCTGGTGGTGGCGCATCTGAAATTGAATTAGCAAAACGATTAAGAGCTTATGCCAGAACAATTGGAGGTAGGGAACAGTTAGCAATTGAAATTTATGCTAATGCTCTGGAAATAATTCCTAAAACCCTGGTAGAAAATGCGGGTTACAATCCTGTAGATTTAATAGTTGAATTAAGATCAAAACATGAAATTGAAGATGGGAAATCTTATGGAATAAATATAGATACAGGAAAACCTGACGATATGATAGAGCTAGGGGTTCTTGAGCCATTGTCAATTCTAACCCAAGCTATTCAATCTGCTACTGAAGTCTCCTCAATGATTCTTAAAATAGACGACGTAATAGCAGCCTCCACATTATCTAAAGGTGGCATGGATTAAATTATATTTTTGTTTTTATTTTTTCTAATTTTTTTAAAAATTATTTAACTGCTTGAATTGAATTCCCCAGGAAAATTTTGAAAGGATTTTATTTCCATAATCTTTAAAATTTGTGATAAAGAGTGCTGCTGCTAAAGCCTCTGCAGAGCTTAATTTTTCCCATTTTCCATAATTTACGGGATTCGCTGCTAGTAATGAAGGTAATTTACGATAATTACCTGGCTCTAGTTCGGTCAATTTTAATAACTTCTTCCAAGAACAATCAATAACTATTAGACCGTATCTTAAAATTACTTCTCTATCATTTATAGAAATAATTTTGCGAGCAAGAGGATTTAAAATTATAGCATTCCTAAAATTTCCCTTGATTTTATTTATCTTTTTCAGAAGATTAAACTTATCCAATTTGTTTGCAGTACATTTTTTTGGGTCACACTCATTATAATGAAGACAGTACAATTTCGGTATTGACAAGTTTGAAGAGGAATTTTTCATAATTAAGATTTAGATAAATATTTTTTAGAAATTAATTATTAATAATCCTTTTTCTAGTTAATCACTCGTATTTAAAACTAGTAAGAACATTTACGGATTTTATAAAGTTTTCTGTAGTCTGTTCATCGCCTAGTATTTGCATTATTGAATATATAATATTTCTTGATTCACAAATAACAGGTATACCTCCATATGTTAGGGCAAATAGTCCAATAAAAGAAATATCTTCAATATTTGATGAATCTTTCACATTTGAATAATTTAATTTCCCAGAAGGGCATGTAATTAGTCCATAAAAATGTTCAGCATCCGTACCTGATATAGCGACATAACATAACAAATTTCCTATTGAGCTCCCCTCAGATTCTTCTTTCATTTTTTGAAAAGCGACATGAGCGTTTGCTGAAAATGCTTCAATGGATATTGGTAGATCTTGACCACTAATCTCCCTAGCGTCTAATGTGAGCCCTGATTCCCCTACTAGTCCATATCTTATAAAGATGGGGTTCTGTAGAGAATCTAAGATTGTACTTATTGCAGGAAGTAAATTTGAAGGTTCAAAATCTTCATGAGTATAAGAAACTAAGGGAATTTCTGAACCCATTCCAAAAAGATACATTGCACTTCGAACTTTATCACAAAATCTCTCGATTTCTGTCTCAGTTTCATCCCCGGATCCAAAAAACTCTCCTAATTTTTGTTTCAAATAATACATTGATGCTGCCAAATTATCTGCATCTAACGGCCATTCTTTATGATAATCATGAACAATTGTCAAGAGCGTTTCATTAATTCTAATTGTTATTAAGCATACCTTATCAAAAAATGAAAATGAAATCACTTGCTCTTTAATATTCAGATCTTCCCAATTTTCTTCACTCGCAGTAAAAGCAGCTGATGCAAGACTAGTAATTTGATTTGGATTTAAATCAATTTCACTTTTTCTACCAATCTTTGCGATAGAAAGGCCGCTTTGATCGCATAAAAGCACCAAAACAGTACCCTCTGATGCACGTAATATAGATGTTAGATGTTTTATTAAAGAATCTCTTACACTCATTAAAAAGGCCTAATTTTTTTGCTTTAAGCTATAAAAATTATCTTTTCTTATATAATATTATAAAGTTTTATCATTTATTTCAATCGCATATAAAATTGAATTTTATCATAATAAATTTTTTAATTTTATATCCTCTTATTTAAATATTAGATTTTATATTAGTTTTTAAATCGCGGGAATTGCCAAGTTTGGTCAAAGGCTAGAATTGGTTTTATCGAAGGTCGACTATAGGCGATGGACTTAGAATCCATTCTCATAGGAGTTCGGGAGTTCAAATCTCCCTTCCCGCATTTTTTCTTATTTAAATATATTACCATCATTTCATTTCTTAAGAAAAGAAAAATTTTAATGTTTGCAGACTCTACTATTAATAATAATTTAAGAGTTCTAAAAACGATTTATAAAAAAGCTTGATAAAATAATAGTTCCATGCTCCTGTAGTGTAGTCCGGCCAATCTTTCACCTTATGTAAAAGAAAGGGCTTGGCATGCTAGGCTTTCACCCTGGTGACAATACAGATCCTTACGTTTTGTATCATTAACCGGGTTCGAATCCCGGCAGGAGCACAATTTTTTTCCTTTTTAACTTTAGGATTAAGAAAATTAAAAAAATCATTTAAGAACACCTTAACAGGCTCCTTGAATGAATAATGTAAGTAAAAAAAAACTAAAGAAAATTAGTTTTCCGTAAAAATTTTTATAAATGCACTTAATTCTGAAATTGCTAATATATCACTTTTTTCGTACATTTCCATATCTCCCTTGTAGAACTCTAATAGGCATTTTACACATTGAAAAGTCTCGCCATAATCGATAGTATATTCTTCATCACATCTAGGACATTTATATTTGATCGAGTTGTTTTTCATTTGGTATTTCGTTATACACCCCTTGAAAAATCTTGAACGGAATCAAAACCATAAGCGTTGGGAAAACCCAAAAGTATTTACTTCAAAATTTGAACCGATATATCCAGATCTGGTTGCAAAAGATAAAAGTTGATGATTCGATTATTATATCTTAAATTTTGAATATTTTCTTTTTGTAGGAAACTAGTTAATGAGTTAGTGAAGGAAGTGCGCCCCCGGCATGGTTTTCTTCTTGTTCAGAGATTGAACAATGAAATCGAACATGCGACCGCCCAGTTAACAGCCGGGTGCTCTACCTAGCTGAGCTACGGAGGCGCAATTGCTATTTTTTTTTTATATATTATTTTATTTAGTATAATATTTAGCTTTTTCTCTATTAAGGGTAATTTAAATTAAGAAGTTAGACGATTTTACATTCTATTTATTATTGGTTTGAGTTGCAAAATAAATCAACCATTTCCCCATAGCTTGAAATGACTCATTTACATTTATATTCCCCTTTGAAGAACTGAATACACACTGATTACATTTTGCCTGTAGAGCATAATTATTCGCAATTTCAAAATCTACTTCATGATTTTCGAGGTCCCATTTCATGCCCATTAGAATTATAGGGACGAAGCCAGCCTTTTGACGGATGATTTTAAGCCACTGCGGAATTTCTCTAAAAGTATCATAATCAGTAATATCAAAACATATAAATGCCCCACTCGCACCTTTACAATAATCAGGTAAGAGTTCTCGAAACCGTTTTTCTCCCGCAAAATCCCATAACTGCATTTTAACGGCTTCTCCAGTATCAAGAATTTCAGATTTGGTGTGAAATCCTGCTCCAATTGTCATTTTATAGCCTTCTTCGAATTTTCCAGTACAATAACGCGTTATCATTGCTGTTTTTCCCACACCCCCAGCACCCGCGACAATAACTTTAAATATCCATGAACTCTGCATTATAGTAAATCACATAAATATTCTAACATAACGAATACAGTTATTTATAAATAATAAAAATTGTACTTTAAATACTTTTTTGATTGCGGTTTCTTTTAAATGGAGCGAATAGATAATGAAAAAAATAAATCGATTAACCGTTTAGATCTTTTTAATTTTTATGAAAACAAATAAGTATTAAAAATTCTTTTTAAATAAGAATAGAGTCATTTTTTAAAATGAAAAAGATTTTTATAAGATTTTATTCTATTATTTTTTAGTACGCTAATAATTAATAAAAAATATATTTTGAAATTACGAAGGTTGTGATAAGAAAGCATTAAAGACGACGACATATGTCCATTATGTAGTTTTCCAAAAGAGTTATGTATTTGTGATAGTTTAAGTGCTGATGAACAACAAATAATTATCTCAAACTCCAGACGTAAATGGGGAAGGGTTGTTACTGTAATTGCTTTTGTTGGAAACTTTGATGTAAATTTAAAAAACATTTTAACAAAAGCAAAGAAGAAATGTGCCTCTGGTGGAACTGTAAGAGATAATGAAGTTGAGCTTCAAGGAGATCATCGATTTAAAATGAAAAAATTATTAATTGATTTAGGGTTTCCAGAAGAGAATATTCTTATCCAAAGTAGGTAATATTTATCTTAAAGCTATTACAAATATATGTTTTTGGCAAATTATAAGACCATTAGTAATTCAGACTTTAAAAAATATCTATTTTAACAAGTTGGATGGATTCTATAATTTATAAAGTAATATTTAAAGCATTTGAGCAATTTGAAAACAAAAATCTTACTTTAAGTTTTAAGGATTTAGGTGCTAAAAATCCAATAACTATACCTGCAAAATTTATTTTGGAATTAAAAAACTTAAGTGAAAAAAATGATAAAGTAGTCTACTTTCAAAATATTGAAGAGGTTATAATAGTTGGAAATGTTAAAACAAACTATAGCTTCAACTATTATTTAGTAATCTTATTTACATCAAATGGAGAAAAGCAGGGATATTTAATTGGTAACATTAAAAAATTTGGTGATATAATAATTGGTGTCTGGCCATTCAATCAACAACTTTCAAAAATGACACCTGAAACAATCCATAAAAATTACAATAACATCATAAAGAATCCCAATAATTTTAGTAAAATATGTCTAATATCTCAATAACTCAGTTGAATCTTTAAAGATGCTGCTGCATTTGCGTATTTTATCGATTTTTCTTTATCGATTACGTTTCAATTTTCCTTATTTCCCTCTCTAATTCTTCATCAATATCTAAATATTTAAAATCATAAGCCATTATTTCATATAAATTTGAATAATCGCTGAATTTGGCTTTTCCCTTAATTATTATATCTTTCCCTAAAAATTCAGAAGATTTTTTCTCCATAAATTTATCAAAATCAGGCGTTTCCTTAATTTGAACGAGATTTTCTGTTTTAACCATCATAAGTTTTTCCGCTATGTCTCCGATAAAAGTCGCTCTAATAGAGCCACTTCCATCATCGATAATAAGATTAACTATCATTCGAAACTCTGTTTCATTAGTTGTATCACACATGCAATTATCTACTTTTTTGAAGCACTTTGTACATGCCTCATAAATCGTAATGTTGGTAAGCTCTCTTGCAATAAAACCTTTTAGCTCAATATTCGCTGAAGTATTAATAGAATCGATTTTTTTATAATTCCCCGAAAAATTACCCCCTTGGCTAGTTTTTGTTATATCCATGGTCTTTAGGTTCTCAATTTCAAAATCTTTTAATTCTAAAGCTGATTCATTAATTAGAGATACTTCATTTCTTTCCGAGAAATTGCTATATCTGATCATAATGTTTTTCAACACTAATCCTTGACCAATTGCTAATTTCTCTGAGAATTCTTCAGCTCTTTCTCTCCAAATCGTAATTCTAATCCAATCTGTATCATCACTGACTACAAATCCTAATAAAGAAATTTTCTCACCTGATTTTGATTCAATTATTTTTAAATTGTCAATTGAAGTTACCTTTCCTTTAAATGATACAACACCTTTATGATTTTGAAGCATTTTAATGCTATCTACTTTCTCGATATTTATTTGGAGGGTTTTTGATATTTTTTTTACAACCGAGCTTCTAGTTGCATATAAATCAATAGATTTAGAATCAAATGTATTTAATTTTGGGGTAAGATTAGAGATTGTGATTACATCGTTAATTACTAAATTTTCAATTTTTTCAATGTCATCATTCCAAAAAGTTATTCTTATCGATCCTGTAGAATCTAAAAGAGTTATAGATCCTACTTTTCCGGGTTCACCATCTTTTCTATTAAACTCTTTTATTGGTAAGATTTGAATTATTTTCCCTTCAACTGATATAGATTTTAGATTTAAATTAATATCATTTATATTAGTTAATTTAAATTTTATTTTAGGATAATTTTTATAATCTACATCATCTGGAGATAATATTAACTTTCCATATCTGCCTACATGGATTTCTAGATCATCGTATCTTCCTTTCCTTGCAATACCATTGACAATTTTAACTATCTCATTTATTTCAAAATTATCCTCATTGAATATATTTACTTGATCGTCCCATAATACAATTCGAATATCTCCTGTATTATCGTGTAATAAGAAAGAGCTCACATAGCCTATTCCACCGTCACTTTTATTAAACTTGTTAATGCGATAAATATCTTTAATTCTTCCAACTATATTGATATTTTTCATATTATGTGTAATATCTGATATATAAATTTCAATATCTTTTAATAACTCTTTATTCTCCTCTTTAACATCAACACCTAACTCTCTAGCTATAATAAATAATGCACCTTCTTCGGAGATTAGACCTTTTAATTCATTTTTTTTATCTCCAACCATATCTTGAATCTCTTTTCTCGTTAAGCCAGTATTTTCAATTATCTTATTTATGTATATCTCAATTTTCATTTCGTTCATCATGCAAAAATTTTCTATTATAAAATTATTTTAGTAATTATTATTTAAAAAAAAAATTATTTATTTGTTAATTAAAATGTAATTCTTTTAAAATTAGAGAGTATTAAATAATGGTAATTTTTCATGTATGAAATATAGAGATAATTAAATTCTCCCTAAAAACCCATATCCAAGCTTAAATTTAAATTATTATGACCCCATTTAAAGTTATACCAGTGATAGATGTTTTAAATTCAGAAGCAGTACATGCATTAAAAGGTGAAAGAAATAGTTATAAACCTCTAAAGTCTAAGCTTTTTAATACTTCTGACCCTTTCAATATTTTAAAAGTTTTCAAATCTAAATATAAATTTAGGGATTTCTATATCGCAGATCTAGACGCAATTATTAATAAAAATCCTAATCTTCAACTATTAAAAAAAATTCTGAGGACGTTAGGGATAAATATAATGATTGATCCAGGAATAATTGACTTCCAAGACGTTCTACTTTATTCTAAATACAATATTGATAAGCTAATAATTGGATTAGAAACAGTGGAAAGTTTAGAAATTATTAAAAGAGCTTTAAGCATAATGGGAAAAAGTAAATTAGTTGTTAGTATCGATATGTATAAAGAGAAAGTAATCTCAAATGCAAGGGGATTAAGGAATAAAAGCATTATAGAGATTATTAAAAAAATAGAAGAAATCGGTATAAAGGAATTAATTCTTTTAGACTTGTTTAGGGTAGGCCAAAAAATTGGGGGAATTCCGCAGCAATTTTTAGAAATTCAGGGCTCATTTAAGGGAAGTATTTATGTGGGTGGTGGAATTAAAGATTATAAAGACATACAAAATTTTAAAGATCACAAATTTGCAGGAGTATTAATTGCTACTGCTTTATATGATGGTACAATAAATATTGAAAAAGTAAGTAATTTCTCTAATTTATAAATTTTACTCTATAAAAATTACACCAGTGCTGGAAACGTTTAAGGATTTTTTGCAAACTGGACACGTATGCTTCATTCTAACCCAATCTGTTAAATGATCTTTATGTGCTTTTGCTTCACATATGGGGCAACCATTTACTTCATCAAAAATTTCAATGTTTTTCCCACACACAGAACATTTTGTCTTCGAGGCAGTAGATATTTTAATTAAGTCCTTCTTTACATCTAATATTACTTTTTCAGTATTTTCTGCAGTGGGGTTAATCTGTTTTAATTCATCTTTAGTATCAACGCAAAAAATCGATCCTTCTGTGTCATCCTTTTTATTGCCAATCCAAACGACCTTTCCCTTAAAATAACTGGACCCATCACGCTCTAAAGATAAATTCAATCTTCGATCTTCCATAACATAAGTTTGTATTACTTTAGTATATTTTAGATCCATACGCGAAGATAACTGGTTAATTACCTCTTTTGGTTCTTTAAATACTTCTTCTGTTATTTCTAATTTTGTAATTTCTTTAGGAGACATATTAATTTAGTATTCCTTTTTTTATATTTAATAAAAATGATTAAATTTAAATTTTTATATATATCGTTCTATTATTCAACCTCCCCAATATTGATAATCTTTTTCTGCTAATTCTAAAATATCTTAATTAAACTTTTTAATATTTTTTAATTATATATGACAGTTATGTGTCATAAAATTCAACTTCTGATAAGCCCAAAAACAATTGAAGAAGCTAAAATTGTGATATCCTCTCGAGTAGGCATTATTGATTGTAAAAATCCAGATGAAGGCTCACTTGGAGCAAACTTTCCTTGGATTATAAAAGAAATGAAAGAACTGCTTCCTAAAAATAGTTCACAATTGTTAAGCGCTACTATCGGCGATTTTCCTAATTTACCCGGATCAGCCTCCTTAGCTGCATTAGGTGCTGCGGTTTCAGGAGCGGATTTAATAAAAGTGGGTTTAAAAGGTCCAAATAATGTTGAGGAAGGGATTAAATTGATGAAAAATGTTGTAAAAGCCGTAAGAAATTACAATAAAAATATTAAGGTTGTAACCGCGGGATATGCGGATTATGCAAGAATGAACACTTCCCTAGATTTCCTTGCAATTCCCACAATAGCTGCTGAATCTGGTGCTGACGTTGCTATGCTTGACACTTATATTAAAGACAAAAAAGGCTTATTTGATTTTTTGAATGTTAACCAACTAATTGAATTTAAGAAGAAGGCTAACAACTTAAATTTAAGAGTTGCCTTAGCTGGTAATTTAACGCAAAGTGTTATATCAAAAATCAGGAAAATAAAGCCAGATATTATAGGTGTTAGGAGTATGGTTTGTGAGGGACATGACAGAAAATATGGGAGTATAAGATCTGAT
>Ga0209977_10000855_pt1 | contig 12690 bp, 13 predicted proteins | sample SumtaG_2_FD_183113 | JGI IMG/M metagenome (GOLD analysis project Ga0209977, IMG submission 183113) | Deep subsurface microbial communities from Indian Ocean to uncover new lineages of life (NeLLi) - Sumatra_00607 metaG (SPAdes) (version 2) | ecosystem: Environmental > Aquatic > Marine > Oceanic... | reverse complement strand
GAAAATGAAGATTATGTGTCAATTCTAGAAGAAGGACAATGTATTGCCCGTGTAAACTCTGTAAAGAGACCTTTTCTACTTTGGGTTCCGTATTTCGAAAGACACTGGTTAAAACGGGGAGATGTGAATAGGAAAAACAAACTAATTCTAAAGAGATTAAAGGATAAAGATAAACCAGATATTAAACTAAATAAAGAAGAACTAAAGCAAAATACTAAAAAAGAAATAAAAAACAAAAACAAAAAAAAAGGTTCAAAACCTCATAAAAAGAAAATTTCACTAGAGAGTAATGGATTAAATCATAAAGTTTATTGCAAATTTTGCGGAAAAGAAGTAGAGGAAAACGTGGAAAAATGTGAGGAGTGTTCGACCAAATTAGAAAAGGAAGATAAAGAGCATAGGGAATTAGAAAAATTCATAGATACTTTGTTGGACAAACAAAAAAAGAGTTAAAAAGGTTTGATGAAATGCACATCAATCTCATGCGGATAAATCCGGTTTACATCAAGGATTTAAAGCACGAGCTCAAAGTGCTGCTGCTAAGAATAAAAAATAAATTCAAATAAATAAAATTTAAGTTTTAAGTTAATTGTTATAAAACTCGTATTAGAACTTTTTAAGGATCATAAATCACTTACAATGAAAATTCCTCATGAAAAGACATATCCAAGTCTCTTTAGTAATTCCGACATATAATCGATTAATGAAGCTATTTCGGCTTTTAAAAAGCTTAAATCGATTAACTCCATTACCAGATGAGGTTATTATAATAGACGATCATTCTATGGACCAAACACCGGAATTACTCCAGCGATGGAAAGATTTAGACAATAGGATTTGCAAGAAAATTGTGTTAAAGGACCAAAATAAGGGACCAGCACATTCCCGAAATATAGGAATTGAGTTAGCGTCAAACAAATTAGTGGCCTTTGTTGATGATGATGTTGTAATTAAAAGCGACTGGGTTGAAAAAATAACATCACCCTTATCTACTGCCCATAAAAGTCTTGTTGGTGTCGGTGGAGTTGTCAAAGCGTTTAAAAAACATATTATTAGTCAATATTATGTAATCCATAATATTTTGGAAGCACCAATCCAACTGAATTATCTACCATCAGTAAATTGTTGTTTTAAGAAAGAACATCTTATGGAAGTTGGTGGATTCGATGATAACTTTTTATTTGCTGGAGGCGAGGACACCGATCTCTGTCTTCGATTAAAAAAAAGGGGCTTTTTCTTCGATAAAGTTCAAGACGCTATAGTGTATCATGATTTTTCACCGAATTTTATTGATTTTTGTCAAACATGGTTAAGATATGGAAAAGGAACACATTTAGCAATTCATAATCTAAGGAGGGATTCACCTGACTAAGTCATATTTAGTCAATGAAATTCAACAGTATGAGCTCTCTGAATTATGGGAGCAAAATATCGTTGCTCGAAGATTCTCCATAAGGAATATTACTAAACAAATGACCTATAATTTGCGTATATATTTGCGGGAAAAAGAGGCTTTAACGCATATAATAATTTTTTCATTTCTAGGTATCATTCAACTGTTTTTTTACACATTAGGGGCGTTCCTGGTAAAATTACGGCTTAGAGATATCTCTTCACTTAGAAGCTAAAATATTTATAACCAGCATAATCCTTCTAATCCCAATTAATTGTCTTAGGAATTTTAAGATTAAAGAACAATATTATTTTTTCATAAAAAACATGTGAACCTAAGCCTTTTTATAAGTGTTAGAATCAAGAAATTTCCTTTATCTTCTTTTATCTTATAGATCCACTTTTCTCCCACTTTAGGTTGAGAATTTCCTTCTCTATCCATTATTTTTGAAATATCAGTAACTTGGTAATATAAAAAGATGCATTAAATACACTGAAGAGTGATTTTTAATCTTTCTTATGTTCTTTTTTCATTTTTGTTAAAGAACTCAATGAATTCACAAAATTTAAAGACTCACTTTTTTATTTAAAAATAATTACACTCTTAATAGTTATATATTTAATACATCTAATTTCTATAGAAAATATGAAGATTGATAGCTTCATAGAAGTGAACTTTAGCAAAAAAATGAAAGAAAAGAAGCATAAAGAAAAATTTAATGTTTCAGCATCTATTTTTTTAGAACATTTTGGTTCTAAGAGTAAAATATACTCTGACTTTATGAAGGAACTAATTCTACTTTACGATGAATTAAAACATTGTATAGAATCATTTAATTATTTCAACGGATGGATCAATGATATTGAAAAATATTATGGAGAGATTCCAGATACACACTTAATTTTAAATCATATATACCTAATACTTCTAGGAAAATTTATCTTATATTTGAAAATCAAGGATAATGACGCTTCTAATGAGATAGAAATTTCAGAAATTATTAATGGTAATTTTTTTATTGAAATTGGAATATTAAATTTAATTGAACAAGATCCCTCTTTATTTCTTCTTAATCCTGTTTTAAAGGAGAAAGCAACAAATTTTTTTAACAAATTAATAAAAGAACTCGATAATTATGATTTTTTAAATGTTAGTGAAGATATATTTATCGGACTTTACGAGGATCTTGTCAATAAAGAAGATCGAGTTAAAACTGGTGAGTATTATACCCCTAAATGGTTAGTAGAACTCACTATAAATGAATCTTTATCAATTTGGGAAAAAAATAATTCTGAAAGAACACCTACTCTGATTGATCCAGCGTGTGGCTCGGGAGCATTTATATTTTACATTATTAGGAAATTTTCCAATAAACTCACATTCGAGAAAATTTTAAAACATATTTTTGGATTTGAATTAAATCCCTTAGCGACATTCATAACAAAAGTTAATTACTTATTAGCGGGATGGTTTAAAACAGATATTAAGCCTAAAAATTTCAAAATTCCGATTTATACTCGAGACACTTTAACTCCACCAGATATTTTAAATTTTGAAAAAAGAAATGAAAAATTTGACATAATAATAGGAAATCCACCTTGGATTGTAATGAGATCAATTAAAAGTAAGAAATATCAAAATTTTCTTAAAAAAGAAGTTAAGAAATATAAATTACTCAGGAATAAAGATTCACATCTTTTTACACAAATGGAAATGGCAACATTATTTTTTTGTAAATGTGCTAATTTATATTTAAAAAAAAAAGGAGTTCTTTCTTTTGTTATGCCAAGAAGTGTGATAGCTGGGACTATGCATCATATTAATTTTAGAAAATTTCAATATCCTCCAATTCAATTAAAAAAAATTTTAGACCTTGAAAACATAAAGCCATTATTTAATATGCCCGCCTGTGTTCTTATCTCCTTGAAGGAGGGGCAAACTGAATACCCCATATTAGCTGCAAAATATAGTGGTAAGCTAACTGATAGAAATCTTGATTGGAATGAAATCAGCGATATATAAAAATTGAAAATTATTCTTACAAACCTCCAGATCTAGAAGGAGATCCTAGCTATTACTATGATGATTTTAAAGTGGGTGCAAGTATTTTTCCCAGAGCTTTTTATTTTATTGATTTATTAGAAGAAGATGATGATTTTTTTAGAATAAAAACTTCCGATAAAATTCTAAAAACTTGTAAAGATCCTTGGAAAATCGTTTTTGAGGGCACAATTGAAAGAGAATTTATTTTTTCAACCATATTGGCTATGGATTTACTTCCTTTTGGGTGTAAAAACCATCATTTGGTAATTTTACCAATCATCAAACAAAATAATAAATATGAATTGTTAGATCTAAAGAAGCTAAAAGAATATAATTTTAAAAGGGTATATAATTGGTTAAATTTTGTAGAAGATAACTGGGCTGAAAATAGAACTGAAAAATCGGAAAGCAGATTTCCAAGTATATTGGATAGGTTAAATTATAACAGTCTTCTCACAATCCAGAGACCAAATAATAAATACACAGTATTATATAATGCTACGGGAACAAATATTGTTTCTTTTGTAGTTGATAACACAAAAATTAGAAAAATAACTAATAATGGATATAAACTATATGTAAAGGATTTGATTATTGAAGTTAAAACTTGGTTTTATGAAACAGATAATGAAAAAGAAGCACATTACTTATGTGCAGTTTTTAACTCGAATTTATTAAACCTTAAAATAAAACCTCTTCAACCAAGAGGGTTGGGAGGTGCTAGAGCAATTCACAGAAGACCACTATTATTCCCCATCCCGAAATTTGATGAAAACAACGATTTACACTTAAAACTTGTTGATATTAGTATTCAATGTCATAAAATCATAGCAGATTCTCAATATAAAGCAAAGAATTCTAATGGATTAAGAAATGTAATTAGAGAAAAATTGAAATCAGAATTAGACCAAATTGATTCAATAGTAGAAAAATTAATTGATTGAGAGATTAATTTTAGTAAAAAGATTTTCAGCTTTCTTGATTAATTTTTTAAAATATTATTAATATCGTGACGATTATCGTAGATGTCTAAAATAATATCAATAAAATCATTTATCATTAAGTTTTGAAAATTTTCCTTCAGTTTTTCAATATCATAATTTTTTAGATCATCGATTTCCTTTTCAACTAAATAATTCTGCAAATCATCAAATTCATTGATAAGTTTGGGAGGATTCTTTTTGAAACCAACAATTATTAGGCATACTTTTTCATATTTATAATGATTAGAACTAATTGATTTTCTCGTATTTATTGCTGAAAACCCATTAATATATTTCAATAAATAATTTTCCTCATCACAGATAATTTTTCCTTCTTTCGCCTTTTCTGTATTATATCCCCGTGTAGGAAGTAAAAATAGTTCTCCTAATACCATTGAGGGAATTCTCAAATGTAAATTGAGAGCTTCTGCAAAGGTTCTTTCAAAAATAGTATCGAAATTTTTTTTAATACTACTGAATTGACCTCTAATATTAATAGTTAAAGTTTTTGCTAAAAATTCAGAACCATATGTATCTATTATTTTATGAGCTCCGATTAATATTTCTTCTTTATTCTTCTTTATTAAAGGAAATACAGTTATATCTTGTTGCTTTGTTTTTAGTCCTCCTAATATCTTCTTCTCTGGACTTGTAGCATCTAATGGAGGAAAAATATTTGAAGGATTAATATTATGATTTCTTAGTTCATACTTTAAAAATTCGTGAAGAATATTAATAAACTTAGATGATCGTCTTGTTGACTCAGTTTTTTTTGATTCCAATAATTCTTTCTCATAATTTTGTTTTAGGGATATTAAAGTCTGATTTAATTTATCTTTTGAATAGGGCATAAAATAATTTAAAAAAAATACCTACAAAACTGGATATGTTATTAAGATAACATAATTAGAGCAAATTATCAGCCAATTTACAAATAATTTAAGTCAAATAATAAAAATTTGTAAATCCGTTAATATTCGTTAGCTATTATAAATTTAACCAATTAATATAGAGTTTTTTGTTGTTTTAATAAGTATTTTAAATTATGCCTTTTATCATATATATCTAGAAGATCATCCACAAAGTTGGCGATAGTTAGATCTTTGAATTTTTTTTCTAGATCGTTCAATTCGTCCTGAGTAAAGTTTGAGAGAATATTTTTCTCTTCAGATGTTAAATAGTTTTTAAGATCAGTAAATGTATTTACAATTTGAGGCAGATCTTGTGAAAAATCAACAACTAAAAGACACATTTTCTCATATTTATGATAATCACTTGTAATTATTGTTCTTTTGTTTAAGGCTATATAAGATGATATATACTTTAATAGATAATTATTTTCTCTTAATATAATCTTTCCATTCTTTATTCCATCAGAATTATACGCCATAGTAGGGATTAAATATAATTCACCTAAAACCATTGAAGGAACCCTTAAATGAAGATTTAGAGGTTCTGCAAATGATCTTTCATAAAGAGTATCAAAATTTTTTCTTACACTGCTTAATTGACTTCTTACATTAACAGTTAGAGTTTTTGCTAGATAATCTGATCCATAAGGATCCTTTTTACCTATCGCAGCCCCTTTCTTAATATATTCCGAACTTTTCGTGTAGGAAGGAAAAACAGTAACATCTTGGTTTTTTCCTTTCAAAAACCCTATTATCCTTTTTTCTGGTTTTGAATTATTTAAAGGAGGATAAATTCTACTTGATTCGATATTTCTGTCAATTAATTCTAGCTTAGTAAATTCGTGTAACATATTTATAAGTGTTTGGGATCTAATTAAGTTGATTGCAGTCTTACTCTTTATAGCATCTTCATACTTTTTCTTGAACTCAATTAGTATTTCATTTAATTTCTTAACTAAGTGAGGCATAAAGGTTATTGGAGAGTTAGAATACTTAGTTAGCTATAATATCTATATATCACATCTCCAAAATCATCCAATCAAAATTCGGTGTAATTTTAATACCTAAAGTCATAATTCACAATGATTTGAATAGTTTATTGATAATTTTATGAATGTTATAATTATTTACATTTTAGTGAAATGTTTTGATGGTGTCTATGACGATGTTGAGCTCTATTTTAAAAAGGAAGAAGCGATCAAAAGTTGGATTAAATATACGAATAATTTGTTTGAATGGGAAGACTTTAACAAAGGTATAATTGATGAAGATTTCGGAAATTCAAAATTTTTAGGGACTGAGATTTTTAATATAAAATTAGAAATAAAAAAAATTTCTCAGATTTTAAATAAAGCTGAAAGGTAAAATCTTTATTATGGCGATTAGGATGGTTTAATAGATCAGCAAAAATTAATAATTGTTATTTTTTTATTTTATAAATAGCTCCTGTGATTCTTTTCTCTGAATCTATAAAAGGCATTCCCCGTTCTGCTATTCGATATGTTAAAAAATTTTCTTTTGATAACTTAACTACAAGATTCCTTATTTTTCCAAAGAGACTCCTATCAAAATTCTTTTTTATTTTGTAATAAACGGCTCCAATAGTGAATTCTTTGTCTGGAAAGTCTTTTAATATTAGATCTTTTATACTTTCTATAGTAATACTTGACATAAATAAAAATAAATTTTTTTAATATTTAATTCTATAGAATTCTATAGCTATGTTTTTAATTCTATTATCATTACAAAGTTTCTAAATTTCATTACATTTCAGCTATAATATCTTACTAGTATCAATTTCATTTAGTAAATCTAAGATCGCACCTATTGTAAAATTATTATTTATTATATTCAATAAATTTCTTCGAGGTCATTCCATGAATTAGTTTTTATTTATATGATTTTTAGTCACTCAAATAAAAATCTAAAACCTTTTAAGTATTTACCGAACGCCCATAAAGCTTTATCGATTATTCTACTAGATTTTTCTGTCTTACTTTCTAAAGAGTTAAAAAATTCAGTATATTCTCTGTAGACTTGGGAGATTTTTTTACTACTTGGGATGTTATTGATTATTTTTCCTTCTGATATAAAATAATAGGCTCGAACTACATGCTGATCAATAATTGGAAAGGATAAAGGATGACTAATATGAACAATAAATGGTCCCCAAATTATGCCTTGAGTACATTTTAAAACTACATTAGTATAAAATTGCTTATAATCATTCCAATCTACACCTTTCTTCAATCTAAAATCATTAATGTCTTTTAATTTATCAATCACTTTATCTACAATAATCTCTTTTCTTTTAGAAAGTTTCTTACCATTTTTCCAATAAAAGAGCTGTCTAATATTATGCGCATTCAAGATGTGTAATATTCCCTTCTCCATTTGAATATTTTTATTATAATACTCGCTATCTCTTATATCTAAATTAAAATTATCATAAACATTTTCCCAAAACTCAAGAAACTCGTCAAAATCAATAACTTCTACATTAACTTTATAAAATTGATTCATATTCAGAATAATCACTAAGTTAATTCAAATTTAATCTATTTTTATTAATGGTTCAAAAGTTTTTAAAATTAGTTATAGAATTGAATTCGTGAAATAACCGCAATCAATTTAAAAAATAAATAAGAATTACCTCCTTATTGGTATAAATTCGCATTTTTGAGTACAATTCTTACAAAAAGTTGAATCTATAAGGTATTCTTCTTTAATTCTCGATTTATTGGGTTTATTAATGATAGCATTTTCTATCATTAGCGTGAGATCAATTCGTTTCTTCCATTTACTTAATATTTCTCTCTCATAAAATTCTCTGTCATTAACGGCATAATTTGCAAGATATTTACAGCTCAATGATTTATTAAACCAACTTGGAAATCCTAATTCGCCCTTCCAATTATTATTCAATATAAAATTATCCCAAGAAAAGCCAGCTTCATCAAAAACTATTGTTGGGTCAACTTTTACGCCTTTATAATAATTATTAAAGAAGGTACGAAAATTTTTTATGTCACTACATTCTTTTTTCAATTTTAAGAGTGTAGTGGTAGGAATAAACATGAATGGGTTAGAAGGCAATGATTCCAATTCATTATACATAAAATAAAGGGTTACATTTTTATAATCTCTGCGGACTTTACTCTTTTTACCTAAAGAATTGGTCTCATTAGGTGGGATAAAATTAACCATCGCTAGAAGATCGAATTCATAATCAAAATCTTTAGCCTTAATTGGAACTCCATAAATCCAGTTGTTTATAAAGTAATCGCTCTTAAAAGCAGAAGATTTCACTTCAACTGTAAATGGTTTCTCTTCATCCTTAAACTTTATCGCTAAATCAACATCTTTTCCACTATTGTCGATACTGTCTATTTTTTCTTTGAATACATCAAGAAATTGTAGGGCTACAACCGCTTCTCCTATTGGACCAATAGATTTCGGTTTATATCCCCTTAATTTATCTTCAATTTGCTTTTTGGTACTAAAATCTGTCATCAGTTTATCTGCATTATGTTTTTTATTTTGTTTTTTCACTTTTTCAATTTAGACTCATCCCAATACTTATCTGCGAGAATTTGTATTGTATGATTTTTTCTAAGAATTTCTTGCATTTCAATATAATCTTTTAAATCTAAATCTTTTAACGCAATATTTTTTAGATTTTGTTTTTTCTTTACAATACTATCGATTGGGCAATCTAATTCATTCAATAGATCTATCTTGTTTAGAATGGCGCAATAAAATTTCAAATATACATTAATCGGCTTTTGAGAAACACCTATGCTTAATCCCGATTTAGAAGAAAGTTCTTTTATCGCCATTCTTATATCTTTATTTTTTAGAGTGTTTGAATCGATTTTGATTAGCAAATTTAGAATTATTTTAGAAAGATTTTCCTTGAATACTTCTTGTTTTTCTTTAGGTATTGACCTTCTCCAAATTTGCGTGGCGTTGCATAATACTGCTAATAACGATAGTTTTGAGTTTTTAATGAATGCTTTTATTTCATTTTCCATAAGAATCACCTGAATTTTATATGCCCAAACAAAGTTATGTCTTTTATTAATATATTAAATTAACAATTATGGACATTTAAATTTAGGCATAATTAAAAGATGTTCAGTGGAGAATGAAGTGTTTTCAAATACCTAGAATTAGGAGATGGTTTTTAAAACCTATAATTAAAGAAAGAATCATAATTTCTTCAATAAGTAATTAACTTCGTGAAATATTTAATCTTTTTTTCAAAAAAGAAAAAATTTTTTTACTTTATATAATATTTAGGTGTTGCTGATACTCGAGATTCATAGATACCATCACCCTTAATATAATATTTAGCTGATGCAGATGTACGAGATTCGTAGATACCATCACCCTTAATATAATATTTAGCTGATGCAGATGTACGAGATTCGTAGATGCCATCACCTTTAATAAAATAAATAGGTGTTGCTGATACTCGAGATTCGTAAATTCCTTTGCCGTTATAACTCATGATAGTGAGATAAGTTTTTTATATATATATTATAGAAACAAAAATTCGTTTATAAAATTTAATCAGTTAATAGAAATTTTATATATATAATAATCATACGATTTCTTTATATATTTTAAGTAGAAAGCTTTGTAATTTTAGTATTTAAGAGTTTATTTATTGCTTACATCTTTTTAATAGTAAAACTACAAATTAAATAATATTAATATCGAATTAATTCATATATCGTGAAATAACCGTACCACATGGTTATTAAATTTATCATTTTTAATTTTGAAATCATTTTATTTCTACTTTTATAGGATGGGGGACCACGGGGGAGGAAGGTAAAATTAAAAAAGAATATGATTTATTACATTAATCAATTAAACAATAAAAATGGCTCTAATACATATGCAATCGCATATCGTTATTTTTTAGATGATCTACTCCTGCTCTAATAATAAGAGATATCTCTCTTCAATCCATTTTCGCTAAGTTTTTAGGCATAATTATTATCTCACTCTAATCCACTTTATATGAATTAGTATTTCTAAGCTATTCTAATACGCTTGAAATAAATCATTTCTCTTTGGTTTCGATCCACTTAAACAAGATGTTCTTGGTGTTTGAATCTATTTTTACTGAGAGACAGTTATCATATCTTGAGAGTTTCCATTTTAATCTTTTAAAATATTCTTTAGTATTATTTACTTTTTTTAAGTAAGTTAAAATTAACTTCCAATACTCACCGATATGAGTTTCTATGAGTTCTTGATCGTCAGGTTCTCTTTGTAAATATTCAGCAGATGCGTTTTTGGGATCAAGGAAATTACGACTTTTTAAAATTGTAATGTAGGATTCATATAAATCAAATTCTAATGCATTTTTAAAAGGATCGCCAATAGCAGATGTTAAATCATATACATTTTCTACTCTGTCTTCTTGCATTAAAAATCTCTTTTTTTGAAAAAAATTCCCTTCCTTTAGATCCAGAAGATAGTCTTGATCTGAAAGATCAATTCTTTCAAGTATATCTGTAAGTAATTTAATTTGTTCATCATGTTGTCCTTTTCCGATTTTAGCAGGAAATTTAATAGTAATGAGTTTACCTTCCCAATCTAGTGCTACTTTAAATAATCCTACTGGTGTATGGACCAGTGAACCTCCTAACAATTTAGTTATAGCAATTATTGAAAAGAATTCTGAGTAATATAATGATTGGATTGATGCTATTTGATTAAAAGGATCTAAATTATGTTTATAGTTAAAAAACCAAAAAATAGATCTTTCAAAAGCGCATAAAGATTCAATAAAGTGACCAATTATGAACTCAGGATAATTAGCAAACTTTAACATAATCGACTTGCCACATTTTTTAAAATAGTTTTTAAGGATTTGAGAATCATTGTTCCACTCCTTTTTATTGGATAGTGTTTTTATATGTTCTTGAAGCCAATATGTATTAAATTTACCATTTAGATTTTCTTGGCTATTTAATTTACTACAATAATTGAAAAGCAAGAGTTTTAGAAAACAATTCTTATGTAAATACCCTTGTTCATTAGTATAAGTAAATTTTTGATAATATTTGATAATTTCATTAATTTGAATCATTTAATGGTTTATTTTCTCTTTATTATCTTAATAGTTAAATCTTTTTTAAATTTATATTTTTAACTTAATTCGATTTCATTTTATACTTGCAATAACTAAGGAATTGGAAATAATTTTGATTTAGATTTATCTTAAAAGACATATTATGTAAATATATTAATATATAGAACGTCCTTAATAGCTTATTAATAGGTAAAATGATTTTCTAATATATGACAAATGAAGATTATGCGAGGATTTTGAATGAATTGGTTGATTCTATTCGGAGTAAGCTCCAAGATCCTGATCAGTCTGAACTCAAACACCCCTTACAAATCGCCCTAATCTGGTTTAGAAGTACGAAAAATGACATTCAATTTTTATTATTCAATCACGAAAAGAAATTCTCTGACAAGACTTTTGTTGTCTCTGGACCATGTAATTTTTCGAGAAAGAATGTACTTAACGACTTAGGAGCTGATATTCAGAAAGGGAAAATGTTTCAATCATTCATTAATAATGAAAATGTTATTAAAGTTGATCTGAAAAGATTGATTAGAATAAATATTCCGTATTTGAAAAAAGACCTTAAAAATAAAGTAATTAAAGATGGTGTCCTCAATAAAAGTTACTATTTAATCTATCTTGGAAACTTGTTTGATTCACCTCAAAAAGTATTCTTCGATTTTTTCCAACAAAAAGAGTTGGAGAAAAAAAAAATTGATGCACTAGGTAATTTTCTCAAAGATGGTCCTAGAGTTGTTCAAACGAAGACTAATCTAGAAGATTTACCAACTGAAATACAAGATTTTATAAAGCAACCAGACTTGGATATGAAGGCAAGTAAGATGCCCTTTCTTGCAGGATATATCCGTCCTCCAATTTGGATTGGCACTCCACCATACTTTACAGACCAAGAACGATTTTATAGTGTACCGTTAAATATTTATATAAAAACAGTGAAATATGTGGAAATTTTTGGGAGAAGAATTATCATTATGAATGATGGTTTTTTAGCGATAAGCATTAATGGTAACTTGGATGGTCAATTTGAACATTCTGAAATGGAAGAAACATACAAATTGATTGATTTATTTCTTAGTCTGCTACTAATTAGCAAGGTTGATGGTTATTTTGAAGTCTATTCCACCCGTGAAACTGAATTTTACTATACTCAGTATCAAAGGAAGTAGAACTCTAAATCCTCTTTAACTGAATCTTTTTCTATAAATATTTACTTCTAATTTTTATTATTTAACTATTAATTTTTTC
>Ga0209977_10000854_pt1 | contig 12692 bp, 10 predicted proteins | sample SumtaG_2_FD_183113 | JGI IMG/M metagenome (GOLD analysis project Ga0209977, IMG submission 183113) | Deep subsurface microbial communities from Indian Ocean to uncover new lineages of life (NeLLi) - Sumatra_00607 metaG (SPAdes) (version 2) | ecosystem: Environmental > Aquatic > Marine > Oceanic... | reverse complement strand
TTCACAATCAGTAATTCCATGGACCTTCCCTCATACAAACAAAATGTGCAAATAGCTGTGAGTTCCGACTTTATCTTACCTGTTTTTGGTATCCATCCCTGGAATGCTTCCCAATATGTCGGCTGTCCTAAAGATTTGGATTGGGCTATTTCTGAGAGTCCAATAATCGGTGAGATTGGTTTGGATTACTACTTTGTTAACGAAACCTCGCTATACGATGATCAGAGAGAAGTATTTGAATACTTCCTCAAAGCAGCAGGCAGGCAAAAGAAAATTGTCATGGTACACACAAAAGGCGCAGAAAGCGAAACCTTTCAGCTTTTGAAGCAATACAATACAGAGCGTGTAATCATTCACTGGTACTCAGGTCCGTGGCATATTCTTAAGGCAATGGTAGAGCACGGGTTTTACTTCACCATCGGAGTGGAAGTGCTGTTTTCACAGCATATTCAGGACATTGCCCGATACTTGCCAGCGGAATTAATACTTTCAGAAACGGACAACCCTGGAGGAAAACAATCAATTACCGGGACTGTCGGGACTCCATTGCTGATAAAGGATGTCGTCGGAAAACTGGCGGAAATTAGAGGGACTTCTGACCAGATTATCACGACTACGGTGCAGAACAATTTGATAAGGGTTGGCGGTCGCGACTCTTGGTTAACGAAAGTGCGAACTTCTAGTGGTTAGAGAATCACGTTTCCAGATAATTTTTGTAAGTAAATCAGTTTCGATGACCAAGTGCTTCAATGGATCGGAACTCTAGTTAATCGTTATCAACATATGATTTACTCTTTCGGCAGTTTTTATGCTTCATTTCATCCATTCGGATTCGAACGTTATCCAGTTTCGCATAGCTTGATTGAAATATCCTTCTAATCTTTAAACAACCTCAGTAAGTAGCTTACTGCTGGGGAGGTTCTTTGTTTCCTCCACTTCTTTTTATAGCCTCGGGATAAGTGATAAAAGTGCCAGTTTTGGAATATCTCATTTTATCTTGTTGTTGAATTCAAGTGACGCTTAACAAAACGGAGAATTGTTGTAGACAAGACAAGTCCGTACAACTCACCGGTATGTAGGTAGATACTCACCTGTTTGTCCAAGAGAAGAACACTATCGTTTGTGACCTGCAGCAAAGTAGTTATCTTCCCGAGGCACTACCACATTTGCTGACGGTACTTCAAATACTGGGCGACAAGGCATATAATTCGGTATCGTTCTGTGTAGGAGGTTAATCAATGGCTCCAGATGAAACAGCAGGACTTATCTGCTCCAAGTTAGAGGAAAGAGGTTATCGTGGCATGGTGGTGCCCATCGAGCATGTCGCTAAACTCAAATATGAAATAGAAGAGAACGGCAGCCAGGGAAAAATAGAGGTGGGATTGTATGAGAAATACCTGGCTGATTTTAAATTCGATGTCACCAAGCGTCTTCCGAAGGCTTGTTCAATCATAATAACTGCAGCTCCACAACCTCAGCGTAAGGTTACCTTTCATTTCAACGGGCAGACCCATTTGGTCATAATCCCTCCTACTTACTATGCTGACACAGATGACCAAATTAGTAGCATGCTTCAAAACATGTTGAATTCTAACAACTACCAGCTTTACCCGGCTGCGTTGCCGTCGAAGTTATTGGCAGTATGCGGCGGGATGGCAAAGTATGGAAAGAACAACATTGCTTACGTAGAAGGTCTGGGTAGCTTTGTTCGACTCAAAGCCTTTCTTTCAGATATGCCGACTGGTAGAGGTGACTGGTTGGAACCGCAGGTAATGAAGGAATGTGACAGGTGCAAGGCATGCCTTAACGAATGTCCTACCAAAGCGATTGTTCCAGACCGCTTTCTGATTCATGCGGAGAGATGCATTACCTTCCTTAATGAGGGAAACGAAGAGTTTCCCGAATGGATAGATCCAGCTTGGCACAATAGCCTTATAGGCTGCATGAAGTGCCAGCTTGTCTGCCCGGCAAACAAGCGTTTTATCAAATGGGTGGAAGAGGGAGCAGATTTCAATGAAGCCGAGACACAGTTAATCCTGAAAGGAGTAACACTTGATCGCATCCCAACTGAAACGGCTCACAAACTCAATCGTTGCTACATGCTGGAATATCTGGACGTGCTACCAAGGAACTTACGTGCCCTCCTAAAGTGATTATCCGCAACAGCCTGTTTTTCGTTGTTTCCATTCGAGTACCCTAGTATCCCTCTCAGCTGTGCCAGATTACGCACTAGTAATACACCAACTGCACAAAAGTCAGTTTTGATGGGCAACAACACACGCCTCTACGAATTAGCTGCACATAATAGCTGACCATTAGTTGACAATCCGATGAAAAGTTGGCTTTATCAGCTCTGTATGCTAGTTTATATACTGTTTCATGGCGCGATGTATCTTCCATATTGATTTGGATGCCTTCTTCGTTTCTGTGGAGCAGGTGCTTAACCCGAAGCTAAAGGGAAAGCCGGTAATCGTGGGCGGAGACCCTGAGCGGCGCGGTGTAGTTGCCTCCGCTTCCTATGAAGCGCGAACTTTCGGCATCCATGCCGGTATGCCGTCATCCAAGGCACACCGACTTTGTCCCCAAGCAGTTTTCATACGGTCTCACTTCTCTATCTATAAAGATGCTTCAGCTAAGTTTATGAAAATCTTAGGCGATTTTTCTCCTCACATCGAACCCTTAGGGTTTGAGGAAGCCTATCTTGATGTTACCGGATGCGAAGAACCTTATGGTTCTCCCCAGAAACTGGCACTGGCTATAAAAGAAAGGATAAATAAGGAACTCAATCTCACAGCTTCCGTAGGCATCGCTACCTGCAAGGTAGTAGCTAAGATCGTCTCCGACCTATGTAAGCCCGATGGCCTGCTGGAGATAGCCCCGGGGGAGGAGCAGGCTTTCCTCAATACACTCCCCGTAGCTAAACTACCCGGGGTGGGCAAGAAAACGGAGCAAGCATTAGGGGAGATTGGGATAACGACAATAGGAGAATTAGCCAGCCTTCCTCTGGACACGATAAAAAGACAGTTCGGAGCAACTGGAGCAGTGCTTCATAGCTATGCCAGGGGAATAGATAATCGGGAGGTAGAAGCGCCGGGCGAAGCTAAATCCATTAGCCAAGAGCTCACTTTTGCCCGCGATACCCTTGACCGCAATTCTCTTGAGAACCAACCTTATAATTTATGCCAGGAACTTTGCCAGGAGCTGCGCAGCCAAAATAAAAGAGCAAGATGTGTAGCTATAAAGCTGAGGTATGCCGACTTTAAGACAATCACCCGCCAGGTCACCCTCCAAGAAGCTAGCGACGTTACCCAGGTTGTTTTTACCACAGCTCAGCAGTTGCTGGGTAAAACTCTGGCACAACAAGGAAAACCAGTACGCCTGATAGGTGTTAGAATATCAAGCCTGGTGGGCGAGGGGAAACAGCTCCCCATGTTTGATTCCGGGACGGAAAAGCCGGAGCACCTGGATAAAGCTATAGACAAAATTCGAAGCAAATACGGCTCAACGGCGCTAAAAACAGGCAACAGCATTTCTTCTGAGAGCAGTTAACCATCCTTTTGAGCGCTAGCCCTTGACCAAGAGTCTTCGTCTGTGTTTTAGAATGGCGGGGAGGGCTTGTTTTGGACTTACAATACGAAGTATAATTGACTACCTTTACCTATAATAGAAAGGAGAAAGATGTCGGATTATGCCTTTTTCCACAAACAATTTATGCCACTATCTGAAGCCAAAATCAGCATCCTGACCCATGCCCTCCACTACGGCACCGCTTGCTTTGAGGGCATCCGCGGTAACTGGGATAGCGAGCAAAAAAGATTTTGCATCTTTAGAATCCAAGATCACTATAAACGCATGTTTGACGGCTGTCGCATCCTGAAAATGAATCTCCCCTATTCCGTGGATGAGCTTTGCCAATTGACCAAGGAACTTTTGGAAAGAAGTGGCTACCGGGAAGACGTATACATTCGTCCTTTAGCCTATAAAAGCTCCGAAGCTGTAGGAGTCCGTCTCCACAACCTGGAGGATGATTTCTTAATTGTCGTGACCACGCTCCCCACTTACCTTGATATAGATAATGGTGTTCGCTGTTGCACCTCGTCGTGGCGCCGCGTGGATGATACCATGATTCCACCTCGAGGCAAGATTTGTGGCATTTATGTAAACAGCGCTCTGGCTAAAACCGAGGCCCAGGAAAGTGGCTTTGATGAAGCAATATTGTTAACTCAAGATGGACATGTCTGCGAGGGCAGTGGTGAGAATATCTTCCTTATTTTAGGGGGGAAACTGGTAACTCCACCGTCATCCGATAACATCCTCATGGGCATCACCAGGGACACGGTCATGAAATTAGCTAAAAATGAGTTAGGCATAGATACAATTGAAAGGCAAGTTGACAGAAGCGAACTTTATGTGGCTGAAGAATGTTTCTTTACCGGGACGGCAGCCAACATGGCGCCAATATTGGAAATCGACCATCGCCCTATAGGCACGGGCGAGATTGGCAAAATGACCGCCAAATTACAAAAGCTCTTCGCCGAAGTGATACTGGGAAGCAATCCTAAATATCATGATTGGTATTACCTGGTTTCCCCTAAAGCCGTAACGGCATAACCGAATCTCTTAAACGGGGGTTATCCCGGGATCCACGGGTAAAGCCTTGAGCAGGTAGAGGAGGCGACAGCTCTGCTCCACGACAACAGTATAGTAATAGGCTTCCTCTAACAACTGGCTGGCAGCAAAAGTTCCATGCCCTCGCACTAAAACCACTCTGTACTCTCCCATCAACCTGGCTATCTCATCGGCAAGTTCTCCCGGCTTCACCCCCATTTCTGCACTTAAGATAGGCACCTTAGACAACAAAGCCCGCCCTTCTACATCGGGGGGCACAATCTCTTTTTCCACGAAAGACAAAGCAACAGCGTAAGGCGGATGAGCGTGAACCACCGCCAATGCCGAGGTATTTTTATAGATACAGCGATGAACTTCCAACTCCGTTGAAGCCAGGGGTGTAGCCCGATTGTTCTTATTTATCCCGGTCTCCACCAAATCCCCTTCTTGAATGAAGCCCAACAGGCTGCCCCGATGGGTAATAACTAGATGCTCTCCAAGTTTGACGCTGAGATTACCTCCCTGGGGAGAAACCAATCCTTGAGTGAAGAGAGCTTGTCCCACCGCTTGGAATTGGAACAGCATTTTTAACACCTATGATATACGCCGTATCACAGCCACCACCCTCCCCTGAACCTCAACATTATCTGGAGTAGTATAAATGGGTTTCATCTGACTATTCGCTGGCTCCAGGCGGATACGATTTGGCTCAGCGAAAAACCTTTTAAGTGTGACCTCTTGTTCTTCCTTAAGCCAGACCGCCACCATATCGCCATTCTCAGCACTGTTCCCATAGTCCATTAAAACCATGTCCCCATCCCCTATCAAAGCATCCAGCATGGAATTTCCTCTTACCCGAAGGGCATAAATATCTTGCTTTCCTCGAATTAATTCCTCACTGACTTCCAATCCCTCATTGGGAATACTAGTTCCTGTGTCAGGCACAGGAATAGGCTCACCAGCAGCTATTACCCCCGCTATGGGAATATAAACGAGTTTCCCTCCCTTTTGCTGTGGGGTCAAGAACTCAATTCCCCGAGATATGTCACTGTGGCGGCGAATATATCCTGCTTGTTCTAACTTGTCCAGGTTGTAAGCTACCACCGAGGTGGAGCTTATCCCACATCCAGCAGCAATATCTCTAATAGTAGGAGGATAACCTTTGTCATGCAAAAATTCGGTGACAAAGTTGATAATTCCTTCCTGCTTTGGCGAAAGCGACTTAATAGCCATCGGTTACCAGTTAATTATTTCTTATTTAGCTTTTTCATTAAGCGAGACTTAAGTCTGGCGCCTTTATTTCTATGAATAATCCCCTTGCTTACTGCCTTATCTATACCACTCATAGCCTGCGTTGTTTTCTGGTGTGCCGATTCTTCCCCGGCACCAATTGAACTTTTCGCTTTAACTATATGAGTCTTAACACTACCGCGTACTAAGCGATTCCTTAACCGTTTTCTCTCTGCTGTCCTGGCTACTTTATTACTCTGCTTGCTAGGTGACACTTATTTCCCCCTTTCTCGTTACACTTACTACGTTCCATACCGAATAAACTCTAGACATTATTTTGCTTAGCTGAGCAGCACCTTTCACCTCTAAGGTAAAATACAATATGACACTACCATCATTGTGGTTGCCCATGCTTACCTCGCCAAGGTTTACCCCCTCCTCTGCTATAATAGCACTAATATCCCGAACAAGGCCAACTCTATCCCAAGCATCAATCTGAATCATCACGGGGTAAACCTGTGCCACATCACCCCACTCTACCTTGATCAACCTTTCCTTCTCCTCCTCATGGATAATATTAGGGCAATCCCTCCGGTGCACAGTGATACCCCGGCCTTGAGTAATATACCCAATAATCTTATCCCCAGGCAAGGGATGACAACAATTAGCTAAACGAGTAAGTAAGTCCCCCACACCCAACACGTTAATACTTACAGGGCTGACCTTCCGCGGAGGCATAACTTCAACCCCCTCTCCAGTCGACTCCAACTCGCCGCTTAATTTAAGCATTATTTGAGAGGAATTGATGCTGCCACTGCCCAAGGCAGCAAAAAGGTCATCTGCGCCGTCATAGTCAAGTAGACGCGCTACTTCGTCTGCACCGGGCAAACCGATGCCTAACCTCTTAAGCTCCCTATCCCAAATTTGCTTGCCATATTCAATAGATTGACTTCGTTCCTGCTTGTTAAACCATTGCCGAACCTTGCTTCGCGCGTGAGACGTCTTAAGATAGCCAAGCTCGGGATTAAGCCAATCCAGACTCGGGCCCTTATCTACTTTGCTGGCCATAATCGCCACCACATCGCCATTCTTAAGGGTATAATTCAAGGGTCCAAGCTTGCCATTCACTTTCGCTCCAATACACCTATAGCCCAAGTTCGTATGAATTCGAAAGGCGAAATCTAGAGGAGTAGCGCCCCTGGGCAACTCTTTTATCTCCCCTTTAGGAGTATAGACAAACACTCGATCGACAAGAACATCGGTTTTAACAGATTCCAGAAATTCCTCACTATCAAGCTCTTCTCTCCAATCACCAAGCTGCCGCAACCAAGCTATTTCATCCCTAAATTGCCCACCTACCTTGCCTTCTTTATAGAGCCAGTGAGCAGCCACCCCATATTCGTTGACTCTATGCATATCATGGGTCCGAATTTGTATTTCTAGCGGTCTTGTATCTTGACACATTACCGTAGTATGCAAAGCTTGATAGCCATTATCCTTGGGATTAGCAATAAAATCATCGAACTCTTCAGGAGTAGGACGCCAAAGATTATGAAGTACACCTAATGCCTTATAACAATCTGAAACCGAGTCCACCAACACACGTAAGGCGAAAAGGTCATGGATATCCCTAAAATTCTTACCCTGCGCATCATACTTGCCCATCTTTTGATATATGCTGTAAATATGTTTTGGCCGGCCATAAACCTTAGCTTTTATATCGACCTTATCTAATTCCTGGCACAGTATCTGACTAACCTCAGCTATGAAGCCTTCCCTCTCGGCTCGCTTTCCAGCTACCAAACGAGCAATCCGATGGTACAAACGTGGCTTCAGATAGCGAAAAGCTAAATCCTCTAATTGCCATTTCGCATCCCTCATACCTAAACGGTGCGCCAGGGGAGCATATATCTCCATGGTCTCCTGAGCGATATCACGCCGTTTCTCTGCGGGTAAAGCACCCAGTGTACGCATGTTATGTAACCTGTCTGCCAATTTGATAAGAACCACCCGTAGGTCTTCAGCCGTAGCCAGGAGCATTTTGCGCAAGTTTTCCGCCTGAACCTTCGACTTTGTTTCTCTCGTTCGAGCTCGATTTGTAAGCTTGTTCAACTTAGTAACTCCATCAACAAGTTTACCTACCTGTGAACCAAAGTTGGCCTCAATCTCCTCTAATGGTACACCACAATCCTCGGTGACATCGTGCAACAAGGCTGCAGCTAAGGTTTCAGCATCAAGGTGAAACTCAGCCAAAATCATAGCTGTAGTTAAGGGATGTTCTAAATAAGGCTCTCCTGTTTTACGCACCTGCCCTTGGTGAGCTCTCGAAGCAAATTCGTAAGCTGCTTTAACCAGAGCTACCTTGTCATCAGGCAGGTAAGTGCCAGCCTGTTTTATAAGCTCATTAACTTCCATCTAATTCATGATACTGCAACAGTAAAAGTAACGCAAATTATAGTTAAGATGGTTAGGAGAGTGCTTACAAATGTCATTCTGCGGAGTCCCCATAAATCGGGACGAGGAATAATCTCAAAGATCCTTCGCTTCGCTCGGGATGACAATGGCAGGCTGAATAGTTACAATATGGTAAACTACAAGATAGACAAGGAGGATTTCTTTGTATAAAGCGCCTCGAGGGACATTCGACATCCTGCCACAAGAGCATGCCTACTGGAAATACATAGAGGAAAAAGCTATTTCCTTATGCCAGCTCTATGGTTACCAACCATTGAGCACGCCGATATTCGAAGACGCCCAGCTTTTCACCAAAACTGTGGCCGGGGGGACAGATATCGTCGACAAGGAAATGTATATCTTCGAAGATAAAAGTGGACAAGAATTGGCTTTAAGGGCAGAGGTAACAGCGCCAGTCTGCCGGGCTTATCTAGAGCACGGATTATTCAACTTAGTTCAACCCGTGAAGCTTTATTACATTGGACCGGCCTTCAGGTATGAACGTCCCCAGTTTGGGAGGTACCGCCAGCATCACCAATTTGGCTTTGAGGCTTTAGGGGAGGCCGACCCCGCCCTCGATGCTGAAGTAATTGAAATGGCACAGCAATTCTTTTATTCGCTAGGGCTCTCTCGATTTTCTATTCAACTCAATAGCATTGGCTGTAAGGTTTGCCGCCCCGGGTATTTAGAAGTACTGAGGCAGCATTATTCAAGTTATACAGACCGTCTTTGCCCTGACTGCAAAGCTAGGCTGGTCAAGAACCCGCTACGCCTGCTTGACTGCAAGAAAACCTCTTGCCAGGAGATAGCTAAAACCGCACCGAAAATTCCAGATTATCTATGCCCCGAATGCCAACTCCACTTCCAAAGCGTTCAAAAATATTTAGGGGCAATGAGCATCCCCTTTCAATTGAATCATAGATTGGTCCGTGGCCTGGATTATTACACCAGGACAGTGTTCGAGATTGAACCTCGAGATAAAGGCGGACAAAGCACGCTCGGCGGAGGTGGTCGCTATGATGACCTCATTGAGTCATTAGGAGGCACACCAACTCCTGCGGTGGGCTTTGCGGCCGGGCTGGAAAGAATAATATTGAATCTGAAGAAACAGAAATTAGATATTCCGGCATTGCCCAAGCCCGATGCTTTTATCGCCTACTTGGGGGAAGAAGCCAAGATTGAAGCGATGAAGATTGCCTCGGAGCTACGGAAAGCTGGGATTGCGATTATCATGGCTACAGGTGACAAGAGCCTGAGAGGGCAGATGAGACAAGCTAATTCCCTGGGTAGTGCCTACGCCCTTATCCTCGGCGAACAAGAGATCAGCAACCAGAATGTAATATTGCGAGATATGAAGAATGGGGAACAAAAAACCATCCCTTTGGCTGAAATAGCCAGAATGCTTAAACAAGGTCAAAAGTAACACCTACAAGGTCAGATATGGTATAATATAGACATATTGTCATTGTTATCGACCACAAATGAAAGCCTAAATTGTTTCCCGCCATTACTTACAATTTCGCATTATGCCTCAGCGTGACATGAATAACGACGTAAACCGAGAATATACCGCCCAAGATATCCAAATTTTAGACGAAATCAAAGCCGTACGCCTGCGGCCAGGAATGTATATTGGCGGCACCGATCGACACGGATTACACCAACTCCTCTACGAGATAGTGTATAACAGCATAGACGAAGCCATGGCTGGCTACTGCGACCGAATTGAAGTGACAATCCATGAAGATAATAGCGTCACCGTAACCGATAATGGACGAGGTATCCCCACAGAAACTATCCCGGGACAAGATATCACAGCCCTGGAAGCAGTCATGACCCGCCTGCACGCCGGTGCCAAGTTCAGCAATTATGTCTATGGTGTATCCAGTGGTCTCCACGGTGTTGGTGCTTCGGTAGTAAATGCCCTATCCTCCTCGCTTAAAGTTGAGGTTAAACGCCAGGGAAAAATCTACCGCCACGAATATCACCAAGGGATTCCCCAAGGCGACATAGAAATTGTTGGCGACACCCAGGACACGGGTACTTCAACTACCTACCTCGCTGATAAGGAAATCTTCGAGACTATTGACTATGATTTCGACCTCGCCTGCCAGCGATTAAGGGAACTAGCTTACCTGAATAAAGGGGTGGAAATAGCCATTAAAGACGCGAGAAACAATCAAGAGAAAGCGTTCTACTTCGATGGGGGAATAGCCAGTTTTATTCGCCGACTCAATAGAAATAGAGATGTTATCCATCCCGACCCCATATATATCTCCACTATGGTAGATAGCACTATCATTGAAGCGGCTCTGCAATACAACGAGAGCTTTACAGAATCACTTCTCACCTTCGCCAATTGTGTCAATACCAGAGACGGCGGCAGCCACCTTACCGGCTTCCGCTCAGCATTAACCCGGGTTTTGAATGATTATGCCCGGAGTAGTAAATTTTTAAAGGATATTGACCCCAACTTAACCGGGGAAGATGTGCGTGAAGGGGCAGTGGTCATCATCAGTGTAAAACTGCCCCAGCCCCAGTTTGAGGGGCAAACTAAGGCAAGGTTGGGAAATCCCGAGGTAAAAACTCATGTTGAATCTGCTGTAGCAAATGGCCTGTCCCTGTACCTCGAACAACACCCTAACGAGGCAAAGTCAATCATAGAGAAGTGCCTCACCGCCGCCAAAGCCAGAGAGGCGGCACGTAAAGCTCGTGACCTCGTCTTAAAGAAGATTGGATTCGAAACATCAACTCTGCCAGGGAAACTGGCCGATTGCTCCGAGAAAGACCCAGCAAAATGCGAGCTTTATTTGGTTGAAGGGCCCTCAGCCGGCGGCTCGGCTAAACAAGGACGAGACCGCCGTTTTCAAGCTATTCTCCCTCTCAGAGGCAAAATACTTAATGTGGAGAAGGCCAGCAAAGAAAAGATTATAGTACATGAAGAGCTAAGAGCCATTGTCACAGCCTTAAAGGCAAATAGTGATGACCAGTTTGATAGCTCTAAACTTCGCTACCATAGAGTAATTATCATGACCGATGCCGATGTTGACGGCGCCCACATTCGTACTTTGCTCCTCACCTTCTTCTTCCGCCATATGACAGAGCTAATCAACCAGGGCTACCTCTACATTGCTCAGCCACCCCTTTACCGCCTTAAATCTGGCAAACAGCACTTCTGGCTTTACTCTGAACAAGAGAAGGAAGAAAGGCTCAAAGAACTGAAAGAAGACAAAGTAGAGATTCAGCGATACAAAGGGCTGGGGGAGATGACTCCTGAGCAACTGTGGGAGACAACTATGAATCCCGCCAACAGGACCCTGCTCAAAGTACAGGTAGAGGATGCCATAGCCGCAGACGCGGCTTTCCGTATGCTAATGGGCGACGAAGTTCTGCCCCGCAAAAGATTCATCCAGGCCCATGCTCAAAGCGTAAAGAACCTCGATATCTAGCCGTTGGGCTTCCCTGGCCCGAGGGGGTGCGTGGTATGGGGAGAATTCACCAGGGGATCTCGATAATGGCAATAAATAATGGGATATGCGGAATTCTTTCCGCATAGTTACTAGTTAGAAGCCGTGGATGAGCGTCAGATGACTAATGCGCAAGGCACACCGTCAACAATCTCAGAATCGATACTTAGTTTGTGCCGCTCGATATGTGGTTCACAGGAGCCTGTGTATGTAAAGCATAGCCCAGAGTCGTATGCTCAGGTTAATGAGTGCTTTCCGGCCGTCGACAGGAAAGTACAGGAATATGGTGGAAAAGTCCACTATGGATGGCAACTTTGGGAATGGCCCGGTGTTTTGCTTGAAGCTGAATTTCACGCGGTTTGGCTCAGCCCAGAAAATGAGCTATTGGACATAACCCCCAAGCCTTTCAAGGTTGAGAGGATACTATTCTTGCCCGATCCCAGTATGAGAGACGAGGGGAAACAGGTTAACAATATTCGTGTCCCACTTTCTGACAATCCAATAACGCGAGATTTTATCGGTATATATGATGCGATATTTCGGATTCAAAACAAGGGTGATAAAGCCCATCAGTTTGAAATCTCTCTTGAAGGGTCCGAAGCTCAATTGCATCAGTGGTTACAAGAGATGAAGTTATTGACGCTTCAGATGCTCGAATCTGGTCTAAACCGCAACAGTCCATGCCCATGTAATAGCGGAAAAAAATACAAAGCATGTCATGGTAGGAAACTGGAGAAAAAGCTTGCTAGAGTCTAGTAGTCCTGTTTCTAACAACTCATTACAGTCGCCGCCTTTGGTAGTCGGCTAAAGCGCGCTATTATCCCGCAGATGTCGGATATATCTTTTGTCCGGTTATATATTTTTCTACCTCAGCGGGCACCAGGTAACGAATGGGCAGCCCCTGAGCTATACGCTGGCGAATTCCTGAGGAGC
>Ga0209977_10000853_pt1 | contig 12696 bp, 13 predicted proteins | sample SumtaG_2_FD_183113 | JGI IMG/M metagenome (GOLD analysis project Ga0209977, IMG submission 183113) | Deep subsurface microbial communities from Indian Ocean to uncover new lineages of life (NeLLi) - Sumatra_00607 metaG (SPAdes) (version 2) | ecosystem: Environmental > Aquatic > Marine > Oceanic... | reverse complement strand
ATCGATTATAGTTATTTAATTTCACTTGCTTTCTATCTAATCTCAATATCCCAGATCTCAGATTTTTCACATATTAAAGTTATAGAATATTCATTTAACATAAAAGAACTATATAAATTTGATGAAATCAGAGATAAATCCTTATTCGATTATGACACTTTTAAAGAGGTCGAGTTCAAAGGTAAACTTGAAAGTACGAGAGCGTTTTATAATGACATAAAATCCTTAACCCAAATTAAAATAAGTAAGGTAGATCCTCCTTACGAAGAGAAAAAAGCAGTAGAAAGACTAGAAAATGCTTTTCAATCTGAATTTTCTTTTACATTTACAAATATGATGAGAATTTTATGGATTTTAAGCTCCACTGATTATAAAGGTAAGGATACATCTTTTTTCCCAGCCATATTGGCAGATAAGGTGGAGTTAATAAAAAATTTAAAAATAGAATATAGGAAAAATTTTGGAGATCGTCCAACATTCAATGGAACTTTAGTTAAAGAAGTTGAAGATAAAGAAATTGAATCAATTCTGAAATTTGTTAGTCTAGACTTTAATTCATATCAAAATGAAGAGATATTATTATATTTAAAATTATTGAGGAGCAGAAATAGGTTATCAATTCGTCCTTTAGTAAAGATTAACTCTCAATTTTTGATTGGTAAGGAATGCTGTAATGTAGCTTTTGAATTATGGAGAAGCGATATTTTTGCAGGAATATTTCCATACAAAATTGATAAGAAAAGTGAAGTATCTCTTGCTCTAAATCAAATCCACTCATTACAAGATAAAAAATTTGAAGATGAGTGCGGAGAAATAGCAAAAAATGCTTTAGGTGAAGATAATTACCTTATCCGACTAAAAAATTTTAACCGGATCTCAGAACAGCTTCCAAAGAGACCTAGTTGTGGAGAAATTGATTTAATCGCCCTAAATCCTAATACAAGAACTTGTTTTATACTGGATGCAAAGAATTACTATTTAAAACTACATCCATATGATATAAAGAATGAAATTGATAGATTTATAACAAATAATGATTCTGACTTAAAAAAAGTTAGAAAAAAAGAAAAATTCGTAATAGCTAATTTTGAATATTTCTTGGATTATTTTCAAATAATAGATCGGCAGAATTGGAAATTTAAAAAAGGATTTATAATCAAATATAACTTCCCCAGTAAATATATTAAAAATTTAAACGTAGATTTTGTGTTTCAGGATGAACTGGGGACTTATTTAAAACGTTAGGGAAAATTAAAGATTTAAATTATATCTTTTAATATGTAGTTAATTGATTTCTTTCTAACAAAATCTTCAAGTCTAGGTTGGCTTATTATCTTCCATTCAGTTATGCTTTCACTTCCCTCAAAATCTGGTCCAACTAGTTCAATCAATTCAAATTCTTTTTCTAATATATTAAGTGCATTTTTGAATCTTTGCGCATCATAATATTCCTTAATAAAATTATAAATTCCAATATTTACAGCAAACTTGCAATCTTACTCAGTAGATTCATTAATACTGTAAATTCATTCATATTTTGTCAACTTTTAAAGATATATAAAATTAGTTTCTTTTTGATAGTTAATTTTGCCTAATCCCTTAAACTAATAATAAGCAAATTCATTAATATTTATATTGTATATTTAATCTAAGATTAAATACTTCAATATTCCTGTATATTTAAAAAAAACTGCTTAAGAACTTAGAATGTAAATTAAATTAATTTTTTAATGACTTTCCTATATAATTATTTGTAACAAATCAAAATTAAAAAATCTGTTGGATATAAGAAGGGGGATGTGTTTTGTATAGTCCAAAATTTTGTGGATGATGTAAAAAACAAGGAGGTTATTATTGTAAAAAAAACATTCATAATAGTTATGTTGAATTTTTAGTGGTTTTTTTCTAAAACTAATAACTCTGGTTCATCAAAATGATTTCAGTCAGTCTTTCCTAATCTCTAAATTAGTAAATCATGGATTTTATCTTCTGGTTTACAATTAAAATGAAATTAATAACCCCTTTTTTAGAGAACGTAAATAAAATAGTTGTACCAAAGATATGTGATCGCGACTAAAAATCTTACCCAAAACCTATTAAAAACGAAATTACTATTACAAAAATGAGATTTAAGGAAAAAATAAACATTAGCTATGGAAATTTGGTAGACTTTTCAATTCAATATATAGTAAGTTATTTATTAAAGATTGAGAAGAAAGAAATAAATAGGTAAAAGTTTATACTATCTATAATAAAGAACGAGAAAATAATAATACTAGGATATTACAAGTATTTTAAATTCCAAATATTCCCCAATCAAAATGAATTCAAACATAACAGAAAAATTAAATATTAGAGCAAAATTATTAAAAATTGCATAATTGTAAAAAATTCGATATAGCGTTTAATTTTTATTTGTAGGATCTAATATTAATTTAAATCTTTAGTACCTAAATATTATGATTAGACTTCCCTTATACGAACTTGAGAGATTAGAAAAATATATAAGTTTAGATAATGAAGTCCAATCAAACCTTCTCGAACAATTAGAAAAATTAATACATATACCTGATGAAAAATTTATCAAAGATTTAGCAGAAGAACTTAAGCTAAATGAAAATCAAATTTTAGAAATTGTTCAATTTATTTTAAACTTGTTTATTAATTTTCATGAAAGTGATTTAGAAAAAACAGATTATATTCTTGAAATTAAAGATTCAATTATTTTTGAAAATTTTGAAAATCTGATCCCTAAAAAGGATGATTGGAGTAAATTGGAAAAATCTCTTAGTCTTATCCTTGAAAAGGATTCTACAATAGGAATTTGGGCAAAATCCTTTAGAATATGGAGTGAACATGACAAAATCTTTCAAAAATCTCGAATTTTAACTGATATTCGTCCCATCTTCTTTAAAAAAGTATCTGATCCACCAAAATTCGCTATTATTGCCCATAACATGAAAATTACATATCATAAAAACGGTAAACTTAAAACTGAATTTATTTTAATAGATTCAAAAGACCTAAATAAATTTCATAAGACAATTGAAAGAGCTCTTGAAAAGGAGAAAAGTCTTAAAGATTTTTGTGAAAAAAATAATATTAAAATCATTGTTGATGAATAATGGTAGACACGAGTTTTAGTAGCCAAAGATTAATACAGAGAGATATGTCAGAAAATATCTCTTCAACAGAAGGGAGTAACTTTTGGGTGGAGGTTCCCATAAGAAAAGAGGAACGAATCTTTCTGGAAAAAAGAAGGAAAAGATTAAATCAACGAGGAAAAATTATAGTTTTTCATAGATGGTCAAGCTTGCCTTCCAAATATTGGTCAAGTAGTTCAATTAATGCAGGACTTGTTAACCAAGTATGCTTTGAAGCACATTATTTTACTTGCTCTAGCAGATCAAATACCAAATCAAAACAGAGAACTGATATTAATGTAAGAATTAATACCAGTAAATTTCCTATACCCTTGCCTGATGATAAAGAATTATATGAGAAGTTCTCAGGGAAATATATTGGAATTATTAAGGGAAAGATTTTTACTGTTGCAGAAGATCGTCAAACATTAAAAGATAACATGGAAAAATTTCTAAAAAAAGGGCAACGTTGTAGAATTCGATATATTGAGAATCGTGCTATAATATGGGGTTAAGATTTCCAAAAAGTCTATTTTATCCTCCGAGGGATTGTTTTATTGGAGCCACAAATCAACATATCTCTAAATTCGGGGGTTCACCTGTCTTTTGGGCAGGAATAGTCTTTAAATTAAATTCTGAATGGGATAAATATGCTGAGGATTTTCAAATTGATACCGGTGCATTTATCTCATATGCACCTCAATCTATAAAAAATAGATATAATATCCACACCGAATTCAAACTCGAAGTTAATGGGATTTCTGAAAACAAAGATTGTGCTGTAATTACTGAAGTGGGTTTTGTACCTTTTAAATTTTTATTAGATGATGGTGAAAGTTTATCCGATGAGTTCCACGCTTGGTTTGCCTTTCATCCATATAAGGAAAGTAAGTTTTTTAGTATAAGGAGTATTATTGATAAAAACCTCAGTATCAATTATGATCCACCATCTGGAACACTCAACTTTCATGATTCGACTAATAAACATTAAGTCCGATTTACAAATGACAATTAAAAGAAAAAAAGAAAAATTAACTATATATATTTCAGTTAGTCGTGATATTATAGTTTTAAGTATTTCAATCACAATTATTTTTGTATTTCTCGACTTTCTTGAAAGTTTACTTACAGATTTTACATATAACCTAAATTTTACACCTTTAATAATTACAATTATCATTTTGGGTATTAGCTTCCTATATTTATTCATCCAATTTAAACGAGATAAAATTAAATGGTTAAAAAATCGAGAACAACGTGTAGAGACTTATATTCAATTTCTCCTAGCAATATTGATTGAATCTAGTATTAATTTAATTCTAAATCTCACAAAAATTATTTTTTTATTTTCAAAGGGAAAGTTAGTAATAATAATTATTCTATGTGTTTTAATAATTAGTTCATTGGTGTTTTATTTAAAACTATCTAGATCTGTTTACAAAGTTGCCATTATTCCAGGAATGGGTCACTAATCCATAACATTCTAAGCATCTTTTGAATATAAATATATATTATATTCTGAGAGAGCGAAAGAGGGTTTGATTTTTACACATTGAAATTCATTTTTCAGAAGCTCTTATTATATATATAAGAAATTTGTTTCTTTTTGGAATTTGATTTTCCCCACTTTAGGAAAAATGCTTCGAAACAATCAATAATTAATAAATAAAATATTAAGAATTAAATGTATGTATATTAAAATACCTATTACTTGAATAAATAAATTTAATTGATTGAAATTAAGGATTAGTTGAGAAGATAAAATAAAATAATTTTAAATAGTATTACTCAACTTTTATTCGAAGGGAGATAGGAAGAAAGAATGTTATAGTTAATTATTTGTGTTATCTAATTTTTCTAAGAAAATTAAATCCGATAGGAATTCTTCTGATAACACCCATGATCCTTCCTTACTAAGTATCCCCCCTCCTCTAAGATTCTGTTCTATAAATTTTAATTTTGAAAATCGTTTTTGTATAAATTTAATACAGTATTTTAAAGATATAATGACATGATCACTCTTTTTTATAATCTCTAGATTATCTATATTTTCAAATCCCACTTTTTTTACAAAATTAGTGTTTCCAAAAAAATTTTTAGCATAAGCAAATTTTATATCATCTACTTTAGCAGGTTTTCTTTTGCCACCTTTTACTTCTATTATAAGCCCTATTGTATCATCTTTGGTGACACTTAATTTTGATAACAAAGTTTCATCAATTTCAAGAGTTGTCTGATTAGGTTCTATGCCAACATTTTCTGAACTACCCCCAAGTCGAACCGCTATTAAATCAATGTGTCCACCTCGCTCTTTTAGGGTTGTAAAATGAGTAATTGTAAAGAATCCGTTTAATCTAAGGTACGCTTGAGCTATTTTTTCAGGTGTATTCATTTTCACCAACTTTTTTTATTTTAATTGTTTCTATTTTATCTATTTAATATAATTTTATCTAATTAATTTTTTTTTATCTGAAAGACAATAATTATGAATATTTTCAGGATTAGCATTATGTAGAAGATAATTAAAACCATTAGGAGCATGGTTGCTTCTGTTATATCAATCCCTAAAGTAATTTAAATTTACTTGAACCTATCTTTATATCATTAAATAATTGGTCAAAAACTTATTAAGATAAAAGGAGAATTTCTGAAAAAAAGCATTCTTTTGTGTCTAAAACTGCGCATAACTTAATATTAGTTGGTAAATCTATCTTCTTTTTTTGAATTGAATTCAAAACTTCATTTTCATCAAACTTTACTACATGATATTCACTTGCTTTTAATCTTATCTCATTCATATTTTTTTCAAATAATATAGCTGAATTAGCATATGCTTTTACTTTTCTTATAGTTAATAATTTTTCTCCTATGTTTTCAATTTTGTAATTAATATTCTTAGAAAATTCCAATACTTTTTCCCCAGTATTGTCAAGTATAAATGAGAATGGTTTATCCTTTAGTTCCAAGTTTACACGGCAAATGGGAATAGAATTTGGAATTTTAAGATTGATACCATAGTGATCCATAATAGAATCTTTAAGATCTCTAAAAACATTAATTATTTCATTAAAATCTCTCAAATCGATTTTATTATAATTTTTCCAAAGAGTAAAATATGTTCCTTCCATATGACTTTCGATATTTAACTTATATAAACCATCAAGTAATTCAATTTTATTATAAAATCCCTTATTAGTTTGAATAATATTAATACCAAAGAACTCTTTCTTGTGATTCCTATTTAATTCACCAGCAATTTGTTTTATAAAACTAGCAGTCAATCCCCCTTTTACTAATCTATTTAAAAAATTGACGACTTTATTAAAAAAAAGTTGAATTTCAGACTGTTGACTTTGATTACCAAAATTTTCGACTGAGCTGTGATAATAATTAACAATAATATTCTTTATTATAAAATCATCGGGTTCCTCATCAGAATAATTCTGAGACTCATGTTGAGATTTAATTTCGAGTAATCTTTGAACTGTATAGGAAACTGGATCATCATCTATTATTTTATGATGGAGACGACACATTAAAATTAAATTCTCAAAAGCATTTATTTCTTCATCAGTTAGATCTTCATCGTATCGACTTCCTCTCTTTTTTTTCGCTTTAATATGACAAATTTCACCTACAACACTTCCATTACCTATATCAACTATTTGGTTATTGCATCGAGGGAAATAGCATTTATTCCCTGATAATGCAAATATCTTCTTTATTGTTTTTTGTGAAATCGATTTTGGGCTCATATTACATTTTATTTTTAGTATTCTACCTATTAAATATTATTATGCTATGAGTTTTAAAATTTTTTGAACTATAATTTATTACACATTGGATAAATCAAAATTAAAACCGGATTAACATGATTAGATATATCTACTCTTATGTTTTCAGTTGGGATGGGGATTTTAATGATTCCTGAATGGCAAAAACGGCACGCCATAAATCATCTCCTTCAGCATATTGGATATATCTTTCATTTTTTCTTTTATTCTCCTACCCCATTCAAGAGAACAATTCATTGCAATTCCTTGAGTAATTTTTTTTAGTCGATCTTCATGATAAGGAATATTATACTTATTAACGGTTTTATTACATTCTTTATGAATAAAAGCTGGACAAGAAGAGTGAAATGCATCTAATTATTATTAATTTCCTCTACAAAATAGATCCAATAATTTACTTTCTTTTGAGGGTCAAGTAGATTATTCTTTATTATATCTTTAGGAAGATTAATTCTGTATTGACCTCCTGGTTGGGCAACTTTGGAAGCAAACGGGATTTTATTTTCTAATAAAGGTAAAAACCTTTTTAATTCTTCAAGATCGTTTGTAACAACTTTATTCTGTTCTTGAGTTTCTTCAATATAATAAATAAAATATTCTTTATCGGGATTGATAATGCCAGATCTAAAAGGTGAATTGGGAACATTAAAGTGGTATTGTTTTTTTCCAGATTTACTAGTTTTACTTTTGCACCGATAAATTATTCGTTTATTTGAAAAATTTACAGTCATACTCAAAAATGTAATAATTACATAATATTTTAATCTCTTTATCAAATCAGAAATAATTAATTTTTTCATAATTCTTTTTGATATATATTAATATTATTTTTTAGTGAATTATTAAAAGTCAGATCATAATTTATCATGATGATATATATAAATATTATAAAAGTATAAATATCATATAAAACATAATTTTTTTGAAATATATATCTTAAAATAATGAATTCAAGAGAGAAAAAATGTTAGTAGATAATGAAAAAAACGAGATTAAGAATTCAAATGAATTATCATCATTAGAAAGTAGAATAAGCTATAAACTATATTTTGATGAAGGTACAGACGGGAAGATTCGGATGTTTTGCGAAGTCTTTAATATAGAATTAAACAACTTTATTGTAAATACGGTGAAGTCCTATTTATACGAGATTGGTAATGATTTAGGTGATGGAGATTATGATACCATTGGTAAATATTACGCTGTATCAAAATTGGTTGGTGTACAACCACGTAACATGCCCCATAAGGAACCTGAAAAAAATATAAAAGTTGAAGCAGAATTTCATCATTTAATTTCAGAGGCAATTGAGTACGTTTGCGACGAAATTCCAAAAACTCCTGAAAAGTTTATTGTAGATATTATAAACGGGGAAATAGATATTTTAATAGATATTGTTAAAGAAGGCGGTTATGACTTCCTTGCTACATATAAGAATTTTTCAAAAATAGTAAAATCAATCCAACGAATCCATGAAGAAGATCCACTTTAAATCAAATTTGCGAGGTGGTATACTGTTAAGAAAGTGATTAATGTTAGAAATAGAGATGATAGTATTAAATTCACAGTGCGACTGTCACAAAAATTTGCACAAACTGTAAATATTTATTGCGAAACTATTGAAATTAATCCAGAGCAGTTTATTAGAGATGCCATTGTGAAAGATTTAATACGAACTTATGTAGAATTACAATCTGAAGATTTTATTTATTTAGGCGATAAATTCCCTGAGGTTAAAAAATCGTTAAAAAAATGTCTGGAATCCATGAAATTAGCAATTGAAATGACTTAATTTGTCATAAGGTATGATCTTACTACTAATACATTAAGCTTACTATTACATTCCTGATATAAGGTGATCTGAAGGTCATATATTATAATTCAAAATGTGTCATTTTTGAAATATCAATACCATCGATCATAGAAAAACAAATAGTTAGAACCTTAAATCCAAAAAAAAATCTATGAATACAAAGAAATTAGTAAAGTAATTATTGTGGTAAAAACCCCAATGATAGGCAAAATTATTTTCAAAAATAAAGAAAATTTATTCATATTTGATGATGAAAGCTTTTCCAAAAATGTTATGTATGTAAATTCAACATCAGAAATATTGAATTTTCTAAGGATATCTTCAAATTTAGTCACTATATTTTGAATCGAGCAGAAATTTAACCGGTTCTTGAACTTTAGATCCATATCCTCATTTTTATGAATAAGAGTTTCTAATTGAACACCAATTTTTTTTATTTCAAAAGAATTCATAGTAAGTAGATAATGGATAAACTTACTTTCAATTTTCTCTTGATTTCCAATCTTAATTCCAAAATTATAAATTAAACTATCGTTTAAACCATTTAGAAGTTTTCTGAAAAAGTATGGTATATCGAATTTATATTCATAGTGATATTTGGATAAAATTATGAAATAATGTAAATATAACAAGAAATCATCATAATACTTCATTTTATTTTTATTAAAAAAATCCATTATACCAATTATAGAAAATATTATTGGAGGAATAATGATTAATTGAACGATTATCTGGATGTCTAAGAGGACGGGATTATTTATTATAAACATCATTGTTATCCAAGAGTTAAGATAAAAAATAAATACTATAATAGCAATTAATTTATTTATTTCTTTAATAAATAGTCTAATTTTATCCCATCTGCGAGTTAGATAAGTAATTTCCTCATAAAGAAGAATAGGTGATCCAAATGTAAATAAAAAATAAAGTATAGAAATAAAGATTATTGATCCACTTACATCAGATAAAATCATTAACAGCTCCAACTTCAATATAAAATTGAACAAGAAATAAAAAACAAGTATATGTATAAAAAGAAAGATTACTGAATAAAATAAATCCCACTTATTCTGCTCTCCGAGAATTTGATTTAACTCTCGTTCTATACTCCAAATCATCCTATTTCTTTTTTCTTCTTCTATTTTTTCTAGATTAAAAATTTTAGAGAAAGATTTATAAGTTTGTGGGAAAAATGAAATATTTCTTCGAAAAAATCTTTTAAATTTACCTTTTGATTCCTTATTGTAAAATTTTAAATGTTGAATTAATTCAAGAACTATGATAAATTTCTTATTAGACGAGATATCAGTATCTCTGATTAATGTCTTTAATTCACTAAAAAGGATTTTTGAGAATTTATTTTTCATTGATTAAATTATGTAAATCTAACCTTAAAAATCTAGTTTTAATTGGAGTTTCTAAAGAGTTTCGGTCAAAGATTGATAAGGTGGAAAAGATCTATGTATAGACTGATATCAACAATAAAGGGAGACTCCTGCCAACAAGACGCAAAACCGCGTCGGAAAAATATAACAGGGGGAGGAGGGCGAAATTAGAGTGTATAAATTTACACTACCAAAAGACAAAAATCCAGGGTGTAGGCAGGAGTCATGGTTTTTATGTTAATTTAGGGTTGGATATAATTATGCTTATTGAGAGTATATATGATGGATTCTATTCTTTAATCCATTTAAAATTTAACAAAATGATTTGTTCTATAGTTTTATTAATATTACATATTAATTTTTCAATATTAAAAGGTTTCCCTTCAAAATTAGCACCCTTTGACATTGCGACATCAGTAAATAAAGAGCAATCTAACTCATTGTATTAAATCTAAGACATAATTTTAAACTTTAACACATAATAAGTTTAAGGGGCTGGATCATCCACTTTACTGAAAATCTTTCCTCGAAAATTGGCTAATATATTTGCGATAATAAAGGTCATAAACCTTTATTTTGAATCAAGATCAAATTTTACTTTTATCAAAAATCAGAGATTTAAATAGTTAGAATACTTAATGAATAATAATAAGACAAAAGCATTTTGAATTACTATGTTTGGTTTTATCAACCTTGAATTCGATTTTATTAAATATAGTTAGACAAAAAGAATAGTTTAAAAATATTGCGAAAACGGAGGATGTTCTGTGCAAGACAGTCTGATCACAATTTTCACTTAACGTTTAATCCTCTCTCGCACTAATATGTTTAATCTAATCCGAACTATCAAATAGATTAACATTATAAAAAGTAATCTGATAAAATCTATAATAAAACGGAGTTAAGTATGGAACCTAATAATAAGAATGAAAAAGATTTTGTCGCGTGTTATTTTCTTTTAAAGAATATTTAAGAAAATAAAGTAGAAAATTTAATGAGGTGCAATTAAGTGACTAAAAGAAAAGAAAAAAATTCAAGAGAAAAAGAATCTGTGGAAGATAAAGTATTTACCAATATGCCAAAAGAGCTCGAAAAAAAATTTCTTAAATTATGTAAGAAATACAAAATCTCTAAAAAGACATTAACAGGTTCCTTCCAAAACCTTATTATAAAATTTATTGAATTGACTATTAAAGTTCTATTTGATAAAGAGGATCTCAAAGTTCTCGTAGAACTAATAGAATATATTAACTCAAATACAGAAAAAATATTCTTAGACTCCAATACAATAGATAAAGAGGTTTATAAACTTATGAAAAATGTAATAAACAATGCGATTAGTATCAACAGAGAGAAGATAAAGGATGCATTAAGTTCATACCTTAAATCTGTAAGTACTAAGGAATCTACAGATACAATTATTCAAACAGTTCTGTTAAACCGAGATTGGTATTACGGTGTCCTACCATTATCTAAGAAGAGATCGATTATTGATCTAATTCAAGTAGCAACTGATTTATTTGAAACAATGTTGGAAAATAGGAATGAAATGCTATTTAGATATTATTTTTTCGATTGGGTACTTAAGTTAGGATACCTCCTTGAAGCGTACATTAAGGAAATCCTAATAGTATATTTAAAATCGATTTGTGTTTGTAAAAATGACCTTCTCAAAAGATATAATCAAGTTATGAGACATTTAGAACGCCGTCATTTTACATTAGGAGCTGTTCTTACAGAATTGATTACTCTTGATAAAAATTTTATTAAAGATAAAGGATGGGCAAATTTACGAAATTCGATTTTCCATACAAGTTTCGAGCTAAATTATGAAATCAATTTCCAAGATAGAAATATTACATTTATATATAACGAAAAAGGAGTGGATAAAGGAAAAATTATAACTATAGTTGAATTTATAGATCACTTTTATTACCTAACAAAAATCTGTACTACTTTTAATGTTGTTTTGCTTAATTTCGTGGAGAATCCAAATTTAGAGCTCTTTAGACAGTTATATAATGCTTTATACGAAGAAACAAATAAAGATGATCCATTTAAAGATTTTCAACACCCAAAATTCACTTTTTAATCAAAAATTCCTTTAAGCATTTTTTCAGTACTAGAAGTTTTTCTTTCTCTCTCAGGTGTCCCGCCTTTGTTCATAACTAATTCCTTGGGGGAAAAATTATTATAAAAATTTAAACTATTCTTCCAGAATTATTCATTTAGTGTTTCTTAGAATTTACTAATTTAATATCTTGGTATTTCATAACAATATTGTTCGTAAATATAGAGTTGAGGAAATATTTTCTCCCCTTGTAAATATTCTTCAAGGCCATTCTCATTCATAAGCATTTGAATATAATTATTAATTTTTAAATACTTAATTGCATTATCTAGCAAATTCAAATCATTTCTTTTATTAATACCCATAATCTGTTTAGGTTCAATCATCACCCGATTGAGCGCAATTCGCGTCGCTATTACTTACTAAGGTATTAACAGGATCCTTTGGTAGTACCTCAGTAAGTAAGAAATGGTCAGGAACTCATCCAAAA
>Ga0209977_10000849_pt1 | contig 12720 bp, 17 predicted proteins | sample SumtaG_2_FD_183113 | JGI IMG/M metagenome (GOLD analysis project Ga0209977, IMG submission 183113) | Deep subsurface microbial communities from Indian Ocean to uncover new lineages of life (NeLLi) - Sumatra_00607 metaG (SPAdes) (version 2) | ecosystem: Environmental > Aquatic > Marine > Oceanic... | reverse complement strand
AATTAGAGTAGATTATGTTGTAAGAAAAAGTAATGCTGTTAATGGTCAAGATATTTCAGGGCCTTTTTCCGGTATAAGAGAAGCAAAAGATTTTGTAACTAGTGAAAGGGAAGCAGGAAGATACAGAGACTGTGCTCTATTTATTATTTTGAAAGTAGAATCTGTTGAAGCGCAGTATTATGATAAAGATGATAGATTTTAGGTTAAAGAGATCAATGTTTAAATTTTAACTTTTAATAAAAGGATAATTATGGCAATAAGGAGACCAAATAATATGCCAGCAGAAAGAGATCAAAGAGATCTTGTATTAGATCAAAGTCAATATGCTTTAGTTTTAACGGAAACTAAAGGCACAGTTATCCCCTATGTAGGGCCTACCAAAACAAACCTCGATACTACAGATTCCCCCGTGCGTTTTAATGCATTAAAACGCACGTTTGAAAGAGTTGTTACATTAGAAGAAGCTATCAGGAATTTTCCGAGGGCGGAAGAAGGTAGTTATATTGTATTAGAGAATCCTGCCGATGATGGTAGTCATCCTGGACAAGGGGCTGGTGCTGTTCAAAAATTAAGTCATGGTAGAAAAATAAATATTCCAGGGCCTACTACTTTTCCTCTTTATCCAGGACAAGTAGCTAAAGTTATTCAAGGTCATCAACTTCGTTCTAATCAATATCTTATTGTACGAGTATACAATGAAGATGAAGCTAAAAAGAACTGGAATAAATCAATCCTAAAACCGGCTGCTTTAGGTGAAGAAAAGACTACAGCTTCTAAGGAAGAATTAACGATAGGCAAGCTTCTTATTATAAAAGGAACAGAAGCAAGTTTTTATATTCCTTCGAACGGATTTGAAGTGTTACCAGATGAGGAAGGAAATTATGTAAGGGATGCAGTTACTCTTGAAAGATTAGAATTTGCTATTCTTTTAGAAGAAAATGGCAATAAGGATTATCGACAGGGGCCTGATGTTGTATTCCCAGAACCTACGCAAACTTTTATAGAAAAGGAGAATAAAAAGAAATTTAGAGCTTTAGAGTTAAATGCTATTAGTGGTATTCATATCAAAGTTATTGCTGATTACGAAGAAGGAAGCAAAAAATTTAAGGCTGGAGATGAAATTTTTATTACAGGTAAAGATCAAAGCATTTATTACCCAAGGCCGGAACATGCTGTTATTAAATATGGTGACCAAGAGGTTCATTACGCTACAGCTATTCCTGCGGGAGAAGCACGTTATGAATTAGATCGTCTAAGTGGCGAGATTACAAAAGTTGTCGGGCCAGCTATGTATTTACCTGATCCAAGAACAAAAGTTATGATAAGGAGAATTTTAGACGAAAAAACGGTACAGCTATGGTATCCCGGTAATAGTGAAGCGTTAGCTGTAAACAGAGAACTTAGTACTTTACAAAGAAATAATAGTACAAAGTATATATCTAGTAATGACAATTCTTTAGCTGCAGGTGCAGAAGCTATGATAGGTGCAGAAGCTATGATGTATGAAAAAAAGCTTGACTATTTTGCAGGTGACGAGATTGAGAGAAAAACTTCTTACACTCCTCCAAGATGCCTTACTATTGATACTAAATATGAGGGTGTGCCTCGAATTAATATATGGACTGGGTATGCTATTATGCTAGTTAATCAAAAAGGAGAAAGACGTGTTGTTAAGGGGCCAGCAACTATTTTACCTGAGTATGATGAATATCTTGAAAGTATGAGTTTATCTACAGGTAAACCTAAAAATACAGATAATATTAAGCAAACAGCATATTTAAGAATTATTCATAACAAAGTATCTGATATTGTAGAGGATGTAGAAACTAAAGATCTTTGTAAACTTGGTATCAAAGTATCTTATCGAGTTAATTTTGTCGGAGACGAAAAGAAATGGTTTGATATAGAGAATTATATAAAATTATTATGTGACCATTTCAGATCTAAAGTGAAGAGTGCGGCAAAGCATTTTTCAATAGAACAACTTTATCTTAATACTGTAGATTTTGTACGAGATACTCTTTTAGGTAAAAAAGAAAATAATAAAGACCGACCTGGAAAGACTTTTGAGAATGGTATGAGAGTGTATGATATTGAAGTTTTAGATGTAAAAATCAAAGACAAAGATATTGAAGAAATGCTTATCGAAAATCAAAAGAATGTAGTAGCTCAAAATCTTAAGATTGCTAAAAAGAGAAAAGAGAAAGATACTACTATTGAAGAGGAAAAAATTAACCAAGAGCTTGAAAGAGCAAGAATAGAAACAAGTAATCAAAAAGCTAAACTTGTTGTTATCTCAATAGGCGAACAATTAAAAGCAGAACTTGCTGAAGTAGATAAAGATAAACAAGTGGAAATAGAAAAAGAAAATATTGAATCTAAAGTTGAAGATATCAAGCTTATAAGAGATCAAAAGAAGGCTGTTGCTCAACAGAATGAGAGAAATGTTAGAATTCAACAAGATATTGCAAGAATGAAAGCAGAGGTTGATTCTTATGTTGAAAAAGCTCAAGCAATTAATCCTCACTTAGTTCAAGCATTACAAGCTTTTGGAGACAAACTTGCTTTAGAGTCTGTATGTAAATCAATGTCACCACTGGCTATTTTGGGTGGTGAAAGTGTTTCTGAAGTTATTCAAAGAATGCTTAAAGGCACAGGATTAAGCGATTCGTTAAATAGAATGTTTAACGGGGGCAGTATTAGAGACAACGACTAATTTTTAATTTTAGGAGGTGGAGCACTTGACTTCACCTCCTAATTGAGGTATTATGTATATATGTATGGTGTGTGACAAAGAAATGCCGGAGTAAATTCGTTTTGGTGAGGTTCTTAACTAAATATTGCTCAATTTTATGTAAATTGGCATAAATAATAGGGAGACATAAAAAAAGTGGCGGTCGATGAGCGGGTCAAAGTAATAAAGCAATATAATCAGTATATTTATGAAATAGAACAAAACATAGATGAAATTGAAGAAGCTTTAAAGGATGAAAATATTAAAGCAAGTATTAAGAAAGATATAGAAAAAAAGATTAGAGAAAAATTTAAGGTAGCGAATATTCAAGAAATATACGAAAAATACCCTCCAGAAGAGAAACAAAAAATAATGAATTTAAAGAGAGAGCATCTGGAAGAAAGCAAAACGGCATTAAATAATCTAAAGAAAAAAATAGAACAGAGGAAAGATGCACTGTTAAGACCCTGTAGTGAAGAATGTTGGGATAATTTTAACAAGGAGCCTAATATTGATAAGAAGATATGATTATGAATGCCAGAAATGTAAAACAGTTTTTGAAATTGAACATGAGATAAATGATGAAAAGAAAATAGCAAGATGCCCTAAATGCAAGAAAAAAGTTAAAGTCACTAAGCTTATTAGTTTTACTACTTTTAGAATTACGTGGGATACTAATTATTGATGTATACGTATAAAATATTTTACGACAATAAATGGAAAGAGGGTAGAGTAGAAGCACCCTCTTTAGAATTAGCTGCTAGTTATGTACGAAAAATACATCAGCTAAAAGACAAAGAAAATACAATAGTACTTAACGAAGAAAAAGAGGATTAAGAGAGATTTACTGGGATAAACAAATAACCTGCCGTGATTTGGTAGAAATTGTATACTAATTAACGGTATAGTGGAGGGTTACATGTCTGAAAAAGCTAAATTTGAAAAATTATTGAGATGGTATTTAAACGAAACTATGCGAGGTTCTGATAAGGAGGAGTTTGATACTCCATCAAAAGAAGAACTAAAATGGTTAAATCAAATGGCATATGAACATTCTGAATGGACCGAATCCGTTGTTCCTGAATTTGGGTTGTCAAAAGACATTTTTTTTAAAAAAATAGTATATTACTAAAAGTAGATACTGAAGAGTAAACTAATAATAAAAAAGATAGGATGAAATGACAAGTATTTTAAAAGCTTTACAAAATGCCAATCGTAATTTAAAGCTTGGTTTTCCAATAATTTATAAACGTCAAATGAACGATGTCGTAACATTACTCAAAAAAGGATATTTCCCCGATGAACCTATAGAGCCCTTACTTAAAAAATACGGCAAAGCTAGTGATGTTCCAGAAAAAGAAAACACAATAGTATTTAATAAAAAAAAAGTTGACAATTCTGTTAAGTGAGCTATACTTATATTAAGAAGGAGAACAATTATAAAAAGGAGGAGCTATTATGCTGGTAATACACGATGTAATTAAATTAGATTTTGGCCATTTTATGGATAGATCTAAGATAACTTTTTCAAATACCTCCTATAATGAATATGTAAGCATTTTCATCCAGCAAAAGTTTTCTTCAGAAGACATAACGAAAACAATCAAGTGTGCGAGAGAAGCCTTGGATATAGATACTGAAGAGTAAAGGGATGGCATGGTAGATAATTATTGTAGGAGAACACTAATGAAAAAGTCCAAAATTACAAAACAGACAGTAATAGCTTATTTTAAGAGTGACAGATATGTTGAAGATAAAACATCGAAAGTATCCAGTAGATATACATGTTTAGTTTTTCCTGGAGCAATTAATAAAATCTATGTTGGAAAAAAAGGAGCTATTTTTTATGGAAAGACCTTTTTAGAAGCTAAAAACGACACTGATTTTTATAAAGAGGATATCTTAGATTGGATGGCCGAAAATGAAAATTATTGAAACTTTTAAAAAAGAATATGACAGGCAAAAGAGTATGGCGGGAGCAGTTGCGAATAAATCTGAGAAAGGTTTAGCCGTAAAAACTATTGTTTGCTTAGCTAAACAAGCATTTTGTAAACATACTTTTATAGGCTTAGATTGTATTAATTGTGGAAAGAGTTTAAAGATGGAAAGAGTTTGGAGATTAAATGTGGTAAAAAGGAGGCTAAAAAGGATTAGAGAAAAAAATTAGGATATGTGGATTCCCATTCCTGGAGAAACATGGACTAGAGAATCTGATTTACCAGACGGTGAATGTACTTATGAAACTTTCCAAAAAATAATAAATGCTATTTTAAGGAGTGAATTTTTAGAAATGGTTGATTTAGGTTAATTTATAAAAAGAGAGGTTAGGAATGTCAGATCCAAGACAAGGATTGACAGATAAATTTAAACAATTATTAACATCCGCAGCAGAGAATGCGTTAAAAAATGGAAAAATCTTATGGGCTTCTTTTGTATTTACTGTTTTAACTGTAATAGATACAAATACGGATAGAGAATTTGCAGATGTTTGTGAAGATTTTATTAAAAAGATACAAGAAAACAAATTAGATGCTCCAGAAGAAATTTTGAAAAATTTTGAAAGTATTAAAGATACTGATTTTGTTTTTTTCGTAGATAAGGAGGGAAATACGTAATATAAGTGAAATATTCTAAAGAGTCAGAGTTTGGAGAGAAATTTGTAGAAATATTACATAAATTAGGTTTTGAAACTTGGCAAGAGGTATACCTTTCTAGGAAGCATTATGCTTCTACACCTTGTGTGGATATTATTGCAAAACTGCATAATGTATATTTTTCTTTCGAATTAAAACTTACCTTAAATGATGATGTACTAAGTCAGGCGCACTATAATCGGAAATATGTAGATTATAGTTACGTAGTAGTTCCTCCTCGAAAAAAACTAGTTTCAAATATTAAAAAATTCTATGCTTCTTATTATAATATAGGTGTGCTGTTTGTTGATCCTATTGTTTTCCTAAAACTTTTTGATAGAAACCAAAAAGACGTACTTCTTCAAAGAATTTTAAAAGTAAAAAGAACACTACTATATGGCAGTTTAAACGGTTATATGTTTCTTCCTGCTAAAAGAGTTTTCAGAAAGCATAAATTTGTAAAAGGTAAATATAAAGGAAAATACGAAATAGAAACTTTTTTATTTGATGAACAGAAAGAAAGTATTGCAGGTAGTTCTGCGACTACAGAAAGAAGTACACCTTTCAAGCGCAGTTGTGCTATGATTTATGCTTATCTACAAGAAAATCCATATGCTACAAAAATAAAAGTATGGGAAGATTTAAATACAGACCTGCATTGGAAGAGTTACAATTCTATGTGTTCAAGTTTTAGAGCATTTAGTAATTTAGATGTAATGAAAAAAATAATTTGGAGGAATAAAAAATGAATGTTAATCTACCCTTTAGTGAGACAGACGAAAAATTTACAATGATAATGCGCAGGGAACTTGAATTGCTTATTATGAAATTTATGGCTATAGGTTGGAAAAAAAGCAAAGATGTTCCTACAGCTATACATAATAGCTCTAAAGATCTTATTGTATTTTTAAACCATAAGATTCTGACCTATGTTGAAGACCAGAAAAAAAGAGTTCCTTGGGTAGAGTTACGTATTTTAAGCCAAAAGGAAATAACTGAAGAAACAAAAGAAATGTTTCTAAACGAATTAAGTAAATTAACTATAGAACCATTTATAGACGGTACAAAATTTACTAAAGTGGAGAAAGTAGGCATGTACTATACAACATCTTGTTACATAAATCCAGATAAACCTGGGGGTTTTGAGTATACAGGTGCTTTTTTAAAATCAGAGGAGGTAAACAAGAAAAGAAGAAGCTTAAGACAAATGTAAATATAGAATTGAGAAAGAAATATGAAAAGAGTAGAAAGACACATAATATTTAAATCTAAAATCCTAGATGAGATAAGTTTGCTATCTAAGAATCTCTATAACAGGGCTAATTATTTCATTAGACAATGCTTTTTTGAAACAGGTATGTATCTGGATTATTATGAAATAAATGATTTTTTTAAAGCAACAAAGTGCTATCAAGTATTACCAGCTCAAACAGCACAACAAGTATTTAAATTACTTGATAAAAATTGGTTATCTTATTTCAGAGCTATTAAAAGCCATAAAAAAGATTCTAGTAAATTTAAAGCTACCCCTAAGATTCCAGGTTATAAAAAGGATAAAAACATTGTAATATTTACTAATCAACAAATACGACTTAAAAATGAATACATATTTTTTCCAGAAAAAAGTGGCATGAAGCCTTTAAAATCTAAAATTGTTTTCAAAGAGATAAAACTTATAAGAATTATACCTCAAGCTACCTGCTATGTAATTGAGGTAGTATACGAAAAGGAGAAAAAAATATGTGATTTAAATGAAAATTTATACTTAGGTATTGATCTTGGAATTAATAATCTTGCAACTTGTGTTTCAAATAAGTCAGAAATAGTATCTGTTCTTATTAAAGGTAAATTATTAAAGTCTATTAATCAATATTTCAACAAAATGTTATCTAAGTTTATGAGTTATGTAGGAAACATTGGAACTTCTAATAGAATAAAGAAGCTAGTTTTCAAAAGGAATAATAGAGTTTACAATTATCTTCATCATACTTCAAGATTCGTTGTAAATTATTGTTTAGAAAAAAATATTAAAAATATAGTTATTGGTAAGAATGAAGGATGGAAACAGGAAGTACATTTAGGTAAGAGAAATAATCAGAAATTCGTAAATATTCCTTTTAATAAATTGATACAACAAATAATTTACAAAGCTGAAGAAGTAGGGATAAAAGTTGTTACTACAGAAGAAAGTTATACATCTAAATGTGATCACTTAGCTTTTGAAGAAATGAAACATCATGAAAAATACTTAGGTACAAGAGTAAAGAGAGGATTATTTAAAAGCTCTACAGGAATATTACTTAATGCTGATATTAATGGAGCATTAGGGGTACTAAGAAAAGTAATTGGGGATAGCTTTTTAAAAAAGTCGGTACCTGATAGAGGGTTGGTGGTTAATCCATTGGGAAAGTCCATAAAAGAAAGGAATTTCTAACCATGTAGTGTTAAACTTAAGTTATCATTGTGTTTTTTTAATGATTTTGCTAAATTATTTGATATATTTGTTAGTAAAGGTTAAAGGAGAAAAAAATAAAGTATGGGTAAAAATAAAAAAGTAAAACAAGAAGATCAAGAATTAGATTGGAATGATGTAGAAGAGGAGGAATTAGACGAAATAGAAGATCCTTTGGAAGAGGATATTGAAGCAGATGAAGAGTTTTTAGAAGAAGTTGAGGATTTGGAAGAAACTGAAGAATTAGAAGAAACTGAAGAATTAGAAGAAACTGAAGAATTAGAAGAGTCTGAAGAAGAATTAGAAGAGTCTGAAGAAGAATTAGAAGAGTCCTCTTTCTCATCAGAACTAAAAGTAGAAGAATTAGAAGAGTCTGAAGCAGAGGATGAACTAAAAGAATTAGAAGAACCTACTGAAAAGTCTGAAGAATTAGATGTTTCTGAAAAAACAGAAGAATTAGAAGAAGATGAAGAGAATTCTGAGCAATTAGATCCTAAAGATGAAGATGATCCTGAAGATGAATTGGAAGAGAATTCTGAGCAATTAGATCCTAAAGATGAATTGGAAGAGAATTCTGAGCAATTAGATCCTAAAGATGAATTGGAAGAAGGAGAAGATAAGCTTGATGAAGACGATTGTGCTTGTGATAAAAAATGTGCTGATTGTAAGAGCAGCTTGTTACAGAAAAAGGCCGCACAAACAATAGACAGTTTAGCTCAAGCTTTTAGTGAATTAAGTATTTTGTTAATGGAATTGGCTACAGCTGCTTCTCGTGATCTGTAGAAATATTATACTAGAAAAGGGGTGTGTTACCACACCTCTTTTTAAGTTATAGGGGATAATATGAAAAATAGCTACACAGCTGCTGATATTGATGTTTTTGAGGGTCTTGAGGGTATTAAAAAAAAACCTGGAGTATACGTAGGAGATATAAATAAAACTGCTCTTTTCCAGATAATTAAAGAAGCGGTCGATAACTGCATTGATGAATTTCTAGTAGATGAAAATACTAAAGTTTACATAGAAATAGATAAAGAAAACATGACGGTATTGGTAGCGGATAGGGGCAGAGGAATACCCGTAGAAAACCATCCTAAAACAGGATTTAGCACTCTTACAACAGTATTAACAAGAATACATGCTGGAGGAAAATTTTCTGGTAAAAGTATTACTTCTGGTACGCATGGTGTTGGTATCAGTGCCACAAATGCTTTGTCTTCAAATTTTGAAGTATGGACATATCGTTCTAAAAATTTTGATGTAAGCCAAGAAGGAAATAAAACATGGTACTATCAAAGTTTTAAACAAGGTATTCCTCAAACTGAAGTTACTGAAAATGTAAAACCTCCTATTAATTGGAAAAGTGGAACTGTTGTAAAATTTATACCTGATCCAGAAATTTTTGTTAAAAACTATAGAATACCTATAAGAAGACTCAAAGAATGGTTATCTAATATTAAATATCTTTGTCCTAATTTGGAATTTGTGCTTGTAGTTGAGGGTAAAGAAACAATATATAAGTCAAAAAATGGCTTATCCCAATGGGTTATTGAAACAGTAGAAAATAATAAATTATCTACAGTAAGTAAAAGATTCGAATTTACAGATAATTTTTTAGATGTTTCATTACAATGGACAAATGCTGACGAGGAAAAAATACACAGCTATGTTAATTGCTGTCATACTCCAGAACAAGGTAGTCATTTTACTGGTTTTAAAAAGGCTTTAAATGAAGCAGTTGCTCCTTTCAGTAACGACAAATACAGCAAAGACGATTTAAGATTAGGGTTAGTCGGTATTATCCATCATAGAATGAAAGATCCTACCTATACTAATCAGACTAAAGAGAAACTTTCTAGCGATGACGCTGAGAATTACGTTAAGAATACTCTATTACCGTTGCTTTTAGACTTTTTTCAGAAAAACAAAAGTTTGACTGATACTATTTTAACAAAAGCTGTTAAAATAAAACAAGCGCGGGATAAATTCAGAGAGAAACGTGCAGCGATAAAAGATATAACTTTTGTTAAAAAAACATCTAAACATGTGCTTCCTACAGTTTTGCTTGGTGCACCAAGATGTAAACCAGAAGAGAGAGAGCTATTTATTTGTGAAGGGAAAAGTGCTCAAGGTACACTTAAAAACGCCAGAGATCCTAGATACCAAGAAATTCTATCTTTAAAAGGTAAATTTACAAATGCCTCAAAAAATCCTTCCGTTGAATTATTCAAAAACGAAGATGTACGAAACATATTCACATCTATAGGTTCTAATCAAAACGTCAAAGATTTAACCTTATGCGACCCAACTAAAGCTCGTGTAGGAAAAATAATTTTTATACCAGATGAAGATGATGACGGTTACCATATTCGATGTCTGGCTCTTAGCTTAGTTATTAACTATATGAAAGAGTTAATTGAAGCGGATATGGTGTATGTAGTAAATGCTCCTTTATTCATTACTTCTTATAAAGATAGGAAGTATTATGGTAATACTTTAGAGAATATAAAAAGTCAATTGCCAAAAAGTGCAAACGTACACATAACTCGTATGAAAGGATGGGGAGAATGTGAAGCTAGTGATATGAAACTTTTTGCTATGAATCCAGATACTAGAATTTTATATAAAGTAATATTAACAGAACAGTGTGAATATCTTATAGAAAATATTATGGGAAAAGACGCTGTTCATCGAAAGAAACTTTTAGGAATTTAAAGGAGGTATATATGAATAATTTAGTGACTAGTTTTATTTTAGTAAGTACTGGAGATTATGAAGATTATACTGTAAGAGGAATTTTTTCTTCTAAGGAAAAAGCAAATGATTTTAAAAATAGATTCCCAGATGATGATTGGAATGACGACGAAATAACTATCATTGATGAAGAAAGCCATGTTTATCCAGAAGGGCATAGTATTTACCAAGTAGTAATATTCAAAGACGGCTGTATTCATAGTGTAGAAAAACAACTTTTAACTTTTTATCAGGTAGAAGAAGCTAATAAAAAGAGTTATATTTATTGGGGTAGAATGTATATTAAAGATAAATATGTTTCTAATCCTGACAAAATATTTCCTGACAAAATATTACGCATAGTTGTTTGGGCTATTAGTAAAGAACAAGCTGTTGAAATAGTTAAAGATATAAGAGAACAGTTAATTAAATCAGATAAATGGGGAAAAAACGATAAGTATTTCTCTATGGAAAGTCTTTTAAAAGAAATTTAGTACAGAAAGAGATATGAATATAATAGATAATTGTGTTACAAAAGTTTTAAAAGTAGATAGAATTATTACAGATGAAGAATTATGTTTTGCTGTTACGGTAATTGATGGTTATAAATCAAAAAGAGTTTTAAAAACAATGAGAAAATCAGAAGTAGATAGAATGAAAGAAGGAAAATATAGTTGGAGGGAATAAGCAGCATTAAATTTTTTGTATTATATAAAGGTTAGAGTAGATTTAGAAACATATAGGAGGTTAGGAATGAAAGATACCACTGATATTGCTCTGTCTATAAGAACATCAGACGAAGAAATAAGTAACTGGGACAGATCAAAAATTGTAGAAGCCCTTTTAAGAGAAACAAACATAAAAGAGCAACTAGCAGAAGAAATAAGTATTGAAGTTGAAGATCAGATATTTTCTTCAAAAATTAAAACTATTACAACTAGTTTAGTGAGAGAACTTGTTAACGCTAAATTAATAGAACAAGGCTTAGAAAAGGAACGACTTAAGCATGATAGATTAGGAGTTCCTATTTATGATGTAGATGAAATGATGGTTAAACCTAATCTTGAAAATGCTAATGTACCGCATGGGCCAGAAGCTACTAATTTAACTCTTGCAGGAATTATTAAGAAAGACTACGCACTTAGAAGAGTTTTTAGTAAGGACGTAACAAATGCTCATGTGAAAGGTGATATACATCTTCATGACCTTACTATGCCAGATAGGAATTATTGTTCCGGGCAGAGTCTTGAATACATTAAGAAATTCGGATTAAATCTTCCTAACTCTTTAGCTGTGGCAAAACCAGCTATACATCCAGAAGTTTTATTAGCACATATGGTTAAATTTTCAGCTAGTTTACAATGTCACTATGCAGGTGCTATAGGATGGGATGCCGTAAATCTTTTTTTTGCTCCTTATTTGGTAGATTTAAGTAAAGAAAAAATATATCAAATAGCACAAATGCTAGTATATGAATTTTCGCAACAGGCCGTCGCCCGGGGGGGCCAAAGCATCTTCAGCGATATTAATCTTTATTGGGAAATCCCTAAACATTTTGAGAATACACCAGCTATAGGGCCAGGAGGAAAGTATACTGGAAAAACTTATAAAGAGTATGAAAAAGAAAGTCAAAATTTTGTGTGGGCACTTCTTGATGTATATAAAGAAGGAGATGCTTCAGGTAGACCGTTTTTTTTTCCAAAACCAAACTTACACATAACTGAAAAGTTTTTTCAAACACCAGGACATGAAAAATTTTTAAATCATGTATGTAGTGTAGCATCAAAGATGGGTAATCCTTATTTTTTATTTGATAGGGGAAAAACAGCTAAGATATCAGAATGCTGTCGTTTGAGTTTTACCTTAGATAACAATGACTTACAAGACGCTAAAACACCTTGGAAGATGCGTTATTGTGCTATTCAGAATATAACGCTTAATCTTCCTAGAATAGGTCTTATAACAAAAGGTGATAAGATATTTGATAGAATAACAAAACTTTTTAGTATTGTAGTAAAAGCTCATCATCAAAAACAAAGATTTATTGAAAGAATTTTATCTCTAGGAGATAAGGGGCCACTTGCACTTTTAACAATGAATAATGATGGAGATCCCTATTTTAAAATTAATAAGGTTTCACATCTTGTAGGCATGTTAGGCTTAAATGA
>Ga0209977_10000847_pt1 | contig 12722 bp, 13 predicted proteins | sample SumtaG_2_FD_183113 | JGI IMG/M metagenome (GOLD analysis project Ga0209977, IMG submission 183113) | Deep subsurface microbial communities from Indian Ocean to uncover new lineages of life (NeLLi) - Sumatra_00607 metaG (SPAdes) (version 2) | ecosystem: Environmental > Aquatic > Marine > Oceanic... | reverse complement strand
AAACCTTTTGGGGGAGGGCCGGGCAGCCAGCACAGATCTTAAAAATGTTGGCAGCACAGGCGCTCTGGGCAGTGCCAATGAAATGACTCTAATTTATTATGACAATTGGACTTTAGAGCGGATTGTAGACCGGGCCAGCCATATCCTTGAAATTTATTTGAATAGAAACATCCTCAGTCGCTCTTACACGAACGAAAGATACGATGGCATAGGGAAGGAGGTTATGGTCCGAAACTTCCCCATCCAGGCCATTACGTATATTTCTAGTGGCTATCTGAATGTCATCCGAGCCCGGTATACGGTTACCACTGTCCACAATGCTTATATCGCTGTCACTACGACTGGAGTCATTTTAAATGTAGATGGCAGCCCAACGACATTATTATTTTCCAGCTATGCCACCATGACTTTATTGGCCGCAGCTATAAATAACCAGGCCGGCTGGGAGGCCAACACAATTGGATCTTTGTATGATGCCTATCCCAGCACCCTACTTTATGAGCACCCTAACCGATTTTGTATCAATGAATTTTGTGATTTGGATATTCCGGATGAGCCCATGGTAGATTATAAAGTGGACCTAGCAAGAGGCATTATTTATTATCCTGGGGGCTGGTTTAGAGGTTTTCAGAATATTTTTGTTAGTTATACCGGGGGATTTTCAACGACTCCATATTGCCTCATGGGAGCTGTTTGCAGGATTGCCAAAGTGATTGATGACCGGCGCCGGACTGATGAAGCCATGAAGTCAGAAAAAATGGGGGATTATAGTTATACAACGGTAGACGTAGAGAAAGAACTTTCCCCAGCGGATCTTATAGAAGTTAAAGGTTACAGGAATTATAATATAAGTGGGGCCTAATGAGTGTTGAAAGCATAATAAAAAAAGCCGGCACCAAATGCACTTTCAAATATCAGGATGATACAGTGGTGGCCGGTGGCCAGCTTGCAAAATTATGGATTGTTAGATATACAAACGTGCCCTGTAGAATCAATGAGCCGGCCATAAAAAAAGAGCTACTTTATTATGATAAAGCCAAAGTTTTCGCTCAATTGATTTTTTATATCCTGATCAAGATAGACATAAAACATACGGACCGAGTTTATTTTGGCACTCGGATATTTGATATCAAAAAAATAGATAACTGGGATGAACAAAATTTGTATCAAAGAATTTCAGTACAGGAGATAAATATATGATAGGTGAAGGAAATACCATTCAGGATCCCGAGCAGGTTTTAAGGGAATTTTTAGAAGCCTGGGGGAAAATGGAATGGGAAAAAATGATAGATTTAAGCCAAATTTCCTGGATCCATATCCAACCGAATCCACTATTGGCCATGAAAGCTAAATTTAATATCAAGCCTATTGACTATGAAATCCGGAAAGGCCGGCAATTAAATCCAGTGGTTTATGCTGCTATTGTAAAAATAATTTATGCGCCAGCCAGGGGCACGATTAGTCAAAAAGATATCGCAGTTAGGGTAATCCGGGAATCTATGCCAATGATCCCGGATGAAAACGGGACCTGGGGAGTTTGCCCCATGAACTTTGATTTTTAAAATGAAACCTAGAGTAAGAATATTAGGCACAGAGCTTTTAGTGGCAAATTGTAATTTGATGCCTCCAAAAGTCAGGAAAGCTGCAGAGAATGAACTGTTGAAAATCGCCTATATCATTGATAATGATGGAAAAGAGATGTGTCCTGTAAAAACAGGCCGGCTACGAGCAAGCAATACAGTAAACTGGACTGGCAGTGCTTTTGTCAGGGCCAAACCAGTGGGGGGAGTCGGGGGGGAAGGCGCCTTTCAGGGGATCAATGATGGCGTAGGACGGCCAGGAGCGGATTTAAAAGGATTCTGGGTTGCCATAGGAACTAATGTTGCCTATGCGCAAGAGGTTCATGACAGGATCCCGTATTTATGGGCAGCCATGAAGAAAAACGAGGCTAGTATAAAAATGAGATTGACTACAGCCATTGCAAGGGGTCTGAGATAATGGGATCCATAGACCGGCAGCCTTTTAAAGAACTGCAAACAGCTATACATACGCTTTTAACCGGTGGCGGCAGCCCCATTGGTATCCAAATGTATGATGAGGTGGAATCAGAGCCTACTTTTCCTTATGGAACCTATGGGGAAGTGATTGACAGCCCTTTTGAAGCCAGGGGAGTTAATGGCCGGGCTGTCCTTTTTCCTTTACATTTTTTCTCCAGGGACTCTGGGGGTAAATTTGAGATTTATGACATTATGGATGAAGTTATAGCCAAAATGAATGCTGGCAAATTATCAATGACTAATTTCTCGGAGATATGGAAAACACACACAACCCCAAAAGTTGAAAGACTCGAGAAGGAACCAGGTGATAGCTTCAAGGGAACCCTAAATTGGCTTATAGTGGTGGCAAAAAAGACATGAGAGAACTATTTTTAGATATCGGAGAGCTGGGCTGGAGTCTTTACTTGAGCGCTCATATGAAGTGGTTGAAAGCGAAGGGGCAATCCGTACCCGCAATTATGACATTTCCTGATAGAGAATGTCTTTATGAGGATATAGCACCTGAAATTTTTTGGGTTCCAGACTCTTTTTATGATGATTTTGATGGGAGCCTACAAAATTGTTTTGGTTTATATGGTGTGAAAGTTGAGAAACTGAGAGAATATTTTAATTCAATGTTCCTTGGGTATTTTTATATCTCAGAAAAACAACCCTTGAGCTGCGGTAATTGGAAGAAAATATTTATAGACCAGATGTTATTTGAAGCATATCCCTATAAAAGGAAATTTAGGCAGGGAAAAGAGATCCTTGTTTTCCCTCGATACCGGAAAAAGTGGCCATTTGCATCAAGAAATTTACCCAGGGTTTTATATATTGATTTACTTATCAGATTATGCGATGAAAATAAAGATTGCGTGATTAAAACAATGGGTACAAGATCCGGCGCCTATAATATAACGGAAAAGGAAGTAGCAAGAAATAATTATAAAAACTGGGTTGGAAAAACGGCTAATTTACAAGCGGTTATAGAGAGATTCCAGGTTGCGATTTGTACTATCGGGGGTACGTCATCATTACCAAAACTGGCACTCCTGCAGGGCGTACCATCGTTTATTATTGGCCATGAACCAGAGCGATTTAAAACAGATGAAAACTGGCTAGATACAAAAGTAGGGTTTTATGAGGTTAGCAGCGTAGGATATAACATTTTACATTATATTGTTAATTCAAGAGATTGTTACTGTATAAACAAAATCATAGATTTTGTGAAGGAATGCCAATGAGAGTCCTATTGTTATGCGCAATGAAAGATGGTCAAACAGGCCCAGCGATAAAATATGCTTTTGAGAATCTGGGGCATATTGTTAGAGTTGTAGACCCGAAAATACAACCAATATTTTCTTATAATGTAGCCTGTGATTTTAAACCCGATCTTGTTTTTTTCTCTAAATCGGTACTTTTAACCTATCCAGTCATGAAGATAAAAGAGAAATTTAAAAATGTTATTATTTGCATGTGGCAGGTAGACACTCGACCAACTATTGAATATTGGCGGTCCTTATTTCCATTAATACAGTTATGTGATTATCATTTTGTTGTATCGTCTGGATTAATACCAGAATGGAGAAAGATCAATCCAAATACTTTTTGGCTACCGCAGGGTCTTCAAAATGAAGTTTACGACAAACCTAAAAAGATAAATGATGAAGATAGAATAAAATATACCTGTGATGTTGCTTGGGCAGGTCAAGAGGGGAAATTGCACGAATTTAGAAGAAAATATCTCTATTCAATTGATTCTATGGATGTACTTTTTAAGAAATGGGGCTGCCATGGGAATCCGCCAGTATACAATGAAGAGCACAATAAAATGGTATTTCTTTCAAAGATCAATCTTGCTATGTCACGCTGGATAGGCGATGAAAAATATTCATCAGCCAGGAATTATAAGATTTTGGGGGCCGGGGGTTTTCTTCTTGAAATCAACAGGGAAAGCACTTATGGATTATTTCCAGAAAACATATTAGATTGCTGTAGATCTTTAGGAGAACTTACTGAAAAGATCCATTACTGGCTTAATAACGAGAAAGAAAGAAAGGAAATTGCAGAAAGAGGATATAGATGGGTACATGAAAACGCCACCTATACGCACAGGATCCAGACAGCTATGGAATATATGGGATTAGCAGGGGGTGAGCTGTCCGCAGCCGAAATGTTATGAAACAATCAATAATCAAACTAGATGAAAAAGGGGCCAAGAATTATTGGAGAGATCGAGCAAAAAGGGATGGGGTGAGAGCTACGGGACATTGCGGGTATTCTTTGGCTGGCCAGGATGAAAGATACAAAATACGAAAAAATTTTATTTTCTCTTATTGCCCCAGACATCTAAGAACGCTTGATTTTGGCTGTGGTATCGGACGATATGCCAGCGATTTTAAAAATTATCTTGGGGTTGATTTTACTGAATCGCTCCTAATTATTGCCAAAGAAAGATGCCCAAAAGCAAGATTTTTGCTACTGGAGGGGCCTTATATTGATTGCAAATTGGATTTTGATCCTGAATTGATATTTACATCATGTGTGTTGCAGCATAATCCAGATAAAATAGTGCTTAAAATCTTTGAATATTTTGCCGTCATAGTAAAAAATAAAATCACTTTTGGTTTATATGAAAATACAGAAATTCAGTCTGGCAGCATGAGGGGCCGAACAGGGAAGGAGTATATGGAAATGATCAGTGCTTTTTTCCATATTGATAAATGGGAAAGTCATGCACACAGAATGAGTGAAGAGCATGCGTTTACTTTAATAAAGGGACAGCATAAATGAAAATATTTGTAGCCAGCATTGGCCGCTGTGGAACCTATTTCATGAGTGAAATTTTCCGCCACTTGACCGCCATCTCGTCTCACCATGAACCCCCTCCCCATTGTGCAGGGAAATTTCTTAAAGATATTAATAACAGCCGGCTCCAAATGTTTTATTTAATTGAAACTGTAAATGAATTGAATAAAAAAATTAAACAGGTAAAAAAAGACAGCCAGGGTGGCTGGTATTTTGAATCTTCCCAAATGTTCATTAAAAGCTATGCTGAAACCATGCTGGAAAATTTTCCAGGTGAAATAGCCTGTATTTATTTACACCGGAATCCCATTGAAGTAGTAATGAGCTATATGAAAAAAAACCCCGCTAAGGATGGCAACTGGAGACTTAAATCATTTTGGGAAAACAATATCATGAAAACACAGAAAGAATTGAGTTATCATGAAAATATACTCTGGGAATATGGTGAAGCTAGGGAACGATTTTTACACCTTGAAAACCGATTTATCAAAGTTTTTGATTTTGATTTTAGGGACTTGAATAATATCGAAACTTGGAAATGTCTTTTTAGGCATTTCCAGATCCCCCACAAACCTTTTACCAAGCTGCCATTAGTGGGAAAAAATGAAATAAAAGCGGATCCCGGAGAAACATTAAAAAAAGTATTTAATACCTGGGAGGATTCTATTGTAAATAATGACTCTGATGAAGAATTTTTTACCAGGGAGCATAAATCTATAGAAGAGGCCAAGAGGCAAATAGCCATAAATTCAGCAAGGATGAACAGCCATGCTATTAGATGATACAGCCATAGTGGTTACAACATTTATCCGGCCCAAAGATCTGGAAATTTGCCTTAAAAGTATAAGAAAATATTACCCTACAATGACATTAATGGTGGCTGATAATGGCCGGCCGGATCCAAACCAAGCCAAAATGATCAAATCCTATGCTGCAGATCATGTTTTATTGCCCTTTAATAGTGGCCTGGCAATGACCAGGAACCGAGCCCTTGAGAGTCTTTCTGAATATCCATTTATCATGATGCTTGAAGATGATATGGAGTTTACTGAGGGATCGATTATCGAAAAATTTAAGATAGTAATTGATGAAAATGAAGACCTGGGAATAGTAGCTGGGGCCCTTGAGCATGATGGTATTACTACATTATTTGCTAATGAAATTTCTCATGATTATAAAAATAACGCCTTTAAGGTGGATCCCATAGACAGACCGGAGTGGAAAGAGACTGAGGGAATAACCTGGTTTTATGCAGATTATGTTTATAATTTTCATATCATGAGGAATGCTCCAGATATCCGTTGGGATGACAATTTAAAACAATGTATTGAGCATTTTGATTTTGCAGTGCATATAAAAGAGGAGACGGATTGGAGGGTGGCAGCGACTCCAGAGGTGGTTTGTATACACCATAAAGGATCTCACACTCCAGAATATCTCAAGTATAGGCGCAATTTTAATACCTGGCGCCTGTTTTTTGAAAAAAGAGGTATTCAGTTTATGGATGATAGAGCCGAGGATAGAAAGAAAAATTTCAAAACGGCTGAAGTCATGACATTTCCTGAATATCACTTTAGGCTTTTAAAAGCCATGAATGATGCTACCCAGGGGGCCCAAATGGATGACGGCCACCTGTATAAGCAAATAAATATTTTTCGGAGGTAGAAATGGCATCTGATCATGTACCTATCAGTGGAGAGTATTGTACCTTACTCATTGAAGAGGTGGCCGTAGCTGCAACCCGGACCTTTACCATGAATATTGACCGGGCGAGTTATGGGAATTTTGTAGCTAGGGGAACAAGTAAATGGAGAACCAACTATGTGGCCGATATCGGCGCCACCTTGGAGGGGGATGGCTTAATAGTGGTCCAGGACACAAGCCCAACAGAAAAACAGTTTGATGATCTATTTACTTATATGTCAAACGGTACTATTTTAACAATCGTTTTCACTCTACGGACCAATACGGCCAGCGAAAAAACTTTCATTTACACAGGGGAGGCTTATTTGACTTCATTGACTACGAGCGCCCCGCAGTTCGGAGAAGCCACTTATTCTTTCAGTGTAATTTTTTCTGGGGCAGTCGAACAAACTTCAGGAACGGTATCTTAAAGGAGGTTATATGGAAAAAGATAAAAAGCCATTTGTAATAATGAATCTGGATAAACCCAGGAAATTCAGGATGACACTAAATGCTATTATTGAAATGCAGGAAAAGATTGGTATTGATATTGAAAAACCAGATGAATTTGTGCAGAAACTCTTGAATAATCCAAACAAAGCGGAAGTTTTCCAGTTTTTTCGAACCATCATTTATCTTGGACTCAAAGATGAAGATCCAGAAATAACAGAAGATAAGGTTGGGAGCATTCTGGATATCCACAATTTTAGTGAAGCAATGGTAACGGCTCTGGGCCATATGGGAATAAAACTTGTTGTGGATCCTTCAAAAACAAAAAAACTGCCAAGGGTGGTGATACCGACGACGAAACCGAAAAAAAAGAGCCCTGGAACTGGGACGCTGCCCTTGAAAAAGCCTGCAAAATCGGGTTAAGAATTCCAGATGAATTTTACAATTTAACAATAGGTGAATTCAATGCCAAAATTAAAGCCTGGCAAGAAGAAAATAGAGAAAAATGGATAAGGACAGCCTGGCTTGCATCCAACATAATGAATATGTGGCGGCGGCGGGGAACTCCTGCTATTACACCACAGACCCTATTGCCGGCAGAGTTTTTTGGGAAAGAAGCTCGACGCTTCAAAACAAAAGAAGACTGGGAGAAATATAAAAAAGAGGTTACAAAAATGGCAAGATGGCATAGCCATATATTAAGAGAGATCAAATCCGGAAAAAGGAAAATTGAAAAAACGATTAATTTCTCTAATGTTGGAGATGTTGCGTTGCTAAGAAAGGATTCTGAGGGCCGATGAGTACTATTCTAGGTAAGTTATATGCATTAGTGGGGGCCGACACTTCAGATTTTACCCGGAAAATGACCGGTGTCTCGGCACTGGCCAAAAATGTAGGTAAAAGCCTGACTCTGAAACTTACTCTTCCGTTAGTCCTTTTGGGGGGAGCGGCCGTCAAAACAGCGGCCGATTTTGAGCAGAGCTTGACTAATGCATTTTCTGTAACAGGATCTTCCAGTAAAAAAGTTAGGCAAGATATGGAAGATCTTGCCAGATCCATGGGGGAAAAGACGGTGTTTTCAGCCGGGCAGGCTGCGGATGCCATGTATTTTATGGCCAGTGCTGGCTGGAAAGCCGACGAAATGACAGTGGCCCTGAAAGATACCCTGGATCTGGCCGCAGCCACTCAAAGTGACCTGGCATTTACAACAGACACCGTTGTAAGTACTCTAAATCAATTTCAATTAAGCGCAGATCAGGCCGGCAGAGTATCTGATGTTTTTGCCGGCGCTATTTCCAACAGCCAGGCCACCATGGATAAATTAAAAACATCTATGAGTTATGTTGGGCCGATTGCCAAGGCGCTGAATTATAGCCTTGAAGATACCACAGCAGCCCTATCCATGCTTTATAACAAAGGAATTGATGCCAGCATGGCCGGAACCGGGTTGAGAATGTCACTTGCTAAACTTATGAAACCCTCACAAGATACAGCCGCCGGAATCAAGGCGTTAGGCTTAACCATGGAAGATGTAAATCCGGAAACAAAGAGCCTGGCTGAAATTGTTGGAGTATTGGAAGATAAATCCCTGACGGCGGGTGACGCTATAAAAATATTTGGAGTCAGGGCCGGGCCGACCATGTTAAACCTGGTGGCAGCCGGCCGAGAGGAGCTTGAGAGTTTTTCCGAAACCCTTGGGGAGTCCGGGACTGCGGCTGAAATGGCCGAAAAACAGGTTAACACCTTGCAGGGACAATGGAAACTTTTTACAAGTGCCTTAAGTGAAGCAGCGATCCAAGTTGGCCAGATTTTAATCCCGATATTGAAAGATATCATTAATAAGGGATTAAAACCAATGATCCAGTGGTTTAGTGGCCTGAGCGAAGGCACAAAAAAGGTTATTTTAGTAGTGGCCGCATTTGCAGCAGCCCTAGGGCCTATGCTGCTTATAATCGGAAAAATTGCTTCCATTTTACCTCTTTTATCCGCTGGTACGGCAGCCTGGGGAGTGGCATTGAAAGTTGCCCTGGGCCCCCTTGGGCTTATAACCGCTGCGGCTATCGTTGCCTATAAAGTAATAAAGGATCTGACAAAGGCCAAAAGTGATATGGTAGACGCTGACTACAGAGCCTTTGAAGCCCAAAAAAAGCTAGGTCAGAAATTAAGAGAGGCAGCGGATGCAGTAGGAATGACCAGGCGGGAATTTGTGAAGTTAGAGCAGGCATATGACGGTAACACAGCAGCCCTGGCCAACGCAATCCGGAAAGGAAAACATGGAGTGGAACTCCAGGAATCTCTGGCGGAAGTAGGGAAAAAACACAGAGAGGAAATAGAAAAATTAAAAGGAGCCCAGGAAGATGCAATAGGCCCTGGGAAAGCATTCCGGGATATAAATGCAGAAATAAAAGCGGCCATAGAAGCGGCAACCCTGGCAGAAAAAGCAGCCGAAACGGCAGCTAAAGAATGGGCCGCCACCATGGAGGGTCTGGGATTAAAGACTATACCTCAAAAAGAGGCAGCGGTAAAAGACCTCCAGGGTACGCTTGATAAATTGCATCAAATGTATAAAGCCGGCCTTTTGGATATGGATGATTATCTAAAGGCAGTCGAGACAGTCGAGGAAAAAATAGAAGGACTTTCTACAACTTTAGTGGAAACGGCCATCCCAGCAGCTCGGGATTTTGGGGAGGAAGTTAAAGATGCCATGGACGGGGCAATATCCGAAACCGAAGAATTCACCGGGGCAGTAGAGGAAGAAACAACCAAGATTGAGGATCGCTGGGGGGAAATGTGGGATAATATCGAGGGACAATCTGCCTCAATTTTTAGCGACATAATAACCGGGGCAGTTAGCCTCGGAGATGGACTTAAAGGCATTTGGGGAACGATAAAACAGGGTTTTGCTGATACGCTCGGCGATATGCTTTCTGAATTCACAACGAAATTCTTAAAAGGTATTCTTTCCGGAGTTACCGATTCTATAAGCGGCCTAGGAAATACTATTGGTTCAGCGATAGGCGGTTTATTTGGTGGTGGAGGTGGAGAAGGAGGTGGTGGAGGTGGAATCGGTGGCTTGATCGGGGGGGCTGGCGGAGCAAGCCCCTGGGGGATGCTCGCTCAAGGTGTAGGCGGAATGTTAGGAGGTTTACTTACGGGCGGAAAAGATACGCATTATTTAAAAGGGATTAAAGAGAATACCTGGGAAGCCAAAATGGATCTCCGGAATATTGTCAACAATCAGGATTTTTTAAAAGAGAAAGCTGATTGGAGTTTTGGCCAACTTGAGACGATGAATGCACAATTGAATAGTATAAAACTGAATGGCTGGACTATGGCGGCAAATTTAGACTCTATTAAAAAGGCGGCCTGGAAACGCAATACTGTTTTGAGGACAAAACTAAAAACACTAATAGAGCTCATGGGAGGTGATGGTGGTGCCGGCGGGGAAACTCCTGCGGTTACAACCCCAGGGCTTACCGGTGGCGGGCCAGATATCCCAAGTTCGGACACAGCGGCAGGTGGTGCCGGAGCCGCAGCCGGCGGAACCTACAATGAAAGAAATGTATTTAATTTAGATTTGAGCGCATTTGATAGCAGCGGGCTTGAGGCCTTGATTGAAAATAAAATATTCCCAGGCATAATGCGGATCCTTGAAACTAGAGGTGGTAAAAGAGAGCGAGCCAGGGAGGCATTGAGAATAATATGATTTATAACTGTTTAAGTAATTTATTAACCGTAGATACCCTGGATTCTGTTAGCACAGAGCACGCCGTTTTTGTAAAAGAAAATCTATATAATCAGCGGCAATCCAAACCATTCAGGTGGACCGCTAAAGTAAATAATGAGATAAAAATAAACCTGGGAGGAGCGGCTATCCCGGTTACTATTATTGGTCTTATGAATCATAATTTAACAGATACGGCCATAGTGACCATAAGAGCTGCGGCAGCGGATCAGGGGAATTTGGCTGCCTGGCAGGCCGGTTTCGCTTATGAAAAGGTGATGACCTGGAATGAAATTAGTATGTTTGAAGCCTTAACCCAGACATTTCAATGGTGGCATATTGAAGTTGATGACGCCGGCAACAGCGTAATTCCCCAGATAGGTGAATTTGTCATAGGAGCTCACAGCCAGTTTACCATGAATTATAGATGGCCATTTACGGAAGGGGAAAAAGGCATATTGACTGAAAACGTAACAAAATATAAACAAAGACATCGAGGGAATATTGCTAAACATCGAGTTTTTAGGCTTAATTTTGATGCTGTAACGGATGCAAATTTAGTGAGTGAAGTGGAGGCCTTTTTTGATGCCCATAATGGGGATACACCTTTTTTATTCGTTCCGGAAACCACAGAGGCAAATTGCTGGTTTGTTTTTTGTCTCAATGATTTTGATGCTGCCAGGAATTTTGAGGATCTTAACGCCTTTACTCTGGATCTCGAGGAGCAGACAAGAGGGGTGACGTTGCTGTGATTGTAGAAGATCATCTCCGGAAACTTGAGGATGATATAGCCGGTATAAATCAGCGCCTTATGAATATTAGGCGTACTTCAGTAGGAGGGGGAGAAGCCAATACAGCGAGCAATCAAGGAGCCGGAGGAGTCGGAGTCTATGACGCAAAAGTTGGAGTTGACCTCCAATTCAGAAATATCAATGCAGCCAGCGCAAAAATTGACGTTTCCTTGGATGCAGGTAACAAAGAAATTGATATTGATGTGGTTCCGGCTCAGATAGATTTAAGTGATTTAGGGGCTAAGATTTTACCTGATTTAGATGATGTGGTTATAGCAGCACCGGCCAACGGCCAAGTTTTAGCTTATGTGGATCCACCCGGCCAATGGGAAAATACAGCGGCCGGGGCTGGAGACGTCACAGCCGCCGCAAACCTTGGGGATGATTATATCACAAGGGGTGACGGAGGAGCTAAAGGAATTCAGGATAGCCTCTTATATCTGACAGATGCCGGGCTTCTTTGTCTCAACGAAACTGTAAATACAAAAATGGATATCGGTTTGACGATTCACCAGGGGGAGCATGTAACCGAGATTGTTTCCCTAAAAGGTACAAATATCAATCATGGTATTACCGGCGTAACAGAGACAAATACGTTTTTATTGATAATGCAGACAAGCGCCGGCGGCGGAGCTTATTTTTATGCACTTGAAGAATCCGGTGCTAATATCGGTGCCCCAGGGGCATCTCTGCGGTGTTATACAAAAACAAGCAGAACGGAACATACTAACATTGGACACGCCACAATGATGGCATATGGCGCCTATTGTGGGGGCGGTACAACCAGGACAACAGCCCCGGCGGGGTTTAATGTTTTTGCTATACGGACATATGACAGCGCCGCTTCATGGAAATCATTACATATTTGGGCGGAGGACGGCGAGCAATTTATTTGGGGAATCAATCCAAAAATCTTTATAAATGAAACCACGAATGCAAAAATGACAATCGGCATTACTGTCCACCAAGGCTCGGCAAGCAATGAAATCCAAGCCGGTAAAGCTTCAAATATTAATCATGGTATAACATCCAGGGCGGAAGCAGACACGTTTTATAAATTTCAACAGGTTAATGCTAATTATGGCGGCCTAAATGTTGAGGCATATCAAGAAATCTCAGCACAGGGGCCATGTTTAAATCTTGGGGCATATACGAAAACCGATAAACATGGAACGTTAGGGCCAACAAACGTGCCGACCATAAATTTACAAGCTGTTTATTGTGGAGGTG
>Ga0209977_10000845_pt1 | contig 12729 bp, 40 predicted proteins | sample SumtaG_2_FD_183113 | JGI IMG/M metagenome (GOLD analysis project Ga0209977, IMG submission 183113) | Deep subsurface microbial communities from Indian Ocean to uncover new lineages of life (NeLLi) - Sumatra_00607 metaG (SPAdes) (version 2) | ecosystem: Environmental > Aquatic > Marine > Oceanic... | reverse complement strand
AGAATTAGATGGAGAATTTGAAAACAAAAGTCACTGCTCACAAAGGTATCATAGTTATAGAAACAAAAGATCCTGCAGCAGATAATGATTTCATCCCGGCAGGCGGCTCAAGAATAGGATGCGTACTTATCAATACCAAAGATAGATTAGGCATAAGTGGCGAAGCTCTAGAATTATTAAAGAAAATACCAAGGTCTGGAGATGACATTGGTGAGGTTGACACCTTTACGTCCAATAAGCGTGGGGATGTATTCACTTGGCTAGGACCCGTGTGTAGACTGGTCGACCCTGTAGGCGCCAGTGGTAGCCAAACTTATGACATTGGTAATATAGAGTTTAACATAATACCAAATGAAGTGCCGGAAAAAGCTGCAGCGGCTATAGACAGATGTTAAGCTTCGATCGTATGCTGGAGCAAAAGGAGTTATAATGCCACTAAATTACTACTGTAGCCAAAAACAAGAATATCCAGATGGATCTTGTCAGTGGTGCGGGAGTAAAAAATGTAGGCAAATTGAAGGCATAGATTCCTTTTGGCTTTGTACAGAATGTGAGTCAAAATTTAATAATCTAAACCAGGGGCTCAGACTGATATAGCTTCGGTCGTCTATCGGTTAGGACGCAGGACTCTCACTCCTGCAAGCGTGGGTTCGACTCCCCGTCGGAGCAAAAGGAGAATTAGATGGGCAAATTGTACAAAGTAACCAGAGTTTGGTTTGTGGAAGCAGAGAACTCTGGTGAGGCTATAGTAAAAGCTAAAAACTGGAAGCATGAATCAGTATGTGCATGTAGAGCCAGTGCTAGGGAATTTCTTGAGCATGATAGATGGGCTCATATACAGGGATTCATAGAAGACATGGAATCATAGACAGCTGTATGAACGCAGCCTATCAGCTGGGTAAGGCGGATAGAAGTGATTAAGATATGTTTATTAAGTATGAAAAGACTTACAGAATACCAATAAAAGAGATATCGATAGGCGGGAAGTTTTGCCTCTCAAAGAAGGAAATACGCGTTCTATTAGCTGGAAAAATAACTGTTGAAGAAAAGCTGGATGGTGCAAATGTCGGCATAATAAGACATAGAAATGGATTTGCGCTGCAGAAAAGAGGATCACTAGTAGGCCAGTCTGAACATGAACAATTTCAATATCTCCATAATTGGGCAAATCGAACCAAATATGATAACATAATGGCAGTACCTCCGAACCATCTGATATATGGCGAATGGTGTTATACTGTTCATTCTATATATTACGATAGACTGCCAGACTATTTCCTAGTTATCGACATTTTGAAGGATAAAAAAAGATGGCTTGATAGAGGAGAGCGCGATGAATTCTGTGCTAAATATGGATTTGCTTCGGTTCCTTTCATAGCAGAAGGGTATTTTTATATCACAGACCTATATGATCTAATTCCAAAAGAGTCTGCTTATGGGGATATAGCTGAAGGGATAGTTCTAAAAAGGTATCGAAAAAAGGAGTACATGAGAGGTAAGATTGTCAAGCCTCAATTTATAAAAGTCCTTGAAGAAAGTGACCACTGGACTAAATATAGTATTCGAGAAAATAAACTTCAACTATAGGGGGTAAAACAATGGGACTATTTGGCAAGATTACCAAAAGTCTAATTGATGCAGTTTTAACACCGGTTGATATAGCAAAAGACATTGCAACTCTCGGAGGCATCAACACAGACCAAGAAGAACCGTATACTGTACAAAAGATAAAAAAACTGAAGGATGAAGCTGAGGATATTTACGACAGTTTAGATGAGGATTGATAGGTCGGTCGGTTAGTGGTAAACCAACGGGCTCCAACCCCGTGACCCCGGGTTCGAATCCTGGTCGGCCTGACAAAATGTAGTAGAGCAGGAGGGCTAAGATGTATTATGAATTACATGAATCATATACGTATAATAAATATAGAACAGGCTCCACACCTAAAACAGTTATACATCAGTTAGACTTTGAAAACATAGCTGATATACAAGCCTGTTTAAGAATTGTTAATGAGATTAAGAAAGCTATAGTTATTAAGAATGGGAAAATTGTCGGCGGAGACGCAAAAGTTAGAGAAATTACACATCGTTTGCCTAATATAGAGTGTCTTCCTGAGACAATAGAAAAAATGTCCGAAGTAACAGTGCCTGTTACCGATTATTAATAGATAACAAACGGGGTGTAGCTCAGTCTGCACAGAGCACCTGGCCTGGGACCAGGGGGTCGCAGGTTTAAATCCTGCCATCCCGAAAGGAGAGAGGAATGAGTCGCTTTTGGAGCAATAATGTAGAACTTTATGATGAGATAACTACCAAAGCTCTTCCAGAAGAGTGGCGTGGGAAGGTAGAATCTGGTGAAATAGATATCTGTGATGTACCAGAGGATGTAAGATTTCGAGCTGCTTGTGAAGGTGAAGCAGATTACTGGGCCACTCAAATTGACGCAGTCAAAACAAGAAGAAAATATGAAAAAGATTGATCTACATGGCACCAAACATGAAGATGCTAGATCCAAAGTTATACATTTTATAGAAGATAACTGGGGAAGCAATGAGGCTGTAGAAATCATGACAGGACACAGTCAAAAAATGAAAGCCATTGTAGAAGAAGTTCTGAAAGAATACAAATTGGATTACAGAATAGGTGATTTCTTTGGATTTAACAAAGTGTATATCAAAGTAGAGCTTTAAGGAGAATTATGACTATAGCAGAACTGCTTCGATTAAGAAACAAACTCGGCAAAGAGAAACGCATAATAGATAGAAAAATATCTATTATAAACAATTTGGTCAACACTTCGCAGTTTTTAGCAAACCGCCAGTCTGTGTTAAGAAGAAAGAGGACTTATGAATCATCTGAATAACAATTTTTATACTATGCCAGGACTTGCAAGTAAGGTTATGACCACAGAACAACTAAGAGAAACTCTTTTAGCTACTGGTGGAGATATTCTTGCTTGCGGAGAAATATGGGATATCAAAAATGAACATCTAGGAGCTGGTGTTTACAAGGTATTTCTAAAGAAAAGATATGCCTGAAAGAGAGGCTATGGTGGTATTACAGCGTGACACAAAGACAGAGACATCGCTTTCGAAAGCTGTTGATAAATTAGCAATAGCTGAGCGAGAGATATATTCAAACAAGCCGTTCGCATTGAGGCTTATAATTGAAGCTGAGAAAGATTTAGATAGAATGAAAACAGTTTTAAGAGGGGGTATAAAGCGTTAAGGTAGGCGCCCCGGGCTGTAAACCCGGTCTACGTATGTGAGTCGAGTGAGTTCAATTCTCTCTGCCCCCAAACTAAGGAGAATTAATATGAAAAGAAGCACAAAGAAAAATATTGAGAAATTAGCTGCAGAAGCTGTAAATCAGATGGATCTGGACACAGTATGTGAAATGGTCAAAGATCTCCTTGAATCTAACTATGAAAGCTTGTCAAATAAAGAGTTCAATGAGGTGTGGAAGGAGATATTCGGAGAATGAAAATAGGACAAAAAGTTTGGTATATTAATCATTGGAGAAACGAATTAGAAGAAGGCATATTGGCCAGTACAGAAAACCAGTCTACACGTGACGAACATCCGACCTTACTTGTGCGAGGGAAATATGGAATAGATAGAGCACTAGCAGCCTGGATATTCAGCACTGAAAAAAGAGGCAAAGCTGGATTTAGAAGAAAGATCAATCGAGATATCAAAGACAAACAAAACGAAATTAAATTACTAAAGTCGATATATAAAGATAATAAGCGCCTATAGCTCAGCGGATCAGAGCACAAGGCTTCTAACCTTGGTGTCGCGGGTTCAAATCCTGCTAGGCGCGCAAAATGAGGAGGAATTATGAATGACCATTTAATCGAAGAGATAGTTGTAGAGGTGCGGTCAGTAGTAGGAGGCTGCGACACATCACTAAAAGAGAAAATAATGAAAGCTATCAAGAGAGATAGAACAGTGAAAGAATGTGTTACTTATGAAGAGCACGGGGTTCTAAAAATATATGTGCCAGAAAGTTTATAAAACTTGAACATAAGTTCGAATCCTGCTAGGCGCGCAAGAAACATAAGAAATAAAGGAGAATTTAGATGGTATTAACAAAGGCCCAAAAGGAAAAATATTTAGAAAAAGGCGGCATTAGATGCCCACACTGCGGCTCGGGTGATCTTAATACAAGAGTAAAGCCCAGAACTAATAGCTGTGGACAGATAACTCAAGATATACAATGTTTCGGTTGTGGGGAGTTTTGGACAGATATTTATACACTATCTGGTATTGCAGAATAATAAGCGCTCGTAACTCAGTTGGCAGAGTACAGGACTCTTAATCCTGGAGTCGGGGGTTCGAGACCCTTCGGGCGCAAAGGGGGATTGAGTGGAGTCAAATAGAGTAGCATATTTAGAGTATTTACATATTAACAAGGAGGATAATTTTGGTAAAGCAGAAGAATTAGGTCTATCAGAAAAAGCTTTAGACAATTTTATTTATAGTTTAGGTGAAGTAGAGCTTAATATGGAAGTAAATATTGAAACTGGTGAAACTTGGATTATTGGTATAGCAGGAACCAAGTTAGAAGAGCCGGTGAGATCGTAGCGTCCGTAACTCAGTTGGCAGAGTAGTGGGCTTTTAACCCAAAGGTCGGGGGTTCGAGACCCTCCGGGCGCAAAAGGAGATATTAAATGAGGAAAGTAGACATCAGTAAGATAAAACTAGAGTACCGAGATGTAGTCGCGGGCGGCAGACAAATACACGCACTAATAGGTCAGGAAGTCCCTTGTGTGGAATTCACTATGCGTGGCGATGTATACCAACCAATAACATGGTCGCCAAAAGAACCAATGTTTATCTGTAGCGACCCATTTATACAATTCCAACCGCAGGAATGGAAAGACATGATCGACGAAATATTTACCGAAATGGTAAAACTGTGGAATGAGAAGCATGGCGGTGCAAATGAGAAAACGAGCGGTAATTAGTGACGAAAATGAGAAGTGTTTTGAAGAATTTTCTCCTACTAGAAGCCATCTACGCTTTTGCATTAATTGTTTTAGAAATGGAAAATACATGGACATCTGTCCAAACTGCGGATCTGAGACAGAGGAGATAAGCTTTTTAGCTAGGCCGCCTAGAGCGCGTGCCTCCAAAATGAGGTGGAAAGAGTTCTTTGATGTATTTTTTCCTTCTAAAGATTTTGATAACACTTGGAGACGGCGAAAAGCATATCTGAGAGGAAGAAAATGAGTTTAGTAGTAGGCGACATTCATGGCAAGTTTGGATATTTGAACTCACTTATTCATAAGAAGCAGCCGACAGTGATTCTCCAGGCTGGAGAACTTGGCTACTGGCCAAAGTTTCGAAGTAAGACTCAGATAAAGAATCCAAACACTAAGATCTACTTTTGTGATGGGAACCATGAAGACCATGAGAGTCTAAAGAGCCTCGAAAATAATGAAGTATATGAAAATGTGTACTATATGGATAGAGGTTCTACTTTAAAGCTGCCAGATGGCCGGACTGTTTTATTTATGGGAGGCGCTTTTTCTACGGATTGGGAACGTAGAATACCAGACCGCGACTGGTTTCCGTTTACAGAACTGGTTACGGAAGAAGATATAGATAAGATCCCAGATGTAAAGATAGACATTGTTATTAGCCATACAGCACCAAAAGAGTTTTATATGGAATCTTATCCTACAGAAGATCCGTCTAGGGAGTGCTTATCTCAGATATTAAAAAAATGTCAACCTAAATTGTGGTATTTTGGTCACTTTCACTTCTATAGAACGGGGTTCGACTATGGATGTAAATGGACTGGGTTAGGACATCCTGAATCAGGACATCGATGGTGGGTTGGCTTAGACTTATGTAGAATAGAATAGGAGAGGTGGCCGAGTGGCTTAAGGCACTGGTTTGCTAAATCAGGGAGTGTAACAGCTCCATAGGTTCGAATCCTATTCTCTCCGCACAAAGAGGGGGACTAAAGGAGATATCTATATGTCAACTTATAAAGTAGAAAAGCCGGACTTCAGATGGATACATTGCTTGGAATGTGGAGCTAGAGTAGAACTTTATTATACAATGTTTTTCATAGATGAAGGTGGTTTAAACAGATATGGAGCAATATGTAAATTATGCAGAAAAAAGGTGCAGAAAAGAAAGAATATAATTATACGCGACTGTATAGTAAGTGCAAACGGTATATCTAAGAGTTTGGCAAAAGCACTGAAAGACAGTTCAATGGGATCTTAATATGGTGGCTGTGGCGAAACAGGTAGTCGCGCAAGGTTGTGGCCCTTGTGTCCTAATTAGGACGTACGAGTTCGATCCTCGTCGGTCACCCACAAGAAGGAGAATTATATGCTATGTATTATAGGACGTAAATCATCTAAGCCGCTAAGAATCATTAACCGCAAAGCTGGAATCCCCATATACATAGGTAGACAATCAGAAGCAACTGCTTTAGTTAACTACGGCCTTGCTGGAGCTCAGCTTGACAGCTTTTATTGTAGAAAACCATCAGCAAGAGGAATACCAACGATAAATGGCAACGTTGGTTATTCAAAGTTATCTGTAGTAAACAGAGCTGAAAGAGAGAAAATTCAGGCTCCAGAGAGCAAACTGTCCTTAGCTCATGGGGATAGTATAGAGGATTTTATAGAAAAAAGAACTAACTCAGTCGGCGGTATAGGCATTAAAAAAGCTCGGGGCAAAGGCCAGCTACCTGGTAAATACTATCAAAGATTCATAAAGAATCGTAGATATGAGATAAGGGTCCATGCATTTAAGTGGATGGACATCAATAAATGGCCAGTACAAAAGAGAGTAGGTCCAGAAGATGTAATAGCATGGAACTATAAACAAGGCGGCCATTTCATAACTGTAGGAAAACCTGGTAGCTATGGCGTTTTTATAAAAGCCCGCGAGATATCCGAGAAGATTCTTAATATGCTTGGCATGTCTTTTGGAGCAGTGGATTTCGTAGTTGATAACGGCTACAACTTATGGTTCTTAGAAGTTAATTCAGCACCAGGATTTACAGATCTGAGTGAGCCACTGTATATAGAGGCATTTAAGAAGCTGAATTCAATGTCAAAAGAGGGTCTATCAAAACTTGCATGAGGAGACTGTATGGAAAGAAAAGTTAAAAGTGCTCCTGTTAAGCCTGATGTAAGCTTAAAGGCAATAAAAAGAGCGGTAAGAATCGCCAAGCACAAGAATTATTTAAAAATAGATCAGCTAAAAGCCGGATATCTCTATAAAATAGATGCAAGAAGGGCTGGCTTTGGTATATGGCTTCCTCAAAGAGAGAGCTTTATTACCTCTCGTATAAAATTTGGAGCCAATCTGCTATCTGAGGAATGTCACTATGATTGTGAGTCCTATGGAACAGCATATCCACTTGAAGAGATAGAGAGGTCTCCATTTGATGCAAAGGATATAAACATTATCCACTATGAAGAAAACGGTAATAAGTATTTCGGATATCCAAACTATGAGGAGATTCTTGAATACCTAAACAAATTTGAGCCAAAAGAACACTTCTTTGAATTGTTAAGTAAAGAAGAGCAAGATGAGATCTGTGCAAAGAATTGGCCAATAAAGGGATAGGATTGTTGGGAAAAAGGGTTCTTAGTACCAGCCTGCCAAACCAGGAACCCCGAGAGACCCAGGTGCTCTATGAGCACGCCAGCTGTTAGGGCAGGCCCTATCCCAGACAAACTATGAGAATTTAGGAGTGATGATATGAAAAGTCTTTTTACTGAAGATGAAAGATACACAGAAGAGGGGTTGGTTCTTGTTTCGGAAGTGTTCAAAGCACTTAAACCGATTTATGAATCGTGGTCAAAGAAGGGATTTTCGCTAAGAGATATTTCTCATATTACAATGGGTGAAGCGATTACACTGGAAGCTGAGTTTGTATTAGGAATAGCTGTTAAAAAGAGAAAGAATAAGGCCTAAATATGAAAATAGAGAAAGTCGACAATAGAATAGTTGTAATACCAGAAACACAAGCGGACAAAGAAATCATTGTAGATATGATAGAGAGAGCTAACATAGAAGAGCTGACTTATATAACTCATTCAGATAGGTTTATATTCAGCCAAGCTGACTGGGATAAAGTTATTAAAATAAATGGAAATATCTAACAGGAGGACCGTTAAATGAACAAACCCAGAACTCCATGGTCAGGGAAGAATCCAAAGCATTGGCCAACTGGTGGCGGAGGGCCCAAGAAATGAAACCAGGAAGCCCAAGAAAAAGAGGTCCTAGGACCCCAAGATTGCCAAAGCTAATAGACTCGGAGCCTATAGATCCATGGCTCTTATTTGTCTTGGTAATTATAGGAGTCTTTATAGCAGTAGGAATAGTTTTGGTGTGGCCTCAGCCTTTCTTATGAAACTAGTTCTAGGAGGAATGTAATGAAGTTAGAAGAAATAAAGGTTATAAGAAGAGTAATTAAGACTCTAGAATATGAGAAAAAACAGGCAGATGAGCTTTCAAGCTGGAGCGGGGTGTTCAATCTCCCTATTATTTCAACTATGCAAAACGATGTGGCGATGGCGCTTGGAAGAGCGTCTGGAAAGCTAAGTAAGCTATTAAGGAGTACAGAGAGATGAAAAAAAATAGCATAAAAACACGATGTCCATTTACAGGCATTTGGGATATTACAATAGACTGTCCCTATTTAGGTAATTTTGGCACTTGCAAAATTCAAACTGATACAGGTAATAGTGATGCTTGGTGCCACTCAATGATTGATAAAGGTATCCAAGGAGGCACATTAGTACCTAATTTACCTAAATGGGCCGTGGTTCAAGGTACTGTACAGCTATTTTTAAGTGGGCCAGATTGTTTTATCCCAGTCAGTTTTCCAGAATATGATAAAAATGCAACTGTTGGCACAGAACATGAATGGTTCAGAGCACAGCAGGTATGCGATTTTTTAAACAAATGGGATACTCGGCCTGAGAGGCAAGAGTGTTGAGGGATGAGAAGAGATGGAATTAAAAGAACTAACTTTCGGTAAGATGTTTAAACTCGCATTCAAAGCGGTGCCAGCGATATTTTTGGCCAAGGTATTATGGACGGTAATAGTAATTGTTGCACTAATTTTCACTATAACTGCAGTATGCTCAATATTTGATATAAACCCAGTGTACTATCTGTATCAATATTTGGGTATACCATGTGTGTAAGAGGTAAGTCATGTCTACTATAGAGAAAGAGATATTTAGATTGTTTCTTGATAGAGACCCAAAAGATGAGAAAGAGCTTAAGCAGTTTATTCGAGCGTCAAGAATCTGGGTTTATGGAGAGTTTGGCATAACGACTGCATAAGCAGTGATAGGAGATATTTATGCCTATTTATGAATATCAATGTACAGAATGTAAAAGAATAGTAGAAGTTCTTCAGAGAGTTGATGATCCACCTCCCAAATGTCATGGAGTGATGGTAAGACTCATCTCGAAGAGCTCTTTTATTTTAAAGGGTACGGGGTGGTATAAAACTGACTATAAAGATAAAAAGGAGCCTACTAAGAAACCAGCTTGAAGTGTGTCTAACGGTTCCTGTTAGGAAACAGAGAAGGAGAAGTAAGTGAAACTAATCGACATGACCAGAGAGCAGCTCACCAATTACCAGACACGGTGGTTAAAGGCTGAACAGCGCTGCCAAGTAGGTTCTAAACAGTGGAGAGGGTGTAACAAAAGAGTAAAGAAAGCTGCTAAGCATTTAGCCAGAAAGGCTAAGTGAGATGAAAACCTATTAGGAAGATTTTGTAAGGAGATAAAAGAATGGCAGAGAAAACATATAAAATAGCATGTACATGGGAAGTTTGTGGGGAGGCAGAAGTAGAGGCTAATAGCTTGAAGGAAGCATTAGACAAAGTAGAGGAAGACGATGATCTTCCTCTGCCAGAGGCTAACTATATAGATGGATCATTTAGGATAGATAGAGAAATGAGTAAACATCTGAACAAAGGAGAGAAGAAAGATGGATAAAAAGGTAGAAAGACTGATTAAGGCAGCAGCCAAATTACTTGAGTGCTATCCAGGGACTCTTGAATATGGGCCAGTACGAGGCGAGCTAAGGCAAGCACTAAAGCAAGTGTCAGAGCTAGATCCAGTCTCAGGGCCTTAACATGGCAAAGAATATAGAAGACAGACTAGATCATGGTAAGGTAGTTGAAGCTATAGCCGATGACATAATGTCACATCCTCGCCTGAACAAACCTTTAATTGAGAACCTGATAACCGAAGCATTAGACCGCAGGAGTAAGAAAGAGCTGCTAGACTTTTGGGACTTAGGCCCATATTTAGGTCTATCGGATTAATATGGAGTAAACAATGGAAAAAATAGAAGACATATTAGAAAGAAACAAACATATATTGGAAGAGAGTAGAAGATTAGACAAGAGAGAGATCAGGGCATTGAAACTAAAAGTTGAAATGTTAGAAGAAACAGTCGAACAGCTAGAGAATAATAGAGCGATAAATCTATTCAAAAGATGGTGCAGTGTAATGGAAAGAACATTCTCTCGGAGAAAAAAATAAGAAAGGATGTGATAATATGGAACTTTTAGTCGCCAATCGGGATCAGATAACCCGTTTGAAACCAGAGGTAGATCACATAGTAATAAGTATATGTGACCCAAGCAATCCATTTCCAAGGCTGCCAGAAGACAAACAGAGACTTGGACTTCTTCAACTGATATTTATTGATGTAGATAAGGTTGAAACCGCTAAGCAGATAGGTCAAGAGGCCTTTATGATGACTCGCAAACAAGCGAGGAAAATTCTCAACTTTGTAAAGAAATACGAAGGTGAGGTAAAACTTATTGTATGTCAGTGTGATGGAGGAGTATCTAGGTCTTCTGCAACAGCAGCGGCATTGAGTAAGATCATAAATGGGGACGACTCATGGATTTTTAATTCCTTTCGTTATGCCCCAAACATGCACGTTTACAGATTATTAATAAGCGAACACTACCAGTAAATATAGCACAACCTCCCTCTACCTCCTATTAAAGGCTTCGCAGAGCTGAGTGACGACAGCTTTGCGGAGCCGGACCTTGTTGTTTCCTTTCCCGAGAAGCCCTATGGAGCTGCAATGCTTCATAGGGCTTCATTTCTTTTATAAAGGAGAACTAAAATGGACGAAGATCAATACATCTCTGATTGTATAAGTCGTGACATGGGAGCATCTGAACAAGAGATTAGTGAGACAAGAAGATCAATAGAAAAATTGTATGATCCGTGTCGCAACTGCAAGAATGAGATTCCAGACGGACGTAAGGAGAACTAAAGTGAAAGTAATAATGGACATAGTAGGTATAGAGGGAACAGTTACAGTAAGGCTTCCTGATACCTCGCCAGATAAGTTGGCAGTAGACATGGCGATAGAAACGGTTCTTATGATAAAATCAAATGATATTGATATCATAGATGTAATTAAAGACAACCCTCTTCAAACGCCCACCAAAAAAGCCCTATAGAGTCTTGCAACTCTATAGAGCTCACTTCTTTCGTTACTTCCCTTTTTTATTTCTTTAATAGATTCCTAATTTCCAAAGTAGATATAATGCTATTCTATGCTCATCTTTTTTCTTTTCTTCGATCTTTAAAAAATTTTTACCTGCATTTTTTGATTGCAATGAAACAATAAGCTGTTTTACATTGGAAATGAATTTAAAAAAATTTTTTACCTGCGAAAATTTTCCTAGTGAATAGGCATGTTTTTTATTATTCTGATTTTTCAAATAATGATTTTGCCCAATTCCATAATTTCTTTGCTGCGGCTATTACTACTTTCTTTGCAACATCATCTACCACATTAGGTAAAAACAAAGCGATTAAAAATCCTATTGCCATGGATATAATTGACATTTATTACTCCTCCCTTATAATATAATTTTCAGGCATAATGCTGGATCGAGTTTGTTTTATTCTTTCATCCCTACATTTTGAACTCACACATTGTCCTCCATGTTTAATACACATCAATAATACCCTACCACACCAATTACATTTTTCTTCTCGAAGATCTCCACTTTCTTTACATTCAATGAATTGTTCTCTAAAAGATTTATAATTCATTTTTTCTCCTTTTAATAAAAAATTTTTTTACCTGCGTAAACGTGGCTTATGAATCGGGCTTCTTTTCATTATTTTGAAATTTTATGTGCGGAGGGACAGAGACTCGAACTCTGAAATCGCTTCTTATACGATCACTGGTTTTCAAGACCAGGCCCCGCATCCCACTGGGGTCAACCCCTCCTCAAATTATAGTCTACGGCGAGCAAAATAGGGTCGCCAGTCGACGATCTATCTTAAAGGGTAGTCTGATATTTATTAGTTACCCAGGGAGGGCATCGAACCCTCATTCCCTTAGGGAACGGGAGCTTAAATCCCGCGTGTATACCAAGTTCCACCACCTGGGCTTTTGCTTGAGAGAGGGCTCGAACCTCCATGCCTCAAGGGCACATGATCCTAAGTCATGCGTGTATACCAATTCCACCACTCAAGCATGGTAGCGGGAGAGGGATTTGAACCCTCGACCTTTGGCTTATGAAACCAACGAGCTCAACCAGACTGCTCCATCCCGCATCATTCTGTTAACCAACGAAACCAACCTAACGGTATCTGCTTTTTAATCTTATTATCTTCTACATATTTCCAATATCGTTGATATATTAACCATTGTTTATGGTTAGTTAGTTTTACATATTCTGCAA